>Ga0224558_1001481_pt1 | contig 24458 bp, 18 predicted proteins | sample 714S32024metaG_FD_180682 | JGI IMG/M metagenome (GOLD analysis project Ga0224558, IMG submission 180682) | Peat soil microbial communities from Stordalen Mire, Sweden - 717 S3 20-24 | ecosystem: Environmental > Terrestrial > Soil > Wetlands > Peat | place: Sweden: Norrbotten County, Stordalen... | reverse complement strand
GCCTTGAAGGGGGTGTTTCGCCTTTAACGGGGAGACCCAGACGATCAAGACGCGGGACGGTTGTCTGGAAAAACATCGCGTTCCTGCCCCACCCCTAAATCCCAATGCCTTTGCGAAACCGCTGCTTTTTTGCTTGCCGGCCCTGCTCCATGGGGCTAGTCTTATAGGATGAGCGGGGCAGTGCCAGGCAATTCCGCGTTTCTGGGCCAATACCGGTTTAGGCCGAAAGTTTTCCGTGTAAACAATACGTTAGGCATCATCACACACCAAAAAAACATCACACCATGAAGAAATACGTAATTGAGTTTCACGAGAACTCGTTCCACAACGAATCCCTAGCATCCTATTTTTCCGACACGCCATTCTTGGCGTTCCATGTCGGTGATTATATCGCGCCAGAAACTTGTAGAGGCACGCTAAGGGCTGGACAGTGTTATCAGGTTGTCGGTGTTCAGCACATTATTACGGCTGAGACTGACGGAAGCCACAAGCTATGCGTCAGCGTGAAGGCTGTTTCTTACCCAAAGGTTGTCAGTTGAAACGCATCCTGATGCCTAACAGACGGTGCAGCGAACCGGAGCCTTCCATTTCTCCATCAGACACCGCCAGACCGCCCGGGGTAGGGTCAAACCCCACCATTGGCAAGGCGTCAATGCCCCCGGGGTCAACGTGGGGCCATTAAACGGCAATTCGGTTGCGAGCCTGCTATCACACCTCTAAGTCATAATAAGTGCCGTCCGAAAACCCAATGCGCAGCAATTGCTTGGTTTCGGTTATCCCCATCCCTAGATAAGCTTGCAACAAATCAGTTATCACTTGAAGACGCTGCTGCTGCTCACCGGGTTTGCATTTGGCATAGTTCTTTTGGGCAGCATCAAACAGCCTAATCATTTCTTCCTGCTTTCCAACTGCCGCCTGCTTGATTAAGCCCCTTAACTTCTCATCCAATTGCTTCCGATCTGCCTTTTTCATAAACCTATTTTCACCTTTCCAATCTGCCGTGATTGACAGATTGCCCGAATGATACTTGTGAACCCTGCAAGGCGTCAAGGCGTCTGTAACGCCATTTCTGAATTAAAGACGGGTATTCCTGCGAGCGGTCAACCTCGGGGCGCACAATTCACCATAGACCTCTTGCAAGTCGGCATCGTCTCCGACCGTTTCGATGCGCTCCTGCAAGGGGATGATTTCATCGTCGCAGGCCAGAATGATCCTAAAAACGGCAGTTGAAGTCCAATTCCCGCTGAAAGCTACGGCAACGGTGAGAAATCCAAGTGCTCCGCAGTTCACCTTTCCGGTGACAAGTGGCGATTCCATAAGATGTTGCATCTGAAGGGAGACCCTCGATTTTGAGAGGATCAACTGCCGTTTTTTGAGCATCTGCTCGGTGTGAACCACGCTCTGAGCTAAATGTTTTGTTAACTATTTTGTAAGGTACTCGGCGCAGGCGGGTTTATATGATTGGAACGGATGACGGAAGGGCGTTAGGCATTCCGTGCGGAGTGCCCCTGATTCGCCATCCGGCCAGAGTTGTTTGATCTGTGGTAATACAAGCGGAAACGGCCGTGCGGCCCTTTTCGACGGATGCCACGCAAACAACTGCACTAACTGATAACGTAAGAAATACATATGAAATTCACAAAACTTGCATATACGGGTTCCCTGCTCATTGTCGGGCTGGGGCTTGCGGTCAACGGATATTCACAGTCCTTCCTCACAAACGGTCTGGTTGCGTATTATCCCTTCAACGGGAATGCCAACGATGCGAGCGGGAACGGAATCAATGGCACCGTTTATGGTGCAACGCTCACTACAAATCGGTTCGGAACCCCGAACGCAGCATATTATTTTGGTGGCGCTGCGTACATCACTGCCCCATTGAACAATACTGTTTTCGGCGGTGATTTCACTGTCTCAGTGTGGTACAATGCTTTCGATCTTGCGAACGGGTGGCTGTCGATGCTAGACGCAGAGGACGGTGTCAATTACGCATTTGTCTTGGATATCGCTGGTGAAACTTCTGGCGCAAACATTGGCTGGCTAGGTGCTGGTTCAACCTACGCACCTGCAAGTGGTTGTTGGGCTGTGAACAGTGGCCGGGCAGTCCCTGTTAATACTTACAGTCAGGTCGTCATTACCAAGGCGGGGACAACGGTCACAATGTATTTGAACGGCCAAGTCGTAAGCACTGGCCCAGTTACCCATGCAATCCCGACATCTGGTCAATTCATCACTATCGGCAGACTAGACGTTGCAGTCTATTCGGAAGCTTGGACGTTTCATGGCGTGCTTGACGACATCCGCATTTACAAGCGTGCCTTTTCCACCAACGAAGTTCAGCAGTTGTATGCCATTGAATCCGGCCCCCGTGTGGATTTGATCAAGGCGGTCAAGCCGTCGTTCAGTAATCTCACTCTCACCGAGAATTACCAGCTACAGGTTTCTGGCAACATGAAAACTTGGACAAATCAAGGCTCCCCATTCACGGCAACCAACACCAGCATGATTTACCCGCAGTATTTTGACGTGGACAACTGGAACTCGCTGTTCTTCCGGGTGCAATCCGTGCCGTGAGCATGGCGAAGAGCAGTCTTCCTGGGTGCTCGTCCTTGATTTGCGCGCGTACGAAAGCTCGCGATTGTGAGAGTTGCGGTTACATTCCGCCGAGTTCCGTTCTGGGCTTCTCCGGTGGCATTGACAAGCCCCCTGGCAGAACGCCAGGATCGCCAAGTTCAACGACATGCTCGAAGCGACGACTACAGATGAGGGGTTGCTGCGGCTGGTGAAGGACTGGCGCGAGGATGAAGGGTGGCGCGAGTTTCACCGGCGGTATGCGCCGGCCATCGCGGCTCATGCGCGGCGGAGCGGGCTAACCCACGAGCAGGCCGAGGACGTGGTACAGACGACCATGATCAAGGTGGCGACGTATCTGCCGACGTTCGAGTATGACCGGACGGTTTGCCGGTTTCGCACCTGGCTGAACCAGATTGTCAACCAGCGTATCCTTGCCATCTGGCACGAGCAACGGCGGACGCGGTTGCCCGAGGCGGCGTGGGTCTATTTGAAGGAGTTCGTTGCGGGGGTGGTCAATCCGGCAGCGGACCCGGTGGCGCAGGCGGAACTGGAGCAGCGGATGCTGGAGGTCTGCCTGGCGCGGGCGCGGATGGGGGTGCGGCCCCGGCACTGGCAGATCTTCGAAGCCAACGCGCTGTTGGGCCTCGACGCGCGGACGGTGGCTCGGCGGCATCGCACCACCACGGCCAATGTCTGGGTGATTCACCATCGGCTGGTGCAGCGTCTGCGAACCGAGTGGCAGGCGTTGCTGACTGAGCCGTTCCGCTCGTAAGCGGCTCGAACGATCATGGGCAGCACGTTCAGCAGTCCATGCCTGGTTCCAGGCTTCTCGCTGCTGCGGCTGCTATCGGAGCGCGAACGGTCGAAGGTCTATCTTGCCCGGGACACTTCGGGCGCCCTGTGCGCGGTGAAGCTGAAGGGGCCGCACGATGCGGCCGGGCTGGCGCAACGGGCGGGGCTCGTGAAACGCTTGCAACCCCTGAGCGGGCGAACGGGTCTGCTGCCGATTCTTTTATACGGCATCACTGAGAGCGGCTGGCTGTGGGAGTCATTTCCGTTGGCCGACAACCTCCCCGGACTGCCGCCGCTCGGAGACGAGGCGGGGTTGCAACAATACACGCCGCTGACCCTGCGCGCCTGGAGCACGGAACACGGCCCAGCGTCGGCGGAGGTGGTCGGAAGGTGGGGTGTGCGCCTGGCGGATGCGCTGGCGGCGTTGCACACGGCGGGGCTCGTGCACCGGGATGTCAAACCGGATAACATTCTCTTTGTTAACGGCGAGCCGTGCCTGGGTGACTATGGCCTGGTGGGCGAACCCGGATCCAAACCTGACTTTCATGGCACAGAGGGCTATCGGCCACTTGAAGGGACCAGTGATACCGGGGGAGACCTGTTCGCCCTGGGGAAAACCCTCTACGAAACGTGGACCGCCCGAGACCGACTGGAGTTTCCGTCGCTGCCGCGCGTTGTGCTGGACGCGCCCGACTGGAACGAGCGCGGCAGCCAACTCAACGACCTCATTCTATGGGCCTGTCATGCACAGCCGCACAAGAGGTTCGGCTCCGCCGCCGAGCTCTCGGGGGCGCTGTCCAGAGTGGTCTCCGGCCAGCGGCCTCTGAACCGGCGGCGCTGGCTCCTGGCCGGAGCGGGGCTGGCAGTTGCCGGGGTGGCCGGGATTTGGCTGCCAAGACTGCTGCGGGCACCCGCCCGGGTCGTTTGGCGGCGGATGCGGCAGAAGGGATTTAATGTCGAGGCGTGGCAAGGCCACATGGGCACGGCGGATTGGACACGGGGGCGAATGTACTCGCTGGCTTTGGGCCACGATGGGCTCGTGTTTGAATCGGTGGATATGAATCAGTTCACCGTGGAGGTGAAGGTGATTCCGGGCGGGCCCAAGCAGGATGTCAGCACGATCCTGCATCCGCAGACACGGGAATTGTGGGCGATCGAGGGCGGACGGGGTGAGGTATTTGCGCTGAACCTGGAAACCGAGAAGCTCCGCTCGCTGGGAGGCGGCCCGAATACACGACGGCACTACGGCGCGAGGACGTACTGGAATCCAGTCACTCAGCGTGTCGGGGTGTTCGGCGGGTACGGTGAACTTGCTGTAACGAACGAGCGGAGCGAATTCGACTCAGCCGCGGGGCGATGGGTCCAGATCGAGTCTGACCGCGACGGCCCAGGACCCTGGCGGCGGACCGTGAGCATGCGGCTGGTCCCGGATGCCACTGGGAGGAGAATCTTTGTGGTCGGCGGTGAGGGCAGCCCTTCCGGCGAGCAGGGCAAAATGGCGCCGGGTTTGAAGGGCTTTAACGGGCGATTCCACTTCCTTGATGACATATGGGAACTGGACCTGGAGAAGAACGTCTGGCGCTGTTTGTTGTCCGCGGGCCACCTGGACCCCGAGCGATTGCGAGTGGCGGCTTTTCTTCCGCGGCTCGAGGGGCTAGTGGTTTTTGAAGCGATGAAGATGGGGATAAGCAGACCGGGGCTCGCTCGCGCGTGGCTGCTCCGGCCGAATCGCGATCTGTTGCCGGCGCGGCTCCCGGCAGAAGGAGAGCCGTCGCGCCTGGCTGTGATCTGGTCCTGGGCGTTGGACCCGCGCAACGACGGATTGTTGGTGTTTGTTGACGATGGCATTTTCCGCATTTCGGTGGAGCGTGCTTGAGGTGGGGCAGCGATTCTGGCTGGCGTGGAGGATTAATGAGAATGTCATATATTCAGGCTTGGTTGATTGGACAGTGGCGGGTCAGGCCGGGTCTCCTCGTTTCGATAGAGTAGGTGCGCCAAGTGACCTCGGGTTCCCATACCGGCCAGCCACCGTTGAAGGCGATGGACACAGCGGAGTTGCACCAGTATTTGTTTAACCCGTCGGCTGCATCATGCAAATGGCGGAATCTGGAAATGCTGTTGCTCCGCAGGGTCAAGGACAGGTTAAACTCGCAGCGTAGAAGAGCAGGGCCGGAGCGCCGGCATGTTGCCGGCTTAAGATGAACGAATGAAAGCAGCGGTGTCGAATGGACTCTAAGGGACTAAACTCGGGAACGGACGGTTTGGGCGGAGGCGGGAGCGGTAAGCCGGCTGAAAGCCGGCGCTCCGACCGTGTCGAGCTTGGGCAGAGGCGGGCCCTTTACTTCACCGTCAGCGGCAGGCTCTGGCTGTGGCTGTTGAACTCCGGCGCGTACATGCACTGGATCTGGGCCACGCCGGTCTGGTATTGGCCGCGAAGCTGGACGCGGGTCGAATACTCGAACACGTAGGTGCCTTTCGGCAGGTAATCAATGAAGAAATGGCTCGCCGTGTCGCGGGTGCTCTCGTAGTAGGCCAGGCCATCCTGATACTTGTAGAGCGAAAGCACGTTTACCGGCTCGGTGCCGCTGCCGCGTTGGTCCTTGAGGTGCACGTACTCCATATCGCGGTCCACGCGCAGTTCAATGCGGACAACGAGTTCGTCCCCGACATTCAGCGGGCCTTTTACCGGCTCAAGCACCGGGCCTTTGGCGGTGTTGGTCTTCACATAGAGCGCCTTCTTGAGCTTGAGCGGCGTGCCTTCATAAGGCGTGACCTTGCTCATGTCTTCGAGGTACTGCCAATTCACGCTGCCCCAGGCGACGCCCTGGTCCACCTTTTTCACAGTGATGTCGCCGAGCTTCGGCTTTATCTGGTCCGGCACAAAGCGGTACTCGTAAAAGCCAGTGCCGGGCTCGACGGCGGGTTGAGGGATGAGAGTTGAGGGTTGAGAGCTGGAGGATTTGAGTCTCGTTACGTCGGCTGCTACGGGGGTCACGTCCACGCCGTCGAGTTGGACCTGAACCAGGGCTTCGCTTGACAGGATGTCCTTGCCGCGGAGCAATAACGCGTAAACGGCATCGGCGGTGGCCTTGGTGGTCTTCCAATCCTGGGTCTGCTTCTGTTTGAGCAGCCATACTCGGCAGTCCTCGACTGACTGCTGGTCATGCATGACCTCGTCAAAGGCCTCGATCATGAGCGCCTGGGTCTCGATGGGCGCCCGATACCACCACCAGCTTAGCTCGGTGTCGCGCCAGAACATGCCCATCTCCTCGTTGGAGACACTGCGCTCCTTGAGGGAGTTCATGATGTCCTCAGGCGTGGAATCGTTGGAACCGGCCGAGGCATTGAAGCGGTGGAGAGCGATGGCCAGATGGCCCTGGGTCTGGCGACAATCGGTCTTGAGCCAGAACTTCCGGGACTGCTTGAGGAAGAACTCAATGGCTGTCTTTTGCTGCGGCGCAATTGCCAAGTCCTTTAGGAAGAAGCTGCGGCCATACAAGTAGAACGCATCGGTGGAACTGGGCACGTACTTCTCCGGCTCGGGCAAGGCCTGAATGCGCCCGTATTCCTCGGTCATCCAGGCATCAAGCCGCTGGAGCGAGCGGATGGCGGGTGCCACGTTGATATCCGCGCCCAGGTGGCGGAGCCGGCCGAAGCCGGTGGTGATATAGAGCGTGATGTAATTATTGCCGGGCCCGCCAGGGAACCACGGCCAGGAGCCATCGCCCAATTGGAGTTCGGTGAGCTTGCGCAGCGTGGACTCCGTCTCGTAGTTGAGGCGGTTGTCATCAAACAGGATGCCGATGTTCTTGCGGGCCTGGCTTTCGCTGTCAGCCTGCCGCAGCCAGGGGGTTTCCTCGATCATCACGGCCTTGAGGTCCTGATTCTTCTGCAAGGGGCTTTCGAGCGCGGGGGTGTTCTTCCATTGGTCGAAGATGCGCCGGATCTTGGGGTCGCTGTTGGCGATAGTGCGCGCCAAGGCGTTGGCGTAAAGCCGGTTGAAGGTCTGCTCAGTGCATTCATAGGGATATTCCATCAGGTATGGCAGCGCGAGCACCGCATACCATGCCGGGTTGGAGACCATCTCGACCACGAGGCTCTGGTTCTGGAGTGTCTTCGAGCTGCCGGACTTGAGCAACTTGGTGAACTCGAACTTCTTCGTCGCCGGACCGCGGATCGGCAGCGGCAGCGACTCAGTGACCAGAATACGACTGGAGAGCACGGGCAGGTAACCTTCCTCGCCGTCGGACACATTGGCGGCCGCGCCGACGGCTTTGTAGGTGAGGAAACCGCAGCCATCGGGGACGTGGATGCGCCAAGCGTAACTGCGGGATTCCTTGGCCGGGATGTCAAAGTCGTGATGCGTGATGCGTGATGCGTGAACTGACGTGCCCTGGACTGGCTCCAGGAGCAGCAGGGAATCCACTGACTGACCGGTGAGCGCATTATTGAAGGTGAGCTGCACCTGGCCGCGCAGGGACTTGTCGGTTTGATTGGACAGCTTCACGGTGAACTCGACCGTGTCGCCCTCGCGCAGGAAGCGAGGCGGGTTGGGCTGAACCATGAGGTCCTTAGCGGTGACGGTGTGGCCTTCCAAGAGGCCGCTGCGCATGGATTGATCGTGGGCGAAGCCCAGGAACCGCCAGCGGGTCAGCGCCTCGGGCATGGTGAAGGTCATCCGCACCACGCCGTTGGAATCCGAGGTCAACTGAGGGAAGAAGAAGGCGGTTTCGTTCAGGTTCTTGCGGGCGGCGACCTGGCTCAAGTCGGGCTTCGGCGCCGCGGATTGACCGCCGGCACCGCCACCGCCCTGGCCAGGAGTTTTGAACTCGGTGGTGGCGGAACCCATCTCCAAGTAGAACTTATCCTCGGCCGCCATAGCAAAACCAGCCGCCATGGGCGCCGCAGCCGGTGTTAGCCGCTTGCTCAGAGCCTGTGATTCCACCATTCCTGCTCTCTCACGGGGAAGGCCGTTCATGGCCACGCCGCCGAATCTGCGTTGAATCCCATACCCCCAAAGATTCATGGTTAAGTCCGGCGGGAAGGAACGATAGGTGATCTGCACGGACTCGTATGGTGCGGCCCAGTTGCCAAAAGCCCGCTGGAATACCAACGGCGTATTGGCGAACTGCGACTGCAAGGTCGAGTCGTCTTCGCGGAACACCGAAAAGCGGTGCGTCCAGTTTAGCAGCGCAAAGGCATCCAGCGACTCGTCATAGAGCGTCGCCACCATTTCCGCCACCAACCGCTCTGGAGTGGGGGAGGGAGGGAGGGAGGGATTGTTGGATTGTTGGATTGTTGGATTGTTGGATGTTCCAACACTCCGCTTGCTTATCAGAAGGCTCCACGTCTCCTTCTGGCCGGGCTGGAGCTTGGAGACGAAGTGTTCCCATTTGAGGTCGAGGTCTTTGTTCCTCCAAGGCACATTGACCTTGCGGGATTCGAGGTAGGCGCGGTTCTCGCGGATATAGGTCACGTGCACGAAGAAGCCGCCACGCATCGCCTCAGTTACGGCCAGCTTGATCTGTTGCTGGGTTTGCCCGGACTTCGTCCAATAGCGCTGGACCATTTCGTGCCGCTGTTCGATTTCGATGAATGCCCGGCCAGCCTCATAGCCTGTGCCCCACAATGCCATGAACTCTTGGCCTGGTTGCATTTCCCAATCCGGCGCCGCCAGCAGTTCCGGTATCTTGATGGCCAGGTTCGGGGACTCTGGTTGCAGGACCTGTAAAGGGAGTCTGCCGGTGACTTTCTTGCCAAACCGATCCTGCGTTTCCAGCACCGCGCGGTAAGTGCCCACGGGCAGGTTGAAGGAGAGCTTCGCAAGCCCATTTGTGCCGGTAGTGAAGCCCTTCTCGACGACTACCTTGCCGAGCGGCCAGTTGTTTGGGGTGGAGAGGTCTGGAGGAATGTTGGACCGGTCAGATGCGTCGGACATGTAGGATGGGGAAGAGTACCCAGGCTGAGACACGGGCTGCCGGTGCACCTTCTCTGGGGCTTGCAGCTCGTGAACCTTCACGCTTCCCTCGGCCACCTGCGGCTCGCCGTCGAGCGTCTTCGTCTCCAGCTTCAGCTCGAGCGGCTGGCCGTCGGTCTGCCAATCGTCGGCGCTGAGCATGGCTTCGAGGGCGGTGTAGCCGACGCGGATGGCGTGGCCGGCGGAGCGCGTTTCGCCGGCGTTGTCGGTCACATCGGCATTGATCTGGAACACGAAGGTGGGTTCGTCCTTCTCGGGCACCTTGGGGTCCGGCTTGGCCGTGAACTCGACCTTGAACGCGCCGTCGGTGCTGGTCGTGGCCGTGCCATGGGCGATTTCCTGGCTCTGGTTCTGCGGCCAGCCGCCGCGCCACCAACCCCACCACCATGGCATGCGCACTTCGCGCACGACGCGGTATTTGACCGCCGCCCCGTCCACGGCGGCGCCGGTGTAGTTCAGCGCGTGGCCGGTGAGGGTCACCTTCTCGTTGAGCTTGGCGGCGGTTTTCGGGGAGTCGAGAGTTACCTCGAACTTGGGCCGCTTGTATTCCTCAACCCGGAAGTAGCCAACGCCCTGCGCGCGGCCCTCGACCTGGAGGGTCATCTGGCCCATGAGGCGGTCGCGGGGGGCGGTGAAGCTGCCGGCAACTGAGCCGTAGTCGTTGGCCCGCTGCTTCTGTCGCGCAACCTCTTTGCCGTTGACGTCCTTAAACACCACCGTCAACTGTTCGCCCTTGAGCACCTCGTAGTTGTCCTTGGCCTGATCCACCCACAAGCAAATGCCCTTGTATTGAATGGTCTGGCCCGGCCGGTAAATAGCGCGGTCGGTGAAGAAGACGGTTTGGGCGGCCGGCTGGTAGGGTTGCAGGTTCTGCCGGCCGTAGGTCCAGATGTCACCCGCGGTGGCCAACTCCTGGCCGTTGTAGCGCGCTCGAAACAGGTAGCCCTGGTTTTCCGATGGCTTCAGCGAGAAGGCGCCGTTCTCATCCGTCTTGAGGGCCGGGTCCGCTTTGCGGTTGCCCTGGTTGTCGAGATGCCAAACGGACACCTCGGCCCCGTTGACCGGCTCTCCTGAGTCGGCCTGCAGGAGGAGGCCTTCGATCCGGTTATTGCGGGTCCGGGTCACCAGCGCCAGGCCGCTTACCCACACGTCTGTCAAGGAAACGACGTTGTCCGTCCCGCCGAACTTGGGGTCATGGCTTGCGGCGATGAAGTAGAAGCCCGGCTTGAGGCTATCGGGTGCCGGCGTCTGGAATGTTCTCTCCTTGTAGTCGGTGGTGGGGGGTAGTTTTGCCGACCATTCCAGCGCGGGTTGGCGAGCCAGTATTTCCCGGCGCTCCTGCTCACTCAGGTTCTCGGGCCGGTTATGACGCTTGCCCAGGAAGGTCTCCCAGTCATAGGGAATGGCGCGGAAATACACTGTCTCGACATTGCGGTAGCTGACGGTGATAGTGGGGCAGGCGTCCCGCCTGTACTTCCCGGTGTCGGAGGCAGGCGAGACGCCTGCCCCACTACCCGGGAAGCAATTCCACACCCGCTCAGTGGTAATGGTCGCTGATTTCGCCTCGATCTCACTGAGCAGGTTGCGGCAGAGCTTGCCGCCCGGGGATTGGGGGAACAATTCGACACCGCGCAGCGCCAACTTACGCGCGCCGACGTGGTCACCTTCCTGTTGGAGCACGCGCGCCTGGCGCTCGATGGGCAGCGAGGAGATGTCGAAATCGGCATAGGTGCGGATGAATGACTCGAGTGCCGCCTCGTAGCGGGCGTTCTTTTCTTCGCCGAAGGCTGCGTTCCAGCCCCAGTTGAGCCGCTCCAGGTCCGCGTGGGCAAAGGCTAAGGGGGGTGCGGGGTCGTTCCTATGGAAGCTGAGCAGGGCCTGGTAGAGCCGGATGGCTTTGAGCACGGGGGAGTCGGTGTCGGAGCCGGCTGCGGGCTGCCAGCCTATGAATTTGTCCGCCGAGTCGAAGATGGGGCTGTCTGCCGAGAGCTCGAAGGCATCTTGCGGTTTGGCGGCGGCTTGCTCGCTGGAGGTGTAGAACTGCAGGGCCTGGTAGGCGATGAAATCGTGGAGCGTGGGCCGGTAACTGTCGGGCGTGGTGCCCTTTTGGAGCAGGCCATCCCAGGCGCTGATGGGCGTGGCTTTGAGGATTTTCTCTGCTGCGAGGGCCTTCTGGAACTGCTTGTCAATTTCGGCAAAGAGGCGCGGCAGGTCCCAAGTGGTGAAGTCCTTGCCCGGCTGCGCGGCGGTGGCGGTGCGCTGCATGAAGCGCCACCGGTTCTGCTGGAAGTATTGCCAGTACCATTCCGCCAGGAGGGTATCCATCAGCGGCACCATTTCCTTGGGCGACTTGGCGATCTCAGTTTCGAGGCGGGTGATCTTCTCCTCAGGTTTGTTGCCCTGGATGTTGCCCTCGAGCGCGATCTTCTGGCCGATGGCCTTCACGGCCTCGGCGTAGGCCTTGTCTTTGAGGGCACCTTGGATGATGGGCTCGAGGTTGGTTATGGCGGTCTTGGGCAGGCCCTTTTTGATGGCTTCCTCGACCTGTTGCCATTGCGCATCACGCGGACCGGCCAGGAGGGAGAAGTTCATAAAAAGCAGCGAGGCAACGGCGGCGACGAGAATGGCAGATGGCAAATGGCAAATGGAAACGGGCCGCGGGCGGAGCAATTGATGGTCGCTAGCGGAGATTCGGGCAAGAGGCTTTCGCATAAGGCTGCATTGGCATTGGGCGGTCGGCTCACATCATTTCCAGTTTCAAACTAACAATCCTCTCCATTAGACGGCAAGGGATGGTTTGTGCTCCGGGAAAAGCCAGGCCGGGTGAAGCCGTTCCCCAGGGCATTCCGGGCCTTGCTACCTCCTTCTGATTTCCCGCTCGCCTTTTGCGGGCGGCTTGGCCACTTTGCCGGCAGTTCTGCGGCCGGATGGCGGACCGCCGGCGAGTCATGTTGAACGAACTTACGATTTCCGAGCTCACGGCCAAACTGGCCAGGCGCGAGGTTACGGCGCGGGCGGCCACGCAAGCTTGCCTGGATCGGATTCAACGTGTGGATGGCGAGCTCCGCGCGTTCATCAGTTACGACGCCGCGGATGCGCTGGCCCAAGCAAAGGCGGCGGACGAAGCGCTGGCCGCGGGGCAGACGCACGCCCAAAAGCCTCTGCTGGGCGTGCCGGTCGGCGTCAAGGATGTCATCGCGGTGAAGGGCCAGCCGCTCAACTGCGGTTCCAAGATCCTCAAGGATTTCGTCTCGCCATACGACGCGACCGTGATCGAGAAGCTCAAGGCGGCTGGGGCGGTGGTATTTGGACGGTTGAACATGGACGAGTTCGCGATGGGCAGCTCGACGGAGAACTCCGCGTTCCAGATCACGCGCAATCCGTGGGACACGTCGCGCATTCCGGGCGGATCTTCAGGCGGGTCGGCGGCGGCGGTGGTGGCGGATGAATGCGTGGCGGCGCTGGGCTCGGATACGGGGGGCTCGATACGCCAGCCGGCGGCATTATGCGGCTGCGTGGGCCTGAAGCCGTCGTATGGGCGCGTGTCGCGTTATGGTTTGGTGGCCTACGCGTCATCGCTCGACCAGATCGGCTGTTTCGGCAAAGACGTGCGCGATGCGGGAACGGTACTGGGCGTGATCAGCGGGCATGATTCGCGCGATTCATCCAGCGTGCCGCAGCCGGTTGGGAATTACGCTGCTGCTCTGAGCGGCAATATCAAGGGACTGAAGCTTGGGCTGGCCAAAGAGTACATGATTGGCGGGCTGGATCCGGAGGTAAAGCAGGCCGTCGAGGCAGCGGTACGGCAGTTCACCAAACTGGGGGCGGAGGTCGTAGAGGTTTCCCTGCCCCACACGGACTACGCGGTGGCGACTTACTACATCATTGCCACGGCCGAGGCCAGCGCCAACCTGGCGCGCTTTGATGGCATCCGCTACGGGCTGAGGGTGGACGGGGCGGACCCGATTGAACTGTATGGGAAGACGCGCGGCAAAGGATTCGGCGCGGAAGTGAAGCGGCGGATTATCCTGGGCACGTACGTGCTGAGCAGCGGTTATTACGACGCGTATTACGTCCGGGCGCAGAAAGTGCGCACGCTGATCCGGAACGATTTCTTGAAGGCGTTCGAGCAGGTGGACGCGGTTCTGACGCCGACTTCCCCGACCGCCGCCGTCAAGATTGGCGACAAGTCAGAGGACCCGTTGCAGATGTATTTGATGGATATCTTCACCCTCTCGTGCAACCTGGCTGGCATCTGCGGCATCAGCATTCCCTGCGGCTTCACTGGAACCCAGCCCCGGCTGCCGATCGGCTTGCAGCTTCTGGGCAAGCCATTTGGGGAGGAGACGATTCTGCGCCTGGCCCACGCATACGAGCAGAGCACCGGATGGCACAAAGAGAAGCCGCCGATCAACGGCGAGCCATGAAGTAGAGCACCGGCACCGCCATACGGCTGATGAGCAGGGATGCGATCTCGCCGGCCATTAGCGAGATGGCCAGGCCCTGGAAGATCGGGTCGGCGAGGATTACGCTGGCACCCACCACCACGGCCAGCGCCGTCAACAACATAGGGCGGAAGCGCACCGCGCCAGCGTCCACGACGGCCTGATCGAGCGGCATGCCTTCAGCGAGGCGCTGCTCAATGAAATCCACCAGGATGATGGAGTTGCGCACGACAATGCCCGCGCCGGCCATGAAGCCAATCATGGAGGTGGCGGTGAAGAACGCTCCCAGCAACCCGTGCGCCGGCAGGATTCCGACCAGCGAGAAGGGGATCGCCGCCATGACGACCAGCGGCGTCAGGAACGAGCGGAACCAACCGACCATGAGGATGAAAATCAGCACCAGCACGGCGGCAAAAGCCGAGCCGAGATCCCGAAACACCTCGATGGTAATGTGCCATTCACCGTCCCACTTGATGGACGGTTCATCGTCGGTGAACGGCTGCGTGGCGTTGTAGATCTTGATGGGCGCGCCGGTGCCACCGAATTGCCTGGTATCGAGCGCGCGGAGGGCTTCGTTCATCTTGAAGATGGCATAGACCGGGCTTTCCACGACGCCGGCCACGTCCCCGATGACGTAGGTAACCGGCATTAGGTTCTTGTGGTAAATGCTCTTGTCCATGAGGCCGGGTTCCACCTTGACCAGCTCGCGCAACGGCACCAGGTCGCCCGCCGGATTCGCGCCGCGGACGCGCAACGCCAGCAGGTCTTCGGGCGAGGTGCGCAGTGATTGCGGCAGGCGCACCACAATCTGCACATCCTCCTTCTCGCGAGGCAGGTGGAGCAAATCCACCGCCGCCCCGCCGACGGCCATTTTCAAGGTCTGCGCGATAGCCTCATCGGTGATGCCGTGCAGAGCGGCCTTCTCCTTGTCCAGCAGGAATCGCAGCTTGGCCTGGTCAGCCTCGATATACCAGTCGGTGTCCACGACGCCTTTGGTGGTGTGGAAGATGTCGATAATCCTATGGGCCAGCGCCAGGCGGCTGGCCTCGTTGGGCCCATAGACTTCCGCCACGAGGGTTTGCAGGACGGGCGGACCGGGCGGGACTTCGGCCACGGCGACGCGGGCGCCGTACTTGGCGGCGATTTGGGCGACGCGCGGGCGGACGCGTTTGGCGATGTCATGGCTCTGGGCTTTGCGCTCGCTCTTGGCAACGAGGTTGACCTGCACGTCGGCGATGTGTGGGCCCCGGCGCATGAAGTAGTGCCGCACCAGGCCGTTGAAGTTGAAGGGGGCGGCGACGCCGGTGTAAACCTGGTAATCCGTCACCTCCGGTTCGACCCGGACGGCGGCTGCTATTTCGCGTGCGGCCTGGGCGGTAAGTTCCAACGCGCTGCCTTCGGGCATGTTCAGAATGATCTGGAACTCGCTCTTGTTGTCGAACGGCAGCATCTTCACCTTCACCCAGCCGAGGCCGACCGTCGCCATGGCGGCGAAGAGCAAAATGATTATTCCCGCCAGGAAGGCCAGCCGCCAACGGGTTTTGGCAATCAACGGCCCCATGAACCACCGGTAGAGCCGCGTAAAGAAGTCTTCCTCGTGCTCGAAATGGGAGTGCGGCTTCCCGCCCTCGGACCCGACCGCGGCGCCCTCTGTCAGGCGGGAGTACTTCCGGCCCCAGCGCAGAATCCGAATGGCCGCCCAGGGCGTGACGATAAAGGCGATGGCCAGCGACCAGATCATCGCCGCGCTCGAGCCGATGGGAATCGGCCGCATGTAAGGTCCCATCAACCCGCCGACAAAGGCCATGGGCAGCACCGCCGAGATCACGGCAAACGTTGCGAGGATCGTCGGGTTGCCGACTTCGTTAACCGCCTCGACCGCGATGGCCGACCAGGGCCGGCTTTTGTTCTGGGCCAAGTGGAAGTGGCGGACGATGTTCTCGACCACGACAATGGCATCGTCCACCAGGATGCCGATGGAGAAGATCAAGGCGAAGAGCGTGATGCGGTTGAGAGTGTAGCCGTGGAGGTAAAACACCAGCAGTGTCAGGCCCAGCGTGCAGGGAATGGCAATGCCGACGATGATAGATTCGCGCCACCCTAGCGTCAGCAGGATGAGCAGAGAAACGCCGATCACCGCAATGCCCATGTGCAGCAGCAACTCGTCGGACTTCTCCTCCGCCGTCTGGCCGTAGTTGCGGGTGATGGACACCTTCACGCCATTGGGGATGACCCGGCCTCGGAGCGCGTCGAGCTTCTTCAGGACCTCGTGTGCGACCGATATGGCGTTTGCCCCCGGCCGCTTGGCGATGCTCAAGGTGACGGCAGGCTGTTCGTTGGCCGTCGCTGAATGCGCCGCGCCCGACCCAAAGAACACATACTGGCTCGGCTCCTCCGGTCCGTCCACGATCGTCGCCACGTCGCGCAAATAGACGGGCTTCTCGCCATGCACGCCGACGACCACGTTGCCCGCGTCCTTCGCGCTGGTGAGGAAGCTGCCGGTCTGCAGCAGCACCTCGCGGTTGTGGTCGGTGAGCGGGCCGGCGATAAGCTGGCGGTTGGCCGATTGGAGCCGTGGAATGATGTCCGCCGCGCTGAGCTGGCGTGAGGCGAGCTTCACCGGGTCGAGCAGGACGCGCAGTTGCCGGCACTCGCCGCCGATGATCGACGTTTCGGCCACCAGCGGCACCTGCTTCACGGCGTCGTCCACCTCGTCCAGGATGCGGCGCAGCGTGTAATGGTCCTGCCCCGCCCCATGGAAGGTGAGCGCGAGGATCGGCACGTCGTCAATGGACTTGGGCTTGATGAGGGGGAATGAAACCCCTTGGGGAATACGGTCGAAGTTGGCCTGCAGCTTCTGGTTGAGGAGGACCAGGCTGCGTTCGATATCCTCGCCGACCTTGAAGCGCACGATGGCGAGGCTCTCGCCTTCGCGGGATGTCGAGTAGATGTATTCCACCATGGGGATTTCCCAAAGCAGCTTCTCCATGGGTCGGGTGGCACGTTCCTCGACCTCTTTGGCGCTGAAGCCCGGCATGGCGACCAGCACGTCGATCATCGGCACCTTGATCTGTGGCTCCTCCTCCCGTGGCAGGAGCAACGTCGCCGCCGCACCCAGCAGAATCGAGGTGAGGACGAGCAGCGGCGTCAGCTTGGAATCAATGAACGACCGGGCGATGCGCCCGGCGATTCCCAGGCGCACCGAGTCCGGCTTGGAAGAGTCTGTGCTCACGGGCTAGTGCGTAGCGCAGGCTTCCAAGCCTGCTGTATCGCCGACTTCCAAGTCGGCTGAACAACCCCTCGCCCTGCGGGTTTGGAAACCCGCGATACGGCAGGTTTGGAAACCTGCGCTACTCATCGACCATGCGTCTGCGCTGCACAAGGACGAGGCATCGGCAGTCGTCATGCTGTAACTCATGTAACCCATGTAACTGGTGTAACCCATTTAGCGCGCTTGGGCCCTAGCGCATTTGCAGCGGCTGACCGTCCCGCAACGTCCCGGCCCCTTCGATAACCACCACCTCGCCGGCTTCCAGCCCGGCCAGAATCTCGATGCCCTGCGCGGTCTCCTTGCCGGTCCGCACCAACCGCATCTGCGCCTTTCCGTCCGCGGCCACGAACAGGATCTCAAGCTGACCGCGCCGAACCAGCGCCGTAGGTGGAACGAAGAGGAACGTGGCCTCGCCGACCGGAACGGCGAGCCGGCCAAATTGTCCGGCGCGCAGGCCCGCGGTTTCCGGCAAGTCCACCTTCATGCGCACGGTGCGGGAGGCTGGGTCGGCTGCCGGGGAAATCTCAGCCAGCGTGCCCGTGATGGTGTCGGGCACAGTGTCCACCCGCACGGCGAGTTTCGCGTCCGGCAGCACATTGCCGGCGAGCCGGCTCGGGACATCGGCCACCAAGCGCAAGCCGGCGCGGCCTTCCAGCTCGAGCAGCGGTTTGCCGGGCAGCGCCAGATCGCCTTCGTCCGCGAGCTTGCGGGCCACCACGCCGTCGAATGGCGCGACTATCCTGGCGTAGCCGGACATGGCTTCAGCCTCGGCGACAGCGGCCTTCGCGACATTGTAGCGCGCCTGCGCGGTGTCTAATTCGGCCTGCGTCGCGGCGGTTTGCTTGTGCAGGTTGCTGACACGAGTGAAGTCCAGTTCTGCTTGCCGGAACGTGGCGTTGGCCTGGTCGAGTTTGGCTTGAACCTCCTGGGCGGCAAGCTCCACCAGCACGTCGCCACGTTTGACAGATTGGCCGAGCGTGACCGGCAAGCGGGTAATGCGGCCGCTGACCTTGGATTCGATGACTGCCTGGAGCTTCGGCTGCACCGTGCCGACGACTTCCTCCACGGCCAACGTTGTTAGCTTTTCGACCTTCTGCATGCGGACGGCGGCGGGCGCCAAGCTCTCGCCGGCTGTCGCTTGCGGTTCATGCTTCTTGCCGCAGCCTGAGTCGAAGGTGATAAGACCAGAGAGGACCAAACCGAATAATGGAGTAAGCCGAAATACCTTTCGGGAATTCATAGGCAGGTGTACTGCAGCGTTTTCCCGGAGGGACTCCCGACAATAGCCGGGCGTTTTAACGCCGGGAATTTGGTCCCAAGGGCATAAGTCCCGAAGGGACGGTTGAATTGGAGCAAGCGAGCGCCGTTGGTCAGTCGTCCCTTCGGGACTCGGTGGCGTTCGTCAACCATCCCAACGTTGAAACGCTGGGCTATTTTCGCAAGTCCCTCCGGGACAGCCTGCCGGAGATTTCCGATAGGCAGCAGGGTCAGCGCTGAACAGAAGATTCTTCTCATCTTGCTTTTGCTTGGGAATCGAGTTGCGGCAAGGCCAGCGCTTTGCGCACCGCGGCGATGGCGATTTCCCGATCGGCCTCGGCTTCGGCGCGGCGCACACGGGCGTTGACGAGCGCGGTCTCGGCGTCAATCAGCTCCGTGGGCAACGACAGTTCCTGCTCGAAGCGGGCGCGGGTCAAGCTGGCGCTCTCGGTCGCCTGGGCCACCACCTGGTCAGTCACACTGAGGCGCTCGTTGGCGGCCTTGAGATCAAGGCGGGCCCGCTCCACTTCAAAGTCGAGCGCCAGCCGCAGCTTGCGCTCCTCTTCGCGGGTGGATTCGAGATTCGCATTGGCCTCCCGGACCTTCGCGCGGGTCAGTTTACCGTCCCAGAGGTCCCATTGGAGCAACGCGCCGGCGGTGTAACTGCCGCCGCCGTTCTGGTATTTCCATCCGTAATCATAGTCCAGACTCCCGAACGCGCTGACGCGCGGAAGGTAACTGCCCTTGGCCGCGCTGACCTGTTCCTGGGCCGCCCGTTCGCGGTGCCGGGCGGCGGCCAGTTCCGGGCGCCCGGAGAAATCGCCTGAGTTCGGCGCCTGGGTAGAGGGCGCCGTGTCGGCGACTTCAAACTCGCCGCTCTCGATGCCGAGCAGATTCCGCAGCGCCCGGACGGCGAGCGCATTCGCGTTACGGGCGCGAACAAGTTCCTCGCGCGCCTGCGCCAGCCGCACTTCGATGTCCAGCATGCCGGCCTTAAGTAGCGTTCCGCCATCGAGACGCTTCTTGGCTACCGACGAGCTCGCCTCGAAGGAACTGACCCACGCCTCAGCGGCCCGGATGAACTCGCGCGTCTTCAGCACCGTATAGAAGGCACGGGACACCTCGTAGCCCAGCGCATTCTGCACGGCGGCATTGTCCTGCCGGGCGGCTTCGGTGTTCGCGCTGGCCGCCTTGCGAGTAGCCGTGTTCTTGCCGCCCGCGTAAAGGGGCACGGTGACCAGGCCCCGGGCGTTGAGGTCGTCCACCGACGGCACATCATTGAAGTTGAGCGAAGAACTATACGCGCGCTGATTGAGAATGCTGCCGAAGGCCAGCATCGGGTTGTCGCTGGCAGTGTAGCTGGACTGGAACTGGACGCGCGGCCAGAAGGCGGCATTCGCTTGATCCAGCCCGGCCTGCGCGGCCACAATGCGCTGCTGGGCCAGACGCGCGTCCGGGTTGCCAGCCAGCGCCTGCTGCAGCGCGCGCTCCAGGGTCCACGGCTCAGCCGCCAGGGCGGCCAGGGACCAGCAGAGCATCAGCCCGCAAATACCCAGTGCCCTGCTCATCGGGCACTGCAGGAGCCTTCAGCTTTTTCCGCCTCGCAGCAGGTGCCACCGACACCCGCCTTCTTAAGAATAATCTCCAGAGGACAGAAGTTGGTAAACGAGGACTGAAGCAAGTTAAAACCGACGAAGGCGGTGAACCACAGCCAGTACGGGCTGTGATAATGCGCCAGCAGCAAGCTGGCCAGAATAAAACTCCCGGCAAACCGTCGGATGATCATTTCCATTTTCATACTTCTTTTCAGCTACGGTGGTTACTGAGCCGCGACAGGCCCGGAAGTTACAAGGAATCAGGTCCCGAAACCGCGCGGAACCACGTGACTCACGTGCAGCGACAAGAACGCTACAGCCGATACCCTCGCCAAGATCATGGACGGCGACAAGGATGCGTCTGACCAGAGCATCATCTTCCTGCGCAAAGGCACGCAATGGGTGCAGATGGATTTCGGCCGCCCACAGGAGCTTTTCGCCCTCGTGATCTGGCATGCCCCCAATATGGCAAAGGTCTATCACGACGTCATCGTGGGGGTCGCCGATGACCCGGACTTCACCGACAACGTCCGCACCGTCTTCAACAACGACTCAGACAACTCTTCCGGCCTGGGTTTCGGCACCAATCGCGAATACGTCGAAACTTACGAAGGCAAGCTCATCAACGCCAAAGGCGTCAAAGCCCGCTACGTTCGTTTCTACTCCAAAGGCAGCACCGAAAGCGCCCTCAACGAATACACCGAAATCGAGGTTTACGGACGCCCGGCGAAGTGACCATCGCGGGTAACGCCTCAGTCACGGCAGGTAGGGCGGGCAGTCCTCTGCACGCCGTCGCACGCCCATGATACCGTCCCGGCGTGCAGAGGACTGCCTGCCCTACCTCTCCCCGCCACCACTGAGGCATTATCATCGCGGCCTCTTTCTGTTTGCGTCCGGCGGAGCGCAGAGCAAAACTCCGCCATGCGCCGTTGCAGCTTCATTACCATGCTTGCCTTAATCATGTTAGCAGTCGCGGGGAATCCAGCCCACGGCGCCTCGCTGCAACGGCTCGAGGAACGCGAGTTTGGCAAATTGCCTAATGGTACAACGGTGAAGCTCTTCACACTGCGCAATGCCAGCGGCATGTCTGCGAAGATCATGACATACGGCGCAATCCTCACCGAACTGCTGGTGCCTGATCGGCACGGGGTCGCTACGAACGTCGTCCTGGGTGCCGACACGCTCGATCAGTATATAAAAGGCTTCCGAGCTCCGGCAGCCATTATCGGGCGGGTCGCTAATCGCATCGCCGGCGCGCGGTTCACGCTAGACGGCGTGGAATACAAACTGGCCGCCAATGACGGGCCTAACCACATTCATGGCGTATTTGACAAGCGCGTCTGGGAGGCCAAAGCGCTTCCGCCCGCCGAGGGGCGAGCAGCCGTCCAGCTCACTTACCTGAGCAAAGATGGGGAGGAGGGTTACCCGGGCAACGCGACGGTGAGATTGACCTATACGCTCACCGACGACAATGAATTGCGCCTGGATTATGAAGCAACCACCGACCGGGCCACACCGATCAATCTGACCAGCCACGCCTACTTCAACCTCGCCGGCGGCGGCGACGTGCTCGAGCACGAGTTATGGCTGGCGGCCTCTCATTACACGCCTGCGGACGACGCCTTGATCCCAACGGGCCAAATCGCGACCGTGAAGGGAACAGCACTGGATTTCACCACACCGACCCGCATCGGCGCGCGCATCGCGCAGTTCTATCCCAAACCGGGCGGCTACGATCACAACTTCGCCCTGGACAGCGAACCTGGGCAGCGTGCGGCGGGCCCACTCGGGAACGGGAAGCCGCTAGTGCTGGCGGCTCGTGTGAGGGAGCCGGTGAGCGGGCGTCTAATGGAAGTACGCACGACGGAACCGGGAGTGCAGCTTTACACCGGCAATCACCTGAAGCACGCAGCTCTCTGCCTGGAAACACAACATTATCCAGACTCGGTGAATCACCCCGGCTTTCCCTCCACGATTCTCCGTCCCGGCCAAACCTTCAGCAGCACTACCACCTTTGCCTTTTCAGCCAAATGAGCCCGGACTTATCATTGGCTCCTGAATATTACTTCGTCTCGTCTTTTCTGACCAGGACCAAGCCGTTGGTCACCTGGTAGGGATCACTGGCGTTGAGGGTCATCTTCGTCTCCTTGCCTTCGTGGCGCGGCCGTTGCTGAATACGGTAAACCTTGGTTTCGCCCAAGACGCCGCTGGCCAATTCCAGGAAATCATCCCCTCGAAACGTCGCGTTGAAGACCTTCGTTTCTCCCGGTTTAACCGGGGTGTTGCAGGCGGCCACTTTCGCGTCCCCCGCCTCCGTCACTTTCGCCTCCCCGGTCTTCGTAAGCTCGATCTGCAAACCCTTCCCGCTGTCCCAGAACCCAACGTAGCGCGTCTTTTCCTTGGGCACTGGGTCCGGCCCTGGCCCGCGACCAATGATGACCGCCCCCGCAATAACGCAAATGGCCAGCAGGCCAATCGCGGCGCCTTTTAACGATCCCGTTACGGCAGTCGCGGGGCGGTCCGACCGCAGGTTGAGCACCGAGGAAATCAGGAAGAGAATGGCCTGGAGCGCAAACGCGATGGTAAACGGATCCCCGACCAAGCCGCCCTCGGCCTGAGCCGCAATCACCCCGATGCCCACAAGGCTGATGCCGCCCCCGACCGCCGGCCATCGCCAGGCCAACAGGAACCCGACGCAAACGCCGCATAAGCCATACGCGTTCATTCTATCGTCCCTGGCGGCAACGGAAAAATGAACCAGCGTCGGCAACAGCGATATCAACGCCAGGGCAAGCACGGGGAGACTGGTCAGGCGAACCCCCCAACGGACGATCTTCGCGACGCGCGATTTTGGTGCCGTTGGAGCTTCCGGTGGCGGCTGGACATCAGTACTCATGCGTTAAAGGCTTCAACAAAAGGAGAGGGGACACAGAGGCCAATCGGCCATCCGCGTCCGTTTGAAAAGGACCGTCTAATGCGTTAGCGCGTAAGTAGGGCTAGAGCGGTCGGCGTCCAGCACGCACCAGAGGTTCAACGGTCCGAGAGCGCGCCAATACTTTATGAAACGCGCGCTGCCGTCAGCCATGGCATAAACCGAACCGCCGGTACGGGTGCCTGGCCCCACCCCCGCATGCCGCCCCTGCTCCAATTCCGTGTCGTCGTTCCCCAGCACGCGCCCCGGGAAATCCGCGCTGGACCCCGGTTCCAGCAAGTCCATGTAGTAATGCGGAGAAGCGGATTTCTTTTCACCCAGCACGATCGTGTCGCTCGGATGGGGGATGTTGGTGCGTTTGAAGCAGGCTTGGCTCGTGGCCGCCATATAGGCCTGCAAATCAGCGTCGTTGAGGGTGTCTTTGAAGTAATCATTCCAGCCGTTGATGATATAGCTGCGGGCGGCGGCATCACCCGGGTAGTGGGCGAAGTCGGTTGAACCGGTAGCCGGGGTCCCGGGCCGATCGCTGGCACAGCGCAACAGGTTGGTATCCCTGTAGTTGCTCCGGAATTCCTCGGGCCAGCGCTCGACGGATGAACGGGGCGGAAATTTCTCCTGGTTATCATCCGTGTACAGTACCACCGCAATGCCCAGTTGCTTCAGGTTGTTGGTGCAGGATATACGTTGGGCGGTCCCTTTGGCGCGGGCCAGGGCCGGCAGGAGCATGGCCGCCAGGACTGCGATGATAGCGATGACCACCAGCAATTCAATCAATGTAAATCCCGACCAGTCAGTCGCTTGCGTGTTCTTTCCGTTGCGATCCGCGGGCGGTCGGGCCGGGTTGCGTTCGGCGGTGTTCCGTGCTGTCAGTTCTTTCATTGTGTGTTCCTACGTCCAGTCTTGCTTCCAAATCGCCCGCTCATTATCGCCACCCCCGCCAGCCTCAAAAGGCACCCGGATCGAATACTCCGCCTGCCCGCGACGTCAATTGAGTATTCATGGCCAAAAAACCGTGGCTGCCGATAGCGTTGCTCGTCGTGATCGGTGGCCTATTCATTTACCTAAACAAAGACTGGTTTCAGGGGCGTCCTATTCAAATATCTCATCGGCTTTACCGCTTTGCCGGTAGATTCGGGGGGGGGGATACCGCAATCCCGGTGATGTTCGAGTTCGATCACCGGCTCAAATTGACGTCCATCAAGATCGTGGCTCTCGCTGACAGCCTGACCAACAAGTACCCTCACCCCCTTTGGCAGATGCTTTCAAGCTCCAACTCCGTTCCGACCAAAGGGTTCGTTTACGGCATGGATGTCCCGGGGATGCGCTCGGCAGTGAACGGTGCGACCGCCGATCCGCTTGACCCCCGGCAGACCTACCGGCTCCTGCTGGAAGCCGGCTCAGTAAAAGCTCAGCACGATTTCACCCTCGAACCGACCGCACAGTAACCCGGCCCCGGCGCAGCAATTCTCATTATGGCCCTGGCCAACGCCCGCCGGGTGAGGGCACCTAATGTCACAAAGATTTGAAAGCCGGATTTGAGGTCTTTGTCGGCTGACGGGCACCTTTGAACAGGATGGGTGTATTTTGTGCGGGACTTACCTCTTTTCTTCCGGCA
>Ga0224558_1001479_pt1 | contig 24489 bp, 17 predicted proteins | sample 714S32024metaG_FD_180682 | JGI IMG/M metagenome (GOLD analysis project Ga0224558, IMG submission 180682) | Peat soil microbial communities from Stordalen Mire, Sweden - 717 S3 20-24 | ecosystem: Environmental > Terrestrial > Soil > Wetlands > Peat | place: Sweden: Norrbotten County, Stordalen... | reverse complement strand
AGGGTCGCAAGCAGCCCCGCGGCGGTCGGGCGGCGCCCGGCGGTGCTCGCCTGCAGCAGTCCTGCGATGTGGTCGAGGTCGGTGAAGTCGCGATCCCCGTCACTTGTTGCCAGCACCCGGGCCGCGACGCCGCTGTCGGACCAGACCTTCGCGCAGAACCCGACTGTGCCCTGGGCATCGAGAGTCTCGGCCCATCTGAAGAGCTGGTCCTGTACCTGGCTGAGCTTCGCTTCGTCGGCCGCGTCGAGCTCGGCGACCGTCCAGCCGAAGAACCACGAGAGCGCGGCCGCGCGGGCCCGGGTGGGGTCGGCCGGCCGGGTGAGCGCCGTGAGAAGCCAGCGCCACTGCGTGGCCGCTGCCGACCGCAGGACGCTGTCGCTCCTGGTCACCACGGCGGGGATTGCCAAGCGGTGAAGCGCGGCCTGGACCCGCTCGGCTTCGGCGTTCGTCCCGATGAGCACGGCGACGTTGCTGGGTCGCACACGACGCTTCGGGGCGATTTCGCCTGGAGAGGGGATCCAAGTCGTCTCCAGCAGATGCTGGACCTGGCGCGCGAGGTCGCGCCCTATCGCGGCCTCGGCGATGCGGGTGGGGATTTCGCCGTGCTCGTTACGAAGAAGGTCGTCACCGAGAGCCAGGCGTACCCGCAGTGCGGGCACTGCCGCGCCGTCGTCTGTCGTGAGACGCAGGCCCTGGTGCTCGGGTGCCGGCTTGACTTGCACGAACTCGATCCGGGGGTCTCCGAAGGTCGCGCCCTCGAAGAGATGTCCGAGGGCATCGAGCAGCGCCCCGTCGGAACGCCGGTTCACTCCGAGCGTGGCGCGGGTCGTGCCGGGCCGGTGCGCGGCCTCGAGGTAGGTGTGCACGTTTGCGCCACGGAACGCGTAGATCGCCTGCTTCGGGTCGGCGACAAGGACGAGGGGCGAGCGGTAAACGGGACCGCCGAACAGCCTCGAGAAGATCTCCCACTGCACCGGGTCGGTGTCCTGGAACTCGTCGATGAGCGCGATCCGGAATCTGCGGCGCAAGCTGGTGACGGCGGTCGAGCCCTCGCTCAGCGCGTCGCGGAGCCGGGTCAACAAGTCATCGAACGAGAGCGTGCCTGCAGCGCGTCGGCGGCGATGCACCTCGTCGACGGCGCTGTCGACAAGACGCCGCAGTCGAGCAGCGACAGGTGTGGACCCGGCATCGTCGGTGCCTGGGATGACATGGATGCCGGGGTTCCCGAGCACCTTGATGCAGAGTTTCGCGAGGTTCTCCAGTTCCGGGAGCTGGTCCGCGATCGTCGGGTCACCAACCGACTCCGTCGCGAGCACGTCGGCACACACTGCTTCGACGAGATCGTTGGTGTCGTCGAGAAGCGACGCGTCGGGGTCGCCGGGAGCTGCCGAGCCCAAAGTGGCGAGCACCTGGGTGGCGAAGCCGTGGATGGTCGTGATCGTGGCCGCGTCAAAGTCGGCGACAGCCTGTTCGAGGCGATCGAGTCGGCATTCGCGATCGCTGGCGGCCAGGAAAGCGAGGAGCTCGTCGGTGGCCGGGATGTCAGAGGGCCGGCGTAGCGCGGCCGCGGCCTCGCTGAGCCGGCTCCGAACGCGGTCGCGCAGCTCGGCCGCGGCGGCACGGGTGAACGTGACGATGAGGAGCTCTTCGACGCGGACCGCCTCTTCCGCCACGTATCGCACGACGAGGCCGGCGAGTGTGTAGGTCTTGCCGGTTCCTGCGCTCGCTTCGATGGCGACACAGCCGCTGGGCAGCGGGTCCAGGAGCGAGAAGACCGGTGGTGCGCTCATATGGGCTCCGCGACGGTCGCCTCTATCGTGCCCCACAGGTAGTCGGCGAACCGTGCCGCTCGTCCCGCCGACGATCCGGGGGGGTCGTCGGCGCGCGCAGGCAGAGCACAGAGGTCTTCAAAGCCGAGGTCTCCGAACGCCAGGCGGTTCGCGTCGTCCTGGCCGTCTGCATGATCGTTGAACGACTCCCAGTCGCTCGGCTTCGCGGTCCGCTCGTGCAGCTTGTAGGAGATGGAGGCGAAGAGCGGGATGGGCTCGCGCAGCCCACGCCGATAGCAGTCGACCGCGACCTCGAGTGCGTCGAGCGCTCGGCCCTGGCGATCGTCGCAAGTCCCGCCGCGCCCCACGAGCTCGAGCGTCTTGAGCCTGCCCTGCTTCTCGGCGCAGCCTACGACGACGCTTCGCCAGTTGGTCGCGGGGTCGGCCGCCACGAGGGCCGCGAGGTCGAGCCACGCCGCCACGCGATGCTTGGGTGCGACCTTGCTGAAGGTGACGAGGGCCGGCCCCGGACGCGGATGTGCGCAGCGACCCTCGACCATGCCGACGACGCGTGTGCCGTCGGCGAGCACGACCTCGACCGGCAGGCGATCGTTACGCTGCGGATCGACGCCGAGCTCGGTCGCGACGACGAGCAGCTGGTCGACCGTCTCCTCTATCTCGCTGAGCGAGATGTCACCCAGCCCTCCCGGGGGGAGCGTTCCGAGGACGCGCTCGTGGCGCTCCCACTCGTCGTTGGCGTGGCCTGCAAGACGGGCCCTTAGGAGCCGGTCCGCGACAGACCAGCGTTCGAGGGCGCCGAGCGTCGTCGCGAGATCGTCGGACCGGTCCCGGTCCTCGCCTGGGAGGTGGAGCTGGAGCCGTTGACGCAAGAACGCCTTCACCGGGTGTTTGAAGAACGTCCGCAAGTCGGCGAGGTCGATCACGACGTCCTCGTTCGGGGCCGGAGGAAGCGTCCCGTCGATGAACCGACGATGCTCGCTGGATCGCTGCTGGTGTGCACGTGCGCCGGCGAACGCGCCGGCGTCAAAGCTCCAGGGACCCGGACGGTTCAGCTGGTCGGACTTGAAACAGCGGTCGTCGAAAGGTTGGAGAGGGTGAACGGTCTCGATTCGGCTCCGGTAGGTGCTCTGACTCGGAGGCGCAAGAGTGGCGACGATGACGTCGCGTAGCTCCGCGAGCACGGTCGAGCTCGGCACTTCCTGATTGGTGCGCACGTTGCGGCCCGTCCGGGTGATCACGAGGTGGTCACCCGCCGCGAGAACTGCTTCGAGGAGCGCCTGGCGGACCTCCGAGCGCGGGTCGTGGTCGCCGACGAGCGGGACGGTGGCAGCCAGATCGTCACCGTCTATGCCGCTGCCGCCGCTCGTGCCGGCGTCGTCGAGCCCGAGAAGGCAGATCACGCGGAAGGGCAACCACCGCAACGGCGTCAACGAGCTCACGGTGATGCCACCCCGGAAGAAGTCGGGACGGCGCGACACACCCTGGACGCGATCGGCAAGGAGCCGGCGGACATCTGCGAGCGAGACCTCGACCCTCGCCGCCTCGCCGCCGACGATGGCATGTTCGCCGATCTCGGCAACGATCCGGCGGAGCTGGTCGAGCTGCCATTGCTGGGAGGTGCCCACGTCGAAGAACTGTTCGGTCACGTCCAACAGCGCGTCGCACCACTCAGCGGCGGTGCGGTCTCGCCTCATGTCGTTTGCGACCGACGCGAGACGTGCGACAACGTCGGCCAGGTGCCCGGCGACGGCGATGTCATCACCCTCGACGCCGAACGGCGCGATGTCGCCCGGTGCGAGACCGATGTCGTCGTCACTCACTGCCACTCCCATGAGCACCCGGTCAATCGCGACCCTCCACGAGTTGGCGGCGAATCCCGGCGGGAGGCCCCAAGCCTCCCGGTGCGGGCCGTCGAGGCCCCAGCGCACGTTGGTCCCTACGATCCAATCCGCGATCGTCCCAAGGGCACGGTCGTCGAAGTCGAAGCGCTTGCGGACCGCCGGCAGTGAAACGAACTCCAGCACCTCCGAGGCAGTGAACCGGCCCGATACCAGCGCGAGCAACGAGTCGAGCGCCGCGAGGACCGGGTACGACTCGCGCAACGAACGGTCGGTGATGCGGTAGAAGAGCCGGGGCGTGGCCCCGGTCGGCACGGCGGCCGTCTCCTCGGCCGAGATTCCGAAGCCCGCCTCCACCAGTGGCACGAACTGCTCGATCGCAGGGCACAGCACGACGATGTCCTCCTCGCGCAGCGTCGGGTCGTCGACCAGCAAGTGGAGGATCGCATCGCGCAGCACCTGAACCTGGCGGGCGCGCCCGTGGCACGAGTGCACTTGGATCGAGCGGTCGTCGGGGCCCAGCTCGAAGTCGCCGACGGGGGCGTTACCGGCGCGCACGTCGTGTTGCACGCGCTCGAGCAGAGAGCGGGGTGCACGGCCCGCCGACTCCCCGCCCTCGTCGACCGACAGCGGCGCGGACAAGCCGCGCGACTCGGCCCCCGCCAACAGCACGGTCCGCTCCCGATACGGGCGACCCCACGATCGCAGCAGCGGGTGCTGCACCGCAGTGTCCGACCGGTCGTCGGTACGCAGGGACGCAACAGGCCGCGGCCCGGCCAGCGTCGCTTCGCGAACACGTGAGGTAGTGGCGGGTGACGGGTCGAGCAACAAGATGTGCAGGTCTCGTTGAGCGCTGACGGCCTCGATCAGTTCGATGAAAGATGCGCCGCTCGGAAGCGTCGTGACGCCGAAAATGGCAAGCCGAGGCGGCAGGTCCAGAGCGAGCCTGCCTGTACGCAGGTCGTCGAGCAGACCGGGCAGTCGCTCGGGTGGGCTGGGCACTCCGACGCGGGCACGCACCAGGCGCCACAGGTGGGGCTGCCAGCTGTCGTGTTCGGCAAGCGGGCGACCGGTGCCGTCGACGTCGTGGCCCGCGCTCCAGTGCAGCACGAGCTCGGGCCGGCGCACGGAATAGCGGTCGAAGAGATCGGCGAGGCGTCGGGCCCGCCCGAACCAGGTTGCACCGGCGGGCAGGACCGTGAGCGGGCCGAGGCGGTCATCGCCGCCTTTGGCACGCAGCACCTCGAGCACCGCCCAGACGAGACAGTCGACCTGCCACGGATCGGCAACCCCGTCGCTGCTACCAGCCTCGAGCACCGCCTTGCGCAGCGCGCCGGGGAACGTGAACCCGATGTTCGCGGCGACACCGTCGCCAAAGCCGGGCCCGGACGCGCCGAGTGATCTGGCCAGCTCGAGGGCGAGCCACCGGCGCATGCCCACCGTTGGCACAGCTACCCATTCCGGGGACATCGGGTCCGCCGGCGGCTCCGCCAGCACCTCCGCCAGCACCGCTGCAAGAGGCTCCACCCGGCTGGCGCTGGCGAGGTGAAGCACAAGCGAACACTACCGGGGGGCTGTGACGGTCACCTCGGGTCCGACCTGCTCGACTGGGCCCTCTCGCTCCACTACCGTCCAGCCCATGTCGATCCTGCTCGAGCTGGACCTCACCGGAGCACTCGTAGAGGACATCGGTTCACATCCTGTCGAACGGGTGATGAACCGTCGCCGCCTCGCACTGCGCACACTCGTCAACCGGCTCGCCTCCGCCGCCGGAGACCCGAACGTCGTTGGGTTGCTGGCCAAACTGGGCGCTACTTCGATCTCGCTGGCGCAGGCTCAGGAGCTGTCGGACGCGGTGGGGCGTTTCCGCGCAAGCGGCAAGGAAGCCATCGCGTGGGCAGAGACCTTCGGTGAGCTCGGGCGCGCGACGACGGCGTACGTGGTGGCCACCGGTTTCGGCGAGTTGTGGTTGCAGCCTTCCGGCAGTGTCGGCCTCATGGGCGTTGCCGCAGCTGGCACGTTCGTGCGCGGCGCCCTCGACCACGCACAGGTCGAGCCGCTGTTCGCACAGCGCTACGAGTACAAGAACGCGGCGGACACCTTCTTGAGAAGGGAGTTCACCGAGGCGCACCGCGAGGCGACCGAGCGCTTGGCCGAGTCCGCCTACGAGCAGGTCGTGTCAGCTGTGTCACTGGGCCGGCGACTGCCCGCCGACCGCGTCCGTGAGCTCATCGACCGTGCGCCTATCCCTGCCGCCGAAGCCCAGGAGGCCGGGCTCGTCGATCACCTCGGGTACCGCGACGCCGTGCGTGAGGCGGTTGATCGCCGGTGGCCCGAGAAGCCGACCCTGCTCTACGTCTCGCGCTATCAGCGGCGTTGGGACAGCGTCCGTCGAGCACGCCAGGCGCGACGTCCGACGGTCGGGCTCATCGAGGCGATCGGTCAGATCCGTACCGGCCGGTCCAAGCCGGGCCCGGTCGGGCGGGCAGCGGGATCCGACACCGTCGCCGCGACGTTCCGCGCCGCCGTGAAGGACGAGCGCACCAAGGCGATCGTGTTCCGGGTCAACAGCCCTGGCGGCTCCTACGTCGCCTCGGACACCATCTGGCGAGAGGTCTGCAGGGCCCGCGAAGCCGCCAAACCAGTCGTGGTCTCGATGGGCGATGTGGCCGGTTCGGGAGGGTATTTCGTGGCCGTGGCGGCCGACGTCATCGTCGCGGAACCGGCCACTCTCACCGGATCGATCGGCGTGCTCGGCGGGAAGCTTCAAACCAAGGGGCTGTTCGAGCGCTTGGGCGTGAACGTCGAGAGTCTCGGCCTCGGGCGGCACGCGCTCATGTTCTCGTCGCAGACCGGTTTCAGCGAGGACGAGTGGGCCAAGCTCGACGAGTGGCTGGATTTCGTCTACGAAGATTTCACCGCCAAGGTCGCCCGTGGACGCGCCATGACGCGCGAAGCGGTCCACGAGGTGGCCCGCGGCCGGGTCTGGACGGGAGCCGACGCCGCCGAACGTGGGCTCGTCGACGAGCTCGGCGGGCTGCGCCGTGCCGTGGAGATCGCCCGGGAGCGCGCCGGCTTGCCACCTGACGCCCGGCTGCGGCCGGTCCTTGCAGTATCGCCGGTGCAGCGTCTCCGCCAACCTCGCAACAGCGATGACCCGGCGGCCTTCTTACAGGTCAGGGGACTCAGTTCAGCGCTCTCGGAGTGGGGCGGACATGCCCAGCTGGCAGCGGCACTGGGGCTGCCGGCCGCCGGGCCGCTGATCATGCCGATGGGGCCGCTCCGCTAGCAGGGCGGAGCGCCGAGCTCGATCACCGATGTTCGAGATCCCGGAGCATGACAGCGTGGGATCGCGAGTCTCACCGGCCGGCATGGCGTCCGTCTCACCAGGCAATCCGGCGATGGCAAGGCCCTTGCCAGCCCGCGAACCAGGTCATAGCTTCTTTCCATATTTGCAATGCCATTGCACCCGATCACCGAGGAGTACCCGCGGTCCATCGGAGCCGACGGCTACGGCCGCGACGCTGGAGAAGCCGACGGCTACGGCCGCGACGCTGGAGAAGCCGACGAGCAGGCCAAGCAGCTCATCGACGCGGTCAGTTGAATGAACCTCCCCGCCATGATGAAGTACGGACTGAACATCCAACCACGAGCCGCCCTGGACTTTGTCGCTCTCGGGGCACTCAATCATCGTCTCGATCCGGGCGTGATCCCCTTCCGGAAAGCCACCGAGTGTCACATCCACGTGAGCGGTGCCGAGTTCAACGTGGCCGCGAATCTCGCCGACTGCTTCCGGCTCAAGACCGGGATCGTGAGCGCGATGGTCGAGTACCCGATCGGAGACCTGATCGCCGAGGGGGTGCGGGTCAAAGGAGTGACGCCGTTCTACAAGCTCTTCGCGCACGACGGCGTCAGGGGACCCAACATGGCGACTGTCTACAGCGACCACGGATACGGCGTGCGTGCCCCGGTTGTCTTCTACAACAGAGCGAACGAGGCGGCTGCAGAACTCAAACCGGGGGACTTCGACTGGAACGAGATCTTCCAAGGAGGCGTGCGCTGGTTTCACAGCGGCGGGATCTTCGCCGCGCTGTCAGCCACGACCAGTGAGCTGATCATCGAGGGGATGAGAGCGGCCAAAGCCGCTGGAGCCGTCGTCTCCTTCGACCTCAACTACCGGCAGAAACTGTGGAACATCTGGGGTGGCCAGGAGCACGCGGTGCCGATCTTCCGTCGCATCGTCGAGAACGTCGACGTCCTCGTGGGAAACGAGGAGGATCTTCAAGAGGCGCTCGACATCCCGGGCCCCGCGATCGGTCGCGCCTCCGCGCTGGACTCGAGCACGTTCGTCGCGATGATCGAGGGGGTCCTCGCCCGCTACCCACAGATCAAAGTGGTCGCGACCACGCTGCGGGACGTGGCCTCGAGCAGCCGGCACCGCTGGGGAGCGGTTGCCTCGATCGACGGCGAGACATATACGGCACCAACCTGCGAGCTCGACGTGATCGACCGCGTGGGCGGTGGGGACGGCTTCGCGTCGGGTCTCTTCTACGGCCTTTTGGCGGGCGAAGAGCCGCAGGCGGCAGTCGATCTCGGCTGGGCGCACGGCGCGCTGCTCACGACCTTCCCCGGCGACACGACGATGGCGACGCTCCAGCAGGTCCGGGACCTCGCTCTGGGCGGTTCGGCCCGGGTGCAGCGATGAACGGCAGCTGAGCTCACGAGAGCGAAAGGCGCCAGTTGCGGCCCGGAATACTGGCGCGCGTGATCGCCTGCGGGTCGGGCATCTGGTGCTCTTGGCTCACCTGCTTCAGCCGCGGCGACCGCGTGCTCAGTCCGTGGGCGTCACCTTGGTGAGGCCGCTCGGGTGGTCCGGGTCCAGGCCGCGGGCGAGCGACAGGTGACGCGCAAGCTGTTGGCCCCGCACGGTGGCGACGATCGTGTACATCACCTCGGCGAGCCCGCCCGGCATCGGGAGCGTGCTGTCGGGATGCGGCGTGCACGTGGCGATCGGCGCCCCGAGGGTCCGCAGGTGCTCGACGAGCTGGCGCGCGTCGCTCGCGATGGGGTCGCCGCCGTCGATGTTGAGCACCGGGAGACCGGCACCGACGGTCGCTATCGGCCCGTGCATAAGGTCGGCGATCGACATCCCCTCGGCGAAGATCCGAGCTGCCTCTTTCACCTTCAGCGCCGTCTCGAGCGCCGCAGCGTATGCAAGGCCCCGCGCGGTGACGAGCAGCCGTTCGTATCCCGCCCAGGCCCGCGCCAGCGCGGCCGGCGGCCCCTCGTCCGATAGCACTGCTCCCACGGCACCTGGGACCGCCGCGAGCTCGGTGGCTCCCGCCAGACCATCGCCGAGCGCCCCGGCCAGAACCAGCACGAGGGCCATCTCGGCTGTGACGGTCTTGGTGGCGGGTACCGCGAGCTCGGCTCCGGCGTCAGTCGACAGTGCAAGGTCGCTGACGGCCGCGAGCGCGCTCGTGTCGTCGTTGGTGATGACGACCACGACGGCACCGCTCGCGCGGAGCCGATCGCAAGTGGCTACGACCTCGGGAGTAGCGCCGGACTGGCTCAACCCGATCACGAGGTACCCGCGGTAGTCGACTGGCGAGGAATATCGCGTGTGCAGGCTCGGGGCAGCGAGCCCGGCCGGCCGGTGAGCGGCGAGCTCGCTGGCGTAGCGACCCAGCATGGCCGCATTGTCCGACGAACCGCGTCCGACAAAGGCAATCCCGTCGAGAGGTTCGGGCACGACGGCCCGCACCCGGTCACGAACCTCGGCGGCTGAATCGACGATGCGCTGCAGCACCTCGGGCTGCTCGTCCATCTCGCGCCGCATGAGCTCGCCGGTCACAGGGCGCCGACCTCCCGAGGTTGCGCCTCGGTGACAACGCCCGCCTCGGTGATAACGGCCGCCTCGTCGCAGGTCGCGTTCACGCTGAGCAAGCCTGCGCGACGACTTCGAGAATCCGAGCGGTCCTGAGCGACGACTCCTCGGCTAGGTGCGCAGGCGCCTCCTCTTCACCTAGCACGGCATGGATGTGGCGAAGAGCAGCGGTGAACGGGCGCGCGTCAACCGTCGGGTGCTCCACGGTTTCCTCCCCGTCGCGTCGCAAGACAAGAGTGTCGGCCGGATCCGGATGGAACGGGTTGGTGAGGTGGATCTGCCCATCGGTGCCGAGCACCCGGGTGAACGTGTCGAAGGCGCGCCCGAATCCGCAGCCGAGCACCAGCCTCTGGAACCCGTAGTCGACGACCGCTACGGCCTCTGTCTCGACCGCGCCGTTGCCGGTGGCGAACCCTACGGCATCGCCCGCCGACGGATCGCGAGTGGAAAGGACCTCCTGCGCCAAACGGATCGGGTAGCAGCCGACATCGGCGAGCGCGCCACCGCCGAGCTCCTCCGAGAGCCGGATGTCCTCCGGTCGCGACAGGTTGAAATAGAAGAGACTGTTCAACTCGCGAACCTCGCCGATGGCCCCATCTGCCAGCAGATCAAGAAGACGCCGGTGCTGGGCTTGGAACGGGAAGGCGAAGGACTCCCAAAGCAGCGATCCCGAGGTGGCTGCGGTCTCCAGCACCGCCGCGGTCTGTGCCGACCCGACGCAGAGCGGCTTCTCGCACAGGACCGCCTTGCCCGTCTCGAGGGCGCGTTGGGTCCAGCGCGCATGGTGGGAGTTGGGCAAGGCGACGTACACCGCGTCGATATCAGGCGAGTCGACCACGGCGTCGTAGCCCTGCACAGAGTGGTCGACGCCGTGAAGGTTGGCAAACGCCGCCGCCCGGCCGCGGTCGCGACTCGCGACAAGTGCCGCGCGGCCGCCTCCCGCCTCGCGTAGGCCTGGCAGGAACTGCCGCCCGGCGATATTCGCCGCCCCCAAGATGCCCCACCGCACCTCACCCGTGAGTCTGTCAGCGCTCATGAACGGTCCCTATCTCGTAGCGACAGGCCCTCGGTCTCGACTGCCACGCGAACACCGTAGAGCCTCGCCGCCCTTCCAGTGACCGTCAACCGCTTTCCGGTTGGCTCCGGCACCCCCATCTCGTCAACACTCAAGGGGCCGGCCTCTCACGGAGTCAGACCTGATGAGACCAGCCCCTGCTCTAATTCCATCGACGCGAAGAGAGGTCGACCTGACTCATCACCGCTGCCTCGGGCAATCGGCTGCATCCTGATGATCGCGATACTCGGTGGTCTCGGCGCGGCGGTCTGCTTCGCCGTCGCTGCACTCTGTGCCTCGAGCTCCAGTCGGGAGATCGGAGCCATGTCAACTCTCGCCTGGGTGATGTCGCTCGGCCTCTGCGTGATTGTCGTCCCGCTCGCGCTGGTGGCGCACCCGAGCCGTCTTTCGGGAGACACGGTCGCTCTCCTCTGCATTGCCGGCCTGAGCAACATCGCCGGGCTTCACCTCGAGTACGTCGCGTTTCGCCGCGTGGCAGTCGGCATCGTGACCGCTGTCGCCGCCACCGAGGGAATGGTTGCAGCCGTCCTGTCGTCGCTGTTCGGAGCCAGGCTTGCTGCCAGCACGGTCGTCTTGTTGGCGGTGATCACCGTCGGCGTGGTGCTGGCCGCTGCCCACCTGGACCCGTCCCGCGACAACTCCGCCGACTCCCATGCGAAGACGAGCCTGAGATCGAGCCCGGCTGCAGTGATGAAAAGGCTGGACGGTGCTCACACCCTTTCGGCTCTCCTCGTCGTCCCCGTGGCGGTGCTGTTCGGAATCACGGTCTACGCCACCGGACGGGCTGGGACCGAGGCACCTGTCATCTGGGTACTGCTTCCGGCACGGCTGTTCGGCACGGTCCTCATAACCTCACCCTTGCTGGTCCGGCGGAAGCTGAGAATCAGCCGGCGGACTTTCCCGCTCGTCCTCATTGGCGGCGTCGCCGAGATCGCCGGCTTGGTGAGCTACACCTTCGGCGCACGTCAACAGCTTGCCATCGCTGCCGTTGTCTCGACGCAGTATGCCGTGATCGCTGCGATCGCCGCGTTCTTCCTCTTCGGCGAGCGGCTTCGCCGGCACCAGATCGTCGGCGTCGTCATAGTCGTGGCAGGTGTCGTGACGCTCAGCGCTCTGACAGGTTGAGAGCACCGGACAACACCGAGTCAGGAGCTGAAAGGACCCGTATGATCGGCTTGTGCGCCTGGGCCTCGAGCAGGGGCGGGTGATCGGCTGCCTCATCGAAAAGCAGCTGACGACGCCGCAGCAGTACCCGCTCAGCCTCAACGCGCTGGTAACGGCCTGCAATCAGACCTCGAACCGCGACCCGGTTGTCTCCTACGACGGCGGCACCGTGCAGCGGGCACTGGCGTCGCTGAAGGACGATGGGCTCGTCCGCTTCGTCTATCCCTCGCACGGCGGCTCGGCAACCCGCTACCGCCAGGTGCTCGACGAGTGCCTGGGTCTCGACAAGCCAGCACTCGGCCTCGTAGCCGTGCTGCTGCTGCGCGGCCCACAGACCGCCGGCGAGCTTCGGACCCGGACCGAGCGAATGGCGAGCTTCGACGGCATCGCCGCCGTCAACGCCGAGCTGGAGCTCATGAGCGCCCGCGCAGAGCCGCTCGTGCTGCGACTGCCTCGCCGCCCCGGTCAGAAGGAGGAGCGTTGGGTGCAGTTGCTCACACCGGAGACACCTGCGCTCATCGACACCCATGGCGGCGGCGCCACGAGCGCTGATCGCGCAACGGACCTTGAGGACCGGCCCGGCGCTCCTGCCCGACTGGTCGCTGCCGGCATGGACCCCGGTGTCCCGATCGGCGAGCACGAGCCCCCGGATCGCACCAGCAGGGAGCCCAGCGCCCTGACCGACGAGGTTGCCGCGCTGCGAGCCGAGGTTGCCGCGCTGCGGGCCGAGGTTGCCGCGCTGCGAGCCATGGCCGAACAGCTGCTGGCCAGCCTTTCCCCCTGAACAAGGTCTCTACGCTGCAGCCATGAACGCCACCCACTGCTATGAGCTCTCGCTGCAATGGACTGGCAACACCGGTCCGGGCACTAGCAGCTACCGCGCATACAGCCGCGAACACGAGGTCCGCGCCAGAGGCAAACCGGTCATTGCCGGCTCCTCCGACCCAGCCTTTCGTGGCGATCCGCAGCGCTGGAACCCCGAGGAGCTGCTCGTGGCCGCCCTGTCCCAGTGCCACATGCTTTCCTACCTGCATCTCGCCGCCAGCACCGGCATAGTCGTGACGGCCTACACCGACACCCCGTCGGGAACCATGAACGAGAACCCGGACGGCAGCGGCGAGTTCACCGAGGTCCTGCTCCGCCCCTCGGTCACCGTCGCCGATGCGGACATGTGCGAGCGCGCCCAGTCCCTGCACGACGATGCCGAGAAACTGTGCTTCATCGCCCGCTCGGTCAACTTCCCGGTTCATCACCAGCCCCTCACCGAAGTTGACTCTTCGAACCCGCTGAGACCCGGCTAACGGTTCCGGCGAGGAGCTCCAACCGGCCCGCGCCCCGGGGGTGTCATGCCAGAGGCGAGAAGAGGCGCCTTCCCGTGCCCGCCAGCACGCGACCGAATTGCAGACCGGGAAAGTGAGCGCCTATGACCGCGACGTCCGTGCCTTCGAGCTCGCGCCACAGGGCTTCGCGCGTTCGGGCCCCCAAGGCAGGGTCCACATCCGACAATGTGTGGAAATCCGGCTCCTCCAGCTGGAGCGGGCACTCCACGGCATCCCCGAGGAGCACGGCGCGAGCCTCGCCGGACGAGACCACAAGCCCATAGTGGCCGAGCGTGTGCCCGGGCGTATGACGCGCTGTCAGCCCTGGCGCGATGCGCAACATGTCGCCGTCGAGAGGGTCGAGCCGCCCGGCAGCGGCGAGGACCTCCATGATCTGCCGGCCGCGGTCGTCGGCGTCGGCTCCGGCGACGAAGCGCTGCCAGTCGGCGGCGCCGTAGCGCACGACGGCGTTCGGGAAATATGGGGCATCCTCCACGACGAGCCAGCCGATGTGGTCGATGTGGAGGTGGCTGCACACCACCACGTCGATGTCCTCCGGTGAGGCGCCTACGGCCCGGAGCGCCCCGGGCAGCTCCCCGCCCCGGCCCCATCCGACGTCGACGTCTCCGAGCCCTGCGTCGATGAGGACGGTCGTGCCTCCACTGCGGAGGAGAAAGCATCCGACCGGGATGTGCACGAGACCGTCCTCGGCGAGCAGCTCCTTATGGGCACCGAAGTCGAGCCCGACGTAGAACGACTGCGGCATCTTGCAAAGGCCGTCGCTGAGCGGGGCCAGTTCGATATCGCCTACGCGCATTCACCGAACGCTAATGGGCCACGCACGGGATCGCCCTGGTGCCGACCGCCCACCGCCGTATGGGAAGTATGGTCGGCGGTCGTCGAGGACACCGGCAGACACTGCTTGTGGTCCTGATGTCGGAGACCGAGAGGAGCTGCGATGCCGCTGACTATCCGAGCGCTGCTCGCTGACATCACCACCCTCGAGGTCGACGCCGTGGTCAACGCTGCGAACAGTGCCCTGGTGGGCGGTGGAGGCGTTGACGGCGCCATTCACAGAGCAGCCGGCGCAGAAGAGCTCGCCGCCGCTTGCTCGGTTCTTGGCGGCTGCGAGCCCGGAGACGCCAAGGCCACCCCGGCGTTCCGCCTTCCTGCCCGCTTCATCATCCACACGGTTGGACCGGTCTGGCGTGGAGGCGATCACGGAGAGGTCGACATGCTCCGATCTTGCTACCGACGCTCCATCGAGGTCGCCGACGAGCTCGGAGCCAGGTCGATCGCGTTTCCGGCGATCTCCACCGGGGCGTTCGGCTTCCCGGAAGAGCAGGCGGCCCAGATAGCCGTGGACACCCTTCGCTCGGTCCAGACCTCGGTTCAACAGGTACTGCTGGTGGCTTTCGACCGGCAGGTGCTGGCGGGCCTTGAACGTACGCTTACAGGATGAGCCTCCGGGACCCGATGAGAAACGGCGACACTACGAAGTGAACACCTTCCTCGCCGACGCGCGCGGGACGCTCGTTCCCGAACGCGACAGCCAGCATGGCCCGCTGCCTCCGCTGCTGTTGGCCCTGACACTTCTCACCGGCCTGGTCGATGCCTTCAGCTATCTGGTGCTCGGGCATGTCTTCGTCGCCAACATGACCGGCAACGTCGTGTTCTTGGGATTCGCGCTGGCTGGAGCGCCCGGCTTCTCGATTGCGGCTTCAGTGACGGCCCTGGCGTCGTTCTGGTCCGGTGCCCTCGCCGGCGGCAAAGTGGGCTCGAGGCTCGGAGAGAACCGGGGTCGGTTGCTCAACACTGCTGCCTCGATCCAGGCCGTCTTCCTTGCGGCCTCGGTGGTCCTTGGCGCACTGGCGGGAAACGCGGCAACCGCAGGGTTCCGCTACCCCCTGATCGTCGTTCTCGGGATCGCCATGGGGATCCAGAACGCGACTGCGCGCAAGCTCGCGGTGCCCGACCTGACCACCACCGTGCTCACTTTGACCATCACCGGCACCGCTGCCGACAGCGCGCTCGCGGGAGGCAAAGGATCCCTGTCCGGGCGCCGCTTGATCGCCATGGCCGCAATGCTCATCGGGGCCCTTGTCGGCGCGGCATTGGTCATTCATGTCCGCACCGTCTTTCCCTTGGTGATCGCCCTGATTGTGATAGTGGTCGTCGCGGCGACGACCCGGGCGCTTGGGAGGTCGGATCCCCCTTGGGCCCGTGCATGACCGCCGAAGCCCTCCGAACGTCCTGAGCGGGACGTGGCAAAGCGCGGGTGCCAAGGCCTAGTCGGCGGCGGCTTGTGCCTCGCCGCGCTCCGGATGCGAGACTGAACACGTGACCAGCGGCGTCGTGCCCACGGTCCCCCCCGCGAAGTCCGGCGGCGGTAGCCTCTGGCGCCGCACCACCGGCGGGAGCTTTGCCCTGGTGGCGATGGGGGCGGCGATGTGGGGGACCGATCCCGCGTTGCGTCAGGGCCTCGCCCTGCACATGCCGGCCCCGGCGATCGTGGCTTTCGAGCAAGCGCTGCCCACGGTCCTTCTTGCGCCCTTCGTGTGGCGAGGGATCCGCAGGGCTTTGGCGACCTTCGATTGGCGCGACTGGATGGCCCTCGTTGTGCTCGGTTGCGGATCCTCGGCTCTGGCCACTTTGTTGTTCACCCTTGCGTTCACCTACGGCCGGCCCAACACGCCCGTGTTGCTCCAACAGCTCCAGCCCCTCTTTGCTGTTGCCGGAGCCCGTCTACTTCTCGGCGAACGCCTTCAGCGCCGCTTCGGCTTGTACCTCCTGGGCGGGCTCGCGGGTTCGTACCTCGTTGCCTTCGCCCACCCGCTCTCGCCGGGCGGAGTGGATGGGTGGGCGCCTGCGCTCTTGGCGGTGTCGGCTGCATTCTTGTGGGGACTCGGTACCGTGCTCGGCCGCCACCTCGGAGCGAAGCTCCCCTTCGCCGAGCTGACCGCGTTGCGCCTGGCGACAGGGCTCGTAGCCGCACTGGTCGCGCTCGGGGCGACCGGGGACGGCTCTGCCTACTCGCACATGAGCGTCAAGTCCGTGCTCACCCTCGTCCTGCTGGCGCTCGTCCCCGGCCTCTTGAGCCTGCTCGTCTACTACCGGGGCCTACGCGCCACCCCTGCGGCCGCTGCCACTCTCGGCGAGCTGGCGTTCCCCTTCACGGCACTCTTCCTCGACTACCTGGCCTTCGGAGCCACCCTCTCACCTTCGCAGTGGGTCGGCCTGGCCCTGCTGGTGACCACGATCACCACGATGGGGACGCTACGCGCCAACGGGACCCCGACAGGAGTGGAGGTTCCCACTCTCGAACGGATCGCCGACGGCCTGGAGCCGCTGGCGATCACGGGCTCATGAGCCAGACTTGTCAACCGGTGTCGACAGCTCGACATCACCGGTGTGGCGGTGGGGCAGGACCTCGGCGGGCACGGTTCCGAGTCGTCCGGCCTGGTAGTCCTCCATCGCCTGGACGATCTCGGCCTTGGTGTTCATCACGAATGGGCCGTAGTGCACCACGGGCTCGCCGATCGGCTGGCCACCGAGCAACAGCACCTCGAAGTTCGATCCGGCGTCCTGGGTGGCGTCGGCGGCCAGAGTCAGCGCGTCCCCCGGTCCGTAGACCGCGAGCTGGCCCAAGTGGACCGGGCGGCGCTCGGCGCCGACGCTGCCGTTTCCTGCCAGGACATAGGCAAGGGCGTTGAAATCGACCCGCCAGGGCAGCTGAACGCGAGCACCGGGGCTGATCGTGGCATGCACCATGGTCATCGGCGTGAACGTCGATCCGGGACCGATCTGCCCGCCCAGATCACCGGCGATGAGTCGCAACAGCGCGCCGCCGTCGGCCGTCGTGAGCAGCGTTGATTCGCTCCCGCGGATGTCCTGATAGCGAGGCGGGTTCCATTTGTTGGCACGCGGAAGGTTGACCCACAGCTGAATTCCGTGGAACAGGCCGCCACTCACCACCAGCTCCTCTGGTGGAGCCTCGATGTGCAGTATCCCCGCACCGGCGGTCATCCACTGGGTGTCGCCGTTCGTGATCCGCCCCCCACCACCGTTCGAGTCTTGATGGACGAAGGTGCCATCGATGATGTAAGTGACCGTCTCGAAACCCCGATGCGGGTGCCAGGGCGTTCCCTTCGGTTCCCCCGGGGCGTAGTCGACCTCCCCCATCTGGTCCATGTGGACGAAAGGGTCGAGATCGGCGAGGCTCACGCCGGCGAAGGCGCGACGTACGGGAAAGCCTTCTCCCTCCAGCCCCGAGGGTGCAGTCGTCACCGACCTCACGGGCCGTTCGCGTGCTGCAACCGGGTCGGGTACGGGGACCCGCGGCAACGTCAAGACGTTCTCAACTGTCACTGCTGGCATCGCCACCTCTTTCTCGTCGGACAGGGATCATCCTGACCAAGTGGGTAAACAGTCGTTGCGCACGCAACATTCCGGTCGGGATGCCTGCCCGTCCTCTCGTGGCGGCGGGCAGTGACTGGGCAAGGGGACGCTGTCGTGCCGGAAACCGGGATTTGACCTGCATGCGAATGCAGGCACTCGCGTCGCACCGGGGGCACGGTCTCACGTCGCAGGGGGAGCCAAGTGGCTTCGATCGTCGTAGAGCCTGCTGGTCAGGCACCGGGAAAGGGACTCAAGAGCGGCGCTCTCGGCCTCCTCGAGCGTGGTCATCGGCGTCGCCTCGACGGCCCCGGCGTAAAGCTTGGCGGCCACGCCCGGATTCGTAGTCGTTGCGATCGGGCTGTACGACCGAGTCTCTCGTCAGCAAGGTTATCCACGTCGGCAGAAGACCTCTCGACAACCTCCTCGGTGTTGGATCCGGGTGTGCTCGGCACCGGCGGGTCGAGGAGCCGGCGGCGGGGTCGACGCGGAGGGTGCAGCGCCGGTCGCACGTACACGTCGAGGTTGACACACTTTAGATATATCGGTACTAAATAAGTGCAGTAACATTCATCAGGTGATGGTTTGCTCGTTTCAAGACAGGCCAGCAGGGATCGGCCAGAGGAACCGCGCTCTCCTCGAGCAACTCCGTCGCCGCACGGTGGGAGCTTTCGACGCGGAAGAGGCGTCCCGGATTCTCGGCACCGGACATGCAGAGACGAGCCAGCTCCTCGCCTACTTGGCCCGGCGCGGGTGGCTCTCCCGGGTACGCCGTGGGCTCTATGTCGCGGTAACGCTCGAGGCTCGGCGTTCGGGCGAGGGGGCGGAGGATCCCTGGGTGTTGGCCGAACGGATATTCAACCCCTGCTACATCGGCGGGTGGAGCGCATGTGCGCACTGGGGCCTGACCGAGCAGGTGTTCCGCAACTTGATGGTCGTCACGGCCCGACGAGTCCGCCATCGCAATGTCAAGATCCAAGGAATCCCCTTCCACCTGGCCGTCCGGGCAAACGACGCGCTGTTCGGTACGGTGCCGGTGTCGCGCGGTCAGACCCGCGTCCGCGTGTCTGACCCGTCGCGCACGATCGTGGACATCCTCGACGTCCCGCGCCTCGGCGGTGGCATCCGCACCGTGACCGGCGTGCTCGACGAGCACCTCCACGGCGAGAACCGCAATGACCAGCTCCTGGTCGACTATGGCGATCGGCTCGGCAATCGTGCCGTGTTCAAACGACTCGGCTACCTGCTGGAGCGTTCCGCCATAGCCGCGCCCGAGCTCGTCCAGGCCTGTCTGGAGCGCCGCAGCTCGGGGCTTGTAGCGCTCGATCCGTCGGCGGGAACCCGCGGGCGCATCGTCCGCCGCTGGGGGCTGCGCGTCAATGACACGCTGGGAACTCAGCGCGCCGAGTGGTGATCACCCGAACGGACGCCGTCGCGCTGCTCGGGCGGCATCTGCATCCGTGAGCAAGTCAGCTGCTCCATCGCTCGTTCATGTTCGGATCAGGTGGCAGTGGCCGGTAAGGGGTCAGACCCAACCCCTCCAGTGCTCGCCGCTCCGGGTCGGGTTGGTGCGAGGAGTTGGGCTTCGAGCACGTCGGGGTCGAGGGGCCGGGCGAGGAGATAGCCCTGGGCCTCGTTGACGTGCTCACCACGCAGATGGTCCATTTGGCCTGTCGTTTCGACGCCTTCGGCGAGGGTCTTGAGCCCGAGGTCCTTGCCGAGCTGGACGAGGGTCCCGATGAGTGCCTTGGATTCCGGTGAGGTGGTGATCGCGCTGGTGAACCTGCGATCGATCTTGAGGCAGTCCACCGGGAACTGCTTGAGGTAGGCAAGAGAGGAGTAGCCGGTGCCGAAATCGTCCACTGCTATCCGCACGCCAAGCGCCTTGATGGCCTGGAGTCGCCGCGCGATCACTTCGGCACGGCCCATCAGAGCGGTCTCGGTGATCTCGACGATCAACGAGCCGGCGTCGAGACCACTGGTCTTGAGGGCATCGGAGATGTGCTCGACGAGAGAGTCGTCGTCGAGCTGACGACCCGAGAGATTGACCGAGACATCGAGAGTGTCACCTCGGCCGTGCCAGATCGCCATCTGTGCACAGGCTTGGCGTACTACCCAGCGGCCGACCTCGCGAATCTGGCCGGTTTGCTCGAGGATCGGGATGAAGTCGTCGGGTTGGATGAGCCCAAGGGCGGGATGTTGCCAACGGAGCAGGGCCTCCACGCCCACGATCGTGAGGTCGTCAAGGTTGTAAATGGGCTGGTACACAAGATGAAATTGGTCGGCCGCAAGCGCGGAACGCAGGTCGAACCCGAGCTCGATCCGTCGTTGGATATCGACATGCATCTCGGGGTTGAAGATCTCGTAGCGGTTCTTGCCGGCGGCCTTGGCTTGGTAGAGCGCCACGTCAGCGTCTCGCAACAGGTCTCCTGGGCAAGGACGGTCGCCGACCGCGATACCGATGCTGGTATTGACTATCAAGGGCATCGACACACCATCGAGAACGAACGGTTGACGCATGACTTCTAGCAGCCGGTCTGCGACCAGCTCCGGAACAGCGTTGCGCGACGCGCCGTCGATCAGCACGACGAACTCGTCGCCTCCCATCCGGCCGATGGTGTCGGCATCGCGAAGTGTGCTCTGCAGGCGGTTCGAGACCGCCACCAACAGCAGGTCACCCACGTGGTGGCCGAGGCTGTCGTTCACGTTCTTGAACTCGTCGAGATCGACGTACAAGGCCGCTCCTCCTGTGCCTTGTCGCCGGCTGCGGGCCAGGAGCTGCTCAATGCGGTCCATGATCAAGGCCCGGTTCGGCAGGCCGGTCAACGCGTCGTGCATCGCCTGATGACGCAATTCGTCGGTCTGCTCACTCACGACGCGCAGTGCCCGTGCGCGCCCGGTGCCCATCACGAACATCAGCGTTCCGCCGAGCAGGCTCAAGGCGATTCCTGCGATCAACAGTGCAAACGCGTCGCCACTTGCGAGCATCCCGCCGGAAGCGACAGCACCGTAGGTCGTGACCGTCCAGCCATCGTGCAAGTTGATCGTCGCCGACTCAGCGCCGATCGGAGGCCTGCCACTTTGGAACGTCACGCTCGAAGTCCCGACGTGGTAGTGGAGTATCGCCATCGTGTCAGGGTGGCCTTGCAGCGCCGGGTTGAGTACGAGCTGGGGCGTGACCGCCATTCCAACCCAGCCGAGAAACGCTGCCCTCCGCCCAGCGACGGTGGCAGGCACCGTGCCTCCCCGATACACCGGAGCCTGAATGGACAAATAGGTATCCGTACCGAACTTTATCGGGGTGTAGGTGCTATCACCCGAATCACGTACAGACATCGCTGCGGTCCGCTCGAGGCCGGGCGGACATAAGTCCTCGGCGGCCGGCAATAGAGCGTCGTCGTACAGCCACAGTCCTGCCAGTACGAAGCAGTAGTACGAACGCTTGCCCGGTGGCACAACCTCAAACGTGCCATTCGCAGCCAACGGACCGACAGGATCGGTCACGGCGTGAGCTGCGAAGGCTGGCAGTTCTGCCGCCGTGACGATCACCGAATGGTCGAATCCGATCAGCTCCGGGTACCGGGCCACCGCGTCCACAGAAGTCGCCCACTGGAAGAACTGCTGATTGGAGGCTTTCGGATCGCCGGCGATGAAGCCACTCGCGCTGAACATCAGGTCTTGTTCGTGCAGGATCGCAAGCTGGAGCGTCGCGGCAATCGCAGTTGACGACGAGATGAAGCTCTGGCGTGACTTGGCAGCATTGTCACGGGCCGCCGAGCCTGCCGCGAGGATCGAACCAACCACGCCAACCACGACCAGCGCCGCGGTCACCCCTGCCCACGCCCGATGGCGCTTCGGACCGACGACAGCGCCAGAGCCCGACGCGCCCTCCGACAACCTCCCGCGACGCGCGCTCATCAGCATCTCCCGACTAGAGGACGGCAACCGAGGCGGGCTCGCCCGCACTTGTGTGGTCAAGGCGGTGGATCTCGGATCCCGCCGCGTCATTCAGGTTCCCTCGACCAGTGTCACAACCGGACCCTGGTCCATCGGTCGCTCCGAGAGCTGATGCCGGTTCAGGCAGTTGCAGGCCGGTATTGAGGAGGGCGACGATGCCGGCAAGTGGCTGAGGTCTGGCGAAGAGGAATCCCTGCACGGCCTCGCAACCGAATTCGCGAAGAATCTCGAGCTGTTCCACTTCTTCCACGCCCTCTGCCACGGTGTGAAGATGAAAGTCGGCCGCCAGTTGCAACGTGCGCCGAGTGAGGTCCGCAGACGCCTGGTCGCGGGCCAGATCAGTCACGAACGACCTGTCGATCTTCAGGGTGTCGACGGGCAGATATCGCAAGGCGCCGAGCGACGAATAGCCCGTGCCGAAGTCATCGATAGCTACCTTCACGCCCACTTTGCGCAAAGCTGTCAGAACTTGGATCGACCGAGGGACATCGTTCATGATCACTGTCTCGGTGACTTCGAGCGTCAGCCGGGATGCATCGAGCCTGGATTGTTCGAGGGCCTGCGAGACGGTGGCGATCAAGTCCTCGTCCTCGAGCTGGAGAGCCGACAGATTCACACTTATCCCGAGCGGCGGACTGAGACCGTGCATTGCCGCGATGTCATGACAGGCCTGCCGGAGCACCCAAGCTCCGATGGCACCGATGATCCCCGTCGCTTCCGCCACAGGAATGAACTTGTCGGGGCTGAGGAAGCCTCGCTGGGGATGATTCCAACGGACGAGGGCCTCGAGACCCCGGATCGTGACCGTTGAAAGGTCCACTACCGGCTGGTAGTACACGACGAACTCATCACGGTCGAGTGCGCATCGCATGTCGGATTCGGTTCTCAGACTCTCCAGAACAGACGAGTGCATGAGAGGTGAGTACACCTCACAACAGTGGCCACCCTTTGCCTTGGCGGCGTACAACGCCACGCCGGCGTCGCGCAACAGTTCATCCCCGGACGTCTGCTCCGGACGACCGGAGGCAAGTCCTATGGCCGCTTCGACCGAGAGCCTGGTCGAAGCGATCGCGAACGGCTGTCCCAGAGTGGCGATCACCCGTTGCGCAACCTGCTCGATCTCAAGTTGCAGAGCTGGACCTTGCACGAGAACCGCGAATTCGCCACCTGCTATACGAGCGACGGTGTCGACGCCTCGCAAGATCGTCTGCAGCCTTGCCGCAACCAAACGAAGGAGCTCGTCTCCCACTGGATGGCCATGAAGGTCGTTCACGCGCTTGAAGTTGTGGAGGTCTATCAAAAGGACAGTGAGGCCCATGCAGGAGCCTTCTTGACCCTGGACCGCGCTGTTCAGGAACCGGTTGAACAGTGCCCGGTTGGCGAGACCGGTGAGGCCGTCATGAAACGCCTGGTGATTCAGCTCAGAAGTACGTTGTTCAACCTTGGTCTCGAGCTGGCGACTGAGGGCGAGATGATCGAGAAGGACTAGGAACTGGCGGGCCGACATCGTCAAGACCACAACAACGAAGAGGATTTGTGAGGTCCCGTCCAGCGAATGACGCGCATAGACCTGCCAGGCTGCTGCTATGGCGACGCCGACCAGTGGGAGGTTCGGTCCCATGAGAGTCAGCACAGTCGGCCGCGTTGTGACCCCGGCAGGTACGACTGGGTGATTCCACGCCCACAGCGCGCCGAGCGCGATCAGGAAGTAGCCGAGCACCCACCCGGTGTCAGTCGCGTTGCCAATGCCGTAGCGGTGCGCGGCCATCAGGTACGAGAACGACGTGTCGGCCACAGCACACGACATGAGGCCCGCTGAGACCAAGCCCAGCCTCACTCGTTGGCGGCTCCCAGCTCGTGTAGCAAAGATGATCACCAACGAGGCGATCACAATGTCGCTCGATGGATAGGCGAGATTGAATATCTCGACAATGACTCCGCCCGATTGATGTTGGTACATGGGGCCGAGCACCAGGGTCCAACCGATGAAGAACATTCCCGCCCCGATCAACACGCTGTCGAGCAAGCTCCGCAGAAGCGACGCCCCGGTGCCCAACGCTTCCGGGAACGTCAACATTGCTGCGACCGCGAGAGGCAGAGCCAAAGCCGTGCAGACGTCACCCGCCAGCGAGGCGCTGACCAGCTCACCGCGCAAGATGTCGTAGTAGCACCAGACACCATTCCCGCACATGGTGACGAAGAGGGAGGCAGCCAAGAGAGCCCAACCCGTCCACCGTTGTCTGCAGCGACGAGCTGCTGAGGCGCACATTGCCATCGCCACGAGCCCGGCCAGAAGCTGGACGGCATTGTCCAGTACGTTCGTCATGCGGCGCCCACCCAGAACGATCATCCAAACCAGGAAGAGCACGCTCAGAAGTCCGAAGGCGGCGGCGAACAGCCAGAATCGCCGGTTGTCGCGTCGGTCTGCGACCTCAGCCTCTTTCGTCGGCGCCGCGGCGCGATTTGCCAGCTGCTCGGTCCCTGTTCGATCGCCGGAACGGGTCTTGGGGGGCTGGTTGCGCAGGCTCGTGTCCCGATCGACGACCGCCTGGTCGGTACTGATGATCATCGGTTACCAGCACCTGAGATCCAGAGCCAAGAGGCGAGGCGTTGAGACTTACGTCGGTCTCCGGTCGGATATCGTCGTCCACCAACGCCAGGGGAAGGCTGCTGAAGAGCCGGGCCGAAGCGAGATTCCAGCAAGCGCGAGCCGCTGGTTCCAAGAACCTCCCAAAGTGCCTCACGGGTATCGAACGAGCCGAGCTCGACTGCGAGATCGCCGTTTACCTGGCGCGTGGCCCTACACCTGACTGTGACATCACGGCTGCTCTCGACTTGATCGATCACCGACCTCGCGGGCGTGCAACCCGTCCTCCATGCAATTGGCGTGTGCCCGCGCGCGAGGCCATGCGATCAGTGTCGGCATCGCTCCATCTACGGAAGACAGAAAGGCGGGATCAATCACCCGCACGGTCACCCTTCTCGGACGAAGAGAGATTCAGCGACGGCACCGGCGCCAACGTGCCCCGTCTGCGGAACTCAGACGGTGGCTCCCCCGCGATGT
>Ga0224558_1001477_pt1 | contig 24521 bp, 19 predicted proteins | sample 714S32024metaG_FD_180682 | JGI IMG/M metagenome (GOLD analysis project Ga0224558, IMG submission 180682) | Peat soil microbial communities from Stordalen Mire, Sweden - 717 S3 20-24 | ecosystem: Environmental > Terrestrial > Soil > Wetlands > Peat | place: Sweden: Norrbotten County, Stordalen... | reverse complement strand
GGGTGGGGGGAGGGGGGTGGGGGTAGCCACCCGGGGGGCAACGTTGCCTCCGCTAACCCGGGCTTGAAGGGTCGATCAGATTGCGATGAACCCGACTCGGATGAGGGCGAGAGACGAGAGCGCCACAATCGCCCACAGCACGATTCCCTGTAGCAGGGGACGCACGCCTACTTCTTTCAATGTCGATCTTGAAATCCCTGTGCCGATCAGATAAAGCGTCACCGTCAACCCGGTCTTTCCCAGGGTGCTGAGTTTGGGATAGAGCGGGCCGAATAAGGGGAGATACGTGGCGGCGACGGCGGCCAATAAGAAAAACAGGATGAACCAGGGCCACTTGATCCGGGTCTTGCTCTTTTTGAAGATGGCCACCGCGAATGCCAGGGGAACGATCCAGAGCGCTCTGGCGAGCTTGATCGTCGTCCCGATCGTTAACGCCTGGGCACCGTATTTTGCGGTTGCGCCTACCACCGAACTGGTGTCGTGGATGGCGAGGGCGCACCACAATCCGAATTGAGATTGGGTGAGGTGAAGAGCGTAGCCGACGAGTGGGAAGAGAAACAGGGCGACCGAATTGAGCACGAAGACGGTCCCGAGCGAGACGGCCATCTCCTCTTCTCCGGCGTTCAGGACGGGCCCGACGGCGGCAATCGCACTCCCGCCGCAGATGGCGGTGCCGGTGCTGATCAGGAGCGACGGGATGGGTTGCACCTCGAACAGGCGTCCAATGCCGAGACCGAGGAGCATGGCAAAGCTGATGCTGAGCGCGGTGTAGAGGAATCCGCTGCGGCCCGCGCGCACGACCTCGTGCAGGTTCATGCCAAAGCCTAGCCCGACGATGGATGCCTTCAAGAGGAAGGCGGAGAGTTTCTGGGCGTCGATGCGATAGGGGTGCGGGAACGACAGGCCGTAGATCAGCCCGGCCAGCAGCGCCAGCGGAGTCGAAATGAGGCCACTGGCGGCTACGACCAGGCCGATGAAGAAGATGTTCTTGGTGTTCAAAGAATTTATTGTCGCCGCAGCGATGCCTGTCTGTCCAATCGTACGCAAATTGAAGGGGCGCCCGCATCTTCCTCAACAACTGCGCGGGCATGTCGTCACCGCCGATACCCGCTCGCTTGCGCTACAATCCGCTCATACTCTGAATTACGAGTTGCCTGGAGGCATTTATGGATCTCGGGTTTCCGGTGATCACCGTTGCCATCGTCATCGTCATCATTTACCTGCTTAGTTCCATCAAGATCCTGGCCGAATATGAGCGCGGCGTCATCTTCCGGCTTGGACGCCTGCTGGGCACGGCCAAGGGTCCGGGCGTAATTCTGGTCTTCGCGCCGATCGACCGCATGGTGCGGATCTCGCTGCGGCAGGAAGCGCTTGAAGTGCCGCCGCAGGACATCATCACTCGCGACAACGTCACCCTGAAAGTGAACGCGGTCATTTTCCTGCGCGTGATCGAGCCCAATAAGGCGGTGGTCGAAGTCTCCAATTACGTCTACCAGACTTCGCAGTTTGCGCAGACTACTTTGCGCTCGGTGCTGGGCGAACAGGAACTCGACGAATTGCTGGCGCACCGCGACAAGATTAACCTGCGGTTGCAGAGCATCCTGGATACGCACACTTCGCCTTGGGGCGTGAAGGTCACTAACGTCGAAGTCAAACAGGTGGATATGCCCGAGTCCATGTTGCGGGCGATGGCCAAGCAGGCTGAGGCGGAGCGCGAGAAGCGGTCGAAGATCATCCACGCCGAAGGCGAGTTCTCGGCCGCGCAGCGCCTGGTGGATGCGGCACACTTGCTGTCTTCCGAGCCGGCCAGCATCCAGTTGCGGTATCTGCAAACGCTGACTGAAATCGGCGTTGAGAAAAACACGACCGTCGTGTTTCCCGTGCCGATCGATTTCTATTCCGGATTGCAGAACTTGCTGGCCAGCGCGAAAGCACCGGCCGCGCCTGCTAAAGGCTAGAGGTCAACACTACTTCCCATGACCACGGCGCAGCAGGATACGGAGATCACGCTTGGCACCGGCCGCATGCTGGGCCTTTTTTTCGCCTTTGTGCTGGTCTGCGCGGTCTTCTTTGCCATCGGCTTTTCGCTCGGCAGAAGAACCGCCAGCGCAGGCGCGGGCCGCTTGCCGGGAGCTGCCGCTGGAACTTCGGCGGCTGTCGTTCGGCCCTCGGCCGCAAAGAACGACGCTCCCCAGAAGACGCCCCAGTCTGGCGACTTTAGCTTTTACAAGGCGGTAGGCGAGAAGAATGCTAACTCCGCGCTTGCTCCTCAGGATGCGACGGCGGCGCCGGCGAACCCCGCCGCAGCGACCGCGGTGGCGCCTCCAAAGGCCGCCACAGATACGGCAAGCGGTGCGCCCGCATCGTCAACAACAGCATCATCAACGAGCAGTTACTACGTGCAGGTCGCGGCGGTTACCCGGCAGGAAGATGCCGACGCGCTGGTCGAGGCTCTGAAGAAGAAAGAGTATCCCGCCTTCGCTAACAATGCTTCCGTCGACAAGTACTATCGCGTTCAGGTCGGACCCTACGCCGACTTCAAGGATGCCGAGGCCATGCGCGCCCGCCTCGTCAGCGATGGCTATAATCCGATTGTGAAAAAATAGAGGAGATTTAGTAATTTCGTAATCTGATAATTTGGCAATTTGAAATCATGATCACTGGGTTTCAAATTACCAAATTACAAATTACACAATTACCAAATGTCTTCCGCCGCTCCCACTCTTGATCGCTTCCTGCACGCCATTGCCGACCCCACCCGCCGCCGGATTCTGCTGGCGCTCAAGGAAAAGGGCGGATGCTCCCTCGACAAGGAAACCGGGCTATGCGCGGGCGATATCGAGCAGCGGGTGAAGCTGGCGCAGCCTACCGTTTCGCATCACATGCGCATCCTGGAAAAGGCCGGCCTGGTGGAAGCCAAGCGCGAGGGTCACTGGCGATGGTACCGGCGCAATGAAAAATTGATTGCGGAAATGACGCGGGGCTTGAAGGGAAAACTTTAGAGAAGCAGGTCTCAGGTCTCACAGCAGATAGCTGAGAGCTATCTGCGGCTAGGTTCCAGCGGTTGCCGCGGAGGCTTTTTCTTCGTTGTTCTCTTTTGTCTCTGTCGCTTGTTTCCCTTCTCTCTGGCTTAGACCGCGCACCTGCGAGATCAGGTCCGCCACCTCGAAGGGCTTGGCCAGCGACGGCACGCCTTTTCCCTGAAGGAAACTTCGGGTCTGCTGGTCGGTCACCGTGGAAAACGTTAGCAGCAGTCCTTTCTCCAGACCGGGGCAGTTCCTAGCGATCCACTCGTACATTTCCTGTGCGCTGCATCCGCCGGGCATGCGACCATTCAGCACGATGACGTCAAAGGAGCCATTGTGGAGTTGCTTCTGCGTGTCCTCCACGCTCATGGATGTAGTGACTTCGGCTCCTGCGCCGACCAACACGTCTCGTTCAAATTCCAGCACCGCTTCTTCGTCTTCAACCAGAAGCACGCGGCCTGCCAGCGGGGACTCTCGCCGCGCGGGCGCCTGCGCTTCCGGCAACGCCGGTTTTTCGCTTGCCAGCAAGCGGACTTCAATGGTTGCCCCAATGGTCGCTCCGCCCTCTTCACGGTTGCGCGCCGCGATTTCTCCGCCATGCTCCTTGACGATGCCGTCGCAGATGCTCAAGCCAAGGCCGGTTCCCTTGCCCACCGACTTGGTGGTGTAGAAGGGATCGAAAATCCGGCTTGGGTCCTTGATTCCTGGACCGCTGTCGTCGAACTCCACGCACACGAAGGCATCTTTCTTGAAAGCGCGCACTTTCAACACGCCGCCGGGGCTGCCCTCGCCGCAGTTCTCCACCATGGCATCGAGCGCGTTGTTGATAATGTTCAGGAAGACCTGCTCCAACTGATGCAAATCGGCGACCACGGAGGGCAAGTCCTGGGGAATCTCCCGTTCCAGCGAGACGTTGTTGACCTTCAGATCGTATTCGCGCAGCGTGAATGACTCTTCCAGCACCCTGCGCAAGTCCACTTGCTCCTTCTGCGGCTTGCGCTGGCGCGCAAAAGAAAGCAGATTCTGCACCACCCGGTGCGTGCGCTGCGCCTGCTTGAACAGCTTACGGACATAGTCTGCGGAAGTGTGATCAAGGCCCGCACCTTCGAGCAGTTGCGCGTAACCGAGGATTGCGGTCAGCGGATTATTCAACTCGTGCGCCACACCGGCAATCAGTTGGCCGACGGCCGACATCTTTTCGCTTTGCAGCAGTTGCTCCTGGGTGCGCCGCAAGTCTTCGTAGGCGCGGCAAGTCTCCTCGTAGAGCTGGACCTTTTCTATCGTGGTTGCCAGTTGCCGGCTGATGGCGACCAGTAGATTCTCATCGTTCGTCGAATAGTGCCGGTCTTCCTTGCTGGCAATGCCCATGATGCCGAGGGGCTTCTCCTTGCTCCAGAGCACAACCCATATCCAGAAGGGCAGACGGTCTGCGCAAACAAACTCCACCACCGCCGCCGGCAGGTGGGGCAGAAAATCCTGGGTCACCACTTCCGCTCGCGAGCGCATCACCAGATCGCCCAGACCTTCGGAAAAGACGACTTCGGCCATACGCACGCGCGCCTCGCTGCGCGGGCCCCAACCGGCGCGCCGCCGGTAGGCGCCATCCGCTTCCACGGCCAGATAAACCGAGCCCGTCTCCGCCCCAAACAGCGAGATCACCTGACGCAGCGTCAGGTTCAGGATTTCATCGAGATCGAACGACTGGGTCGCGATGACGGCCATGGCGTTGAGCGCGTTTAACTCGCGATTGCGGCGCCGCATCTCGTCTTCCGAGCGTTTCCTCTCCGTGATGTCGAGGACGAAGCCCTGATAGCGCTCAATCTGTCCGTCCGCATCGCGCGTGGCAAAGCAGCTCTGCGCCACCGTCAGCAGCGTGCCATCTTTGCGCCGCACCGTAATTTCAAAGTTGCGCACGTAGTTGTGCGCCTCGATTTCCTCGAGAAAAGCCTCTCGCTCCTCCGCCACCGGTTGCAGCACGCTGCCCATGTCGAGCGCCATCAACTCGTCCCGGCTGCCGTAACCGAGCATGGTGACAAAGGCATCGTTGCAGTCGAGCAAATCGCCGTCCGGCGTCGCTACGAACACGCCTTCCTGCGCCTGCTCGAACAGCATGCGGTATTTTTCTTCCGCCACCTGGCGCGCGGTCGTATCGTGCACCACATGGATGGTGCCCTTCTGCTGGCCTCCCTGCTCGGCATACGATGAGGTCGAAATCACCGACTGCCCGCCAAAACACGGATCCATGCCTTCCGTCAGTCCCGAGCCGCGTTCGCAATACGGACATCCGCTCCAGGCGCGTTTTTGCGGAAGAACCTCTGCGCACAGGTTGCCCAATATATCGGCGGGCGCCTTTTCCAGTCGCTGCAGCAGGGCCTGATTGGTTTTGAGGATGCGGAAGTCCGCGTCGTGCGCCAGAATCAGATCCTGGATGGAATCGAAGGTATTCATCCACTGGTGTTGCGAGCGCAGCACCTGCTCCAGTAACCGCAGATTCTCCACCGCAATCCCCAGCTTCTGGGCCGCCGTTTCCAGAAACTCCAGTTCTTCCCCGGTGTGGCGCCGGCTGCCGGGGTAGCCGAACGACAGCATCCCGATCACAGACTTCTTGCCCAGCACCGGCAGCAGTACCACATGATGAATGGAGTACTTCCCCAGTTGTTCGCGCTCCGGCTCCGACATATCCGAGAGTTGCATTACCGCCGCCCGGTTTTCCTGGAGTACGCGGGCCTGCGTCTCGTCCGTCCCAGTTTGCCCCGTCCCAGTTTGCCCCGTCCCAGTTTGCGCCATGGCTCGCAGAAATTCCGGCGACAGGCCGACGTGCTGGGTTGGCACCAGATGGTCGCTTTCCATCAACTGGAACCACGCTGCCTTCGCCCCCACTACGGCTTTCAGTTTCTCGAGCGCAGTCTGCATCATCGGAGCGTGATTCTGGGAGCGCGCGATGGCGACGGTCAATTCGTTCAGGGTCGCCAGCCGGCGCGTGCGCAGCCGCGAGTCATCCAGCACCACGAACAAGATGCTCGAACCGAACAGCACTTCCGCCAGCAGGTAACCTTCACTCGGAATGTGACTGGTGAACGGAGGCCAGTGCAGATTCAACGTCAGCAGCCCGGCTCCGAACAGGAAAGGGCCCAGCCCAATACGCCCGGAGCGGTAACGCACCAGTTCCACGACGGCCCCGACCGCAACCAGCCGGCACGCCACATCCAGCCCGAATGTTTTCGAATCCACGAAATACAGCGAATCTGGAAAATACAGCGACCGCATTGCCGCAAAAACCATCAGCACCCAAGAAAACGCCGCCAACGCCGTGAGCGCTCGCCGCGCCTGCGCCGATAACAGAGCCGCAGCCGCAAACAATCCCATCGCCAGCACAAAACCGACCTGCGCGAATGCCTCCACCGACTTGGGCGCGGCGTGCAACTCGCCCGAGCCACTTGCCCACAGGAACGCCCCATAGGCGGCCCAAGCCGCTGCCCACGCCAGCAGACAGCGGTCCCGAAAAACGCGGAAGAAAAGCAGACTGACCGCCATCAAAATCAGGGCAGCCGTTTCCCGCGCCGTCAACCTTGTCACGGTCAACCAGGGACCGGTCAACAGGCCAACCGAATTCCCGAATAGTCTGGAAGGATCCATAGCTAGGCGCACGATAGATAGGCGCACGAACACCTAAGCTTTTTAAATATCATGCTCGCGGCCCGTCGGTGCGGATTTCCGTCCTCATTTGGTTACTTTCGGAATGTGGAATCGTGGCCTAAAATAGGGGATACACTCCATTCAGCGCCATGCCCAACGATCGCATCCTTGTGGTAGACGACGAGGAAACAATCCGCGAGATTGTCTCCTCCATGCTCAGCGGAGCCCATTTTCAGACGCGCCAGGCGGGCAGTGGGATCGAAGCCCTCGCGATTCTGGAATCGGGTGAGGAATTCGATCTCGTGCTCTCCGACTTGATGATGGCTGAAATGGATGGAATTGCCCTGCTGGAGCGTGCCAAGGAACGTTACCCGGACATGCCGATCGTGATGGTCACTGCGGTGCACGACATTCAGGTCGCTCTGCAGGCGCTGCGCAATGGGGCATACGACTACCTGCTCAAGCCGTTCGAGCGGGAGCAATTGCTGGCCACGGTCCGCCGCGCCATGGAAAATCGCCGCCTCAAGCGCGAAAACGATGCCTATCGCACCAACCTGGAAGCGCTGGTTGCCGCCCGCACCCAGCAATGGAAAACGGCGCTTTCCGACCTGGAAAAATCTTACGACATCACGCTCGAAGCCTTGGGCGATGCGCTCGACCTCAAGGACGCCGAGACCTACGGCCATACCAGACGCGTCACCGCATTTGCCATCGCGATGGCGCGCAAAATGGGCCTGTCGAAAGAAGAAATCAACGTAATCGCACGTGGAGCCTTCCTGCACGACATTGGCAAAATGGCCATTCGCGATGACATCCTGCGCAAGCCCGGCAAGCTCACGGCCGAGGAAATGGCCATCATGATGGAGCACTGCTACCTGGGCTACAAGATCATCTCCCGAATCCCGTTTCTGGCGGAGGCTGCCGAAATCGTATACGCCCACCAGGAGCACTACGACGGGAGCGGGTATCCCCGTGGCCTGAAAGGCGATGAGATCCCGCTAGGCGCCCGAATTTTCGCGATTGCCGATACCCTGGATGCCATGAGATCCGACCGTCCGTACCGTGATGCCCAAAGCATTCAGGCCGTCCGCAAGGAAATCGAAACCTGGTCCGGTCGCCAGTTCGATCCTCAAGTCGTCAAGGTTTTCCTCGAAATGCCCGACAATATCTGGGAAGACCTGCGGAACGACATCAATGACCAGAACCCGTCTTTCCCGAAGGGCATAACATGGAGACCGCGGGCTGAGGGTGAGCGGTGAGCGTCCGTCTGACCAGTGTTTTCTGCCCAACGCCAGGCATCATCTTGCCCCGATCTGCTCATCCAACTGAACAGTGAAGTCAATCCAAACGGCCCCCATCACGGTTGTGTTTTGCCGTCCTGGGGTGAATTAACCGGTTGCCCGCCAGAACGTGCCTGATTCGCATCTGGCGGGCAGACCGGGTTTATATTGGTGGGCAGGAAATTTGCGAGGTCATGATGAACCAACTCTCATCGTGGGTGGGAATGTTTTTTTTGACGGCTGCAATGTCACTTCCGGCCTGGGCAATCGATCCGGCCGGCGCGCCCATGACTCGGCCGAATGCCGTCCCGGAAGGCACGACCTTTCTCGTCCGGCTGCAGGACAAACTCGACACTGCCGAACTGCGTCGGGGCCAACATTTCAAAGTCAAGCTGGACGAAGATCTCATTTCCGCCAGCGGCAACATGATTCCCCGGGGCAAGAAGATCAAAGGGCATGTCGGTTCGGTGGAGCACGGCCGGCACGCACGCCTGCTGCTCAGCTTTGACGAAATCGAAACCAAACACGGATGGATCGCGCTGATCGCAACCGTCATTGGAGTGTCCGGCGAGCACGGTATTAAAGCGCCCAACTCCGAGGGTGAAATCGAACGCAAGGGACCGGGTGCGAAGCAGACGATCGCAGACGCGGCCGCCGGCGCAGCCGCAGGGGGCGCTGGAGGAGGAGCAGGTGCTGGAGCCATGGCCGGCCTGCTTGCCAGTCGCGACCTCCGACTCGAAAAAGGAGCTACCCTCGAGGTGCGCCTGGATCGCGCGCTGCAGATTCCTTCTCACTGACAATTTCGCGTTGCCGCCCGCCGCTCGACTCCCCTGTAGAGACGCTTATGCCGCGTCTCCCGCGGTGTTTTCCCGTTTCCCGTCTTTCCAGTGCAATTTGGGAAGCTCGTCGCGTTCTAACATCAGAGGTGTATAACGAAAGCGTTAGATTCGATTTCCGTGGCCAGCTTCCGGGATGCAGCTTTCAAGATGCAGCTTTCAAAGATGCAGGAGAGATCCGATGAAAACTACCGTTGTCACCTTTTGTGCCGTTCTCGTTCTGAGCGCCCTCTCGATCGCGCAGAGTCCCACGCTTAACCCTTTGCCCAATACGATTTTCGTTGGCGCCGAAGGCAAATTTGAAACCGCGCCGGACACGGCGCTCATCCAGTTCAACATCTCGGCGCAAGCCGACAGCGCCAAAGACGCCTACGACCAGGCCGCCAAACACGCCGAGGCCACGCGCCAGGTTCTGCGCGCGAATGGCATCGATCCGAAGTCTGCGGAAGTCGGCTTCTTCTCGGTGAATCCGCAGTACGACTGGAAAAATCCGAAGCACAGAGTCATCGGCTACCAGGTCACGACCAGCGTCAGTTTGAAGCTCAAGAATTTTTCCAAGATCGGCTCCGTTACCCAGCAGCTTGCCGACGCCAGCGTTGGTGAAAGCCAGTCGCTCAGCTACACGCTGGACTCGACCGACGAGGCCAAGAGCAAAGCCGTCGCCGACGCCTACCGGCGCGCCCGCGCTTCCGCGCAGTCCCTCGCCGATGCCAGTGGACGCACGCTTGGCGAACTCTCTTATGCTACTGTCGATACCTTTGAGAACATTCACGTGGTCGCCCCCATGATGCGCGCTCGCATGCCCCTGGCGATGGCTGCACAAAACGCCGCCCCGACCGAGGAGTTTTCACCCCAGAACGTGAAGGTCTCCGCTCACGTGAACGCTATGTTTGTATTGAAATAGAAGATTGCAGTGGAGAGCCGGGCGTCCCCGCCCGGCTGGACCCTTCGACCGCGCTCAGGGCAGGCTCGCGAGGCACCCGTCCCTCGACCGTGCGACTCATCGCGCGATCACGGTACTAGTCGTTGCGGACCCTAATGGTTGCGCACCCTAGTCATTGCGAACAATGACCTCGCGCCTTGCGGAAATGCGGCTCGCATCCACCGTCACTTCCCGCTGAATCTCCATTTCGATCGACGCCCCCGGCTCCAGCCTCACGTCGGCGCCGCGCGAGAGCATTCCGACCGCCAGCCCTGCCACTCCTCCAGCGCCCGCTCCGATTCCGGCTCCTTTCCCTCCGGCGGTTACAGCACCGATCACGGCTCCCGTGGTTGCTCCGCCCGCAGCTTCCTTGGCCTTTTTCCCGGCGTCGCTATCCTGGCGAATCGTCCCTTCCGAATCTTTCATCGACGTCTTCTCCGCCCCGGGCGTATTTTCGACCGAGCCGCCCAGCATCACCGTATAGCCGTTGGGATAAATCATCGAGGTGAAGTGGATCAACACTTCGGCGCGCCCCTTTACGTGACCGCCGCGCTGCGCGCGCTCGATCCTTCCCTGGATGTAGGTCCCGGCCGGAATCACGACCCGGTCATTGACCACATACGGAAAGGCAGTCTCCGCGTATACCGGGTCCCCGTCTTTAGCTGTCTTCGTCGAAATCGCCTGCTTCAGCGATAGTGGAACCCTCGTTCCCGCTGGAATGGTCAGCGTGGGCTTCTCAGACTCCACCGCGGGCGCAGCCGGGTTCGGGGGCGGCGATGTCTGTGCCGCCGCGATCGCTATCCCTGCCAGCAGCAAAACCCAAATAGAAGCAGCACGAATCCTCATCGCACACCTACCTCTTCAGGATAATTTCGCGACACGCTTGCAAACTCAGATGCGCCCACCGGAGTGCCGGTTAGCTGTGGCCAATCTGCACACCCCGATTCATCGAGTCATTGTAGCTGAGGAGTCCGGGCACCAGCCGTGAGCTGCTTCGCACGAACTGCTAAGCATGGGTTAGTGAAGCATGGGCTGCAGATCGCATGTTGGCACGTCCGCCGAAAGTTATGCGCCCGCTACTTGTACAGCAAATACTTTTCCCGCAGGCGCACAAATCCATCCAGCCGCTCCTGCCAGTCCTCGGCAATCCGTCTCGGATCCTCTCCCGCTTCGATTGCCTCAAACACCGTCGTATTCACGAGCAGATCCGCCATGCGCTCCATCTTGAAGTCGTTCGGATACAGCTTATGGAGCGCCGAGGCCAGCTCAATCCCCAGCTCTGGTGAATCTAGAGTATTCCGATCCAGAACAATCAGGTTCACGCCTTCGCACCGTTCCCCCGCAAAGTTACTCGATGACGGAGTGAAGACAACGGGCACGAAGCGCACACTCTGAATACCGCGGGCGTTTAAGTATGCGGTTAATTCCCTGCTCTTGATCCAGGGCGCGCCCACCACTTCGAACGGCGTATCTGTGCCTCGCCCCACCGAGACATTCGTCCCTTCAATCAGCGCCACACCCGGATAAAGCTCCGCCTCTGTTAAATTCCGCAGATTGGGCGAAGGATTCACCCACGCGAGGCCAGTCGAATCGAACCAGTCCCCCGGCTGCCAACCTTCGATCGCAACCACATCGAGCCGCGCCCCGATGTGCCGCTCGGCATTAAACATTTTCCCGAGCTCACCCAAAGTCATCCCGTGGCGCACCGGCTCGGGAAAGTAGTTCGTGAAACTTTCCCGCCCGGCGTTGGAACTGGAGCTGGGACTGGAATCGGAAACCGGCCCCTGCACAAACGACCCCGTAATCGGATTCGGCCGATCGAGAATAACTACTTCAATTCCCGCCTTCGCGGCTGCTTCCAGAAAATATCCCATCGTAGTTTCGTAGGTGTAAAAGCGCGCGCCTGCATCCGCCAGATCGATCACCACCGCATCCAACCGCTTCAGCACGTCCATCGGCGGACGCCGCGCCGCGTCGCTCGCCCCGTACACGCTATACACCGCAACTCCGGTCGCCGCATCCTTCGCATTCTTGATGTCGGTCGTATCCAGCGTCCCTGTCACCCCATGTTCTGGACTGAAAATCGCGTCCAGCGAAATCCCCGGCACGTTCGCCAGCACGTCAATCGTCCGGCGTCCTTCCGAGTCCACGCCGGTCTGATTCGTCAGCAGTCCTATGCTTCGCGGAGCCCCGCCCCTGGACGGATGCAGCGCCGCGAACTTCGTCTCCTCGAGCACGTCAATTCCCGTCTTCACGGTTCCGTTTCGCACTGCCAGTTTGCGCGCCGCGCTCTGCATTTCGTTGTAGCCGGTGATGGTTGCCACCCGCATCTTCTCGGCTTCGGCCGGATCGAGCGCCAGCGCCGCCGCCACCGCCGTCGCGACCTTGGTTCTAAGAGACACGGCGCTTCCCTTCTCCTTCGGCGGCACCACATTCATGTGCACGGCATTGGTCAGCAGCAGGATGTAAGTCTTCGTCGCCGGATCAATCCACAGCGAAGTCCCGGTGAATCCCGTATGTCCGTAACCGCCGACCGGCAACAGTTCTCCCCGATTAGTGGAGAACGGAGAATCGATGTCCCACCCAAATCCCTGCACCACCGTGCCATTTACTGGCTGCTGCGGCGCAGTCATCTTCGCAATCGTCGCCGGGGTCAGCACGCCTCGCCCGCCATCCAGCAAAGCTTGCGCAAAAAGCGCCAGATCATCGGCGGTGGAAAATACTCCCGCATGACCCGCCACGCCGCCCATCCGGCGAGCTGTAGGATCATGCACTACGCCGCGCAGCAGGTGATGATTCTCATCCTCTTCGGTGGGCGCAACGCGTGTTAAAGCGCCCGGCTCCCAGGAATGTCGAGGAGCAAAACGCGTCTCCTTCATGCCGAGCGGCGCAAAAATATGTTTCGCCGCATACTCATCGAGCGACTCGCCCGAGAGCCGCTCCACCAGCGCTCCCAACACTACGAAGTTGATATCGCTATAAACAAACGCCGCTCCCGGAGGCCGCTCCGGAGCCGCCTCAAATGCCATCCGATACGCCGTCTCCTTCCCTTCCCACTTCTTCGCCAAATCCAGGTCTGGAGCGAGCCCCGAGTAATGCACCAGCAACTGCCGGATCGTAATATCCTGTTTGCCGTTTTGTCCAAACTCGGGAAGATACTTCGCGACCGGATCGCTCATGCGAAACTTTCCCTGCTCCCACAGCTGCATGATCGCCGTCGCGGTTACGACAACCTTGGTCAGCGACGCGCAATCAAAAACGGTATCGAGCGTCATCGCCTCCCGCCGAGGTACCAACGCGCGGCTGCCGTATGCCTTGCGATACACCACACGTCCGTCGTGCCCGACGACAAGGACAGCTCCCGGAATCTGCCGTTGGGCGATGGCGTCGTTGATGATGGGATCGAGAACGGCTAGGCGGGAATCAAGCGGAGTCTGGGAGAATGCGGCGGCAGAAAACAGGTTAGCGGACAGGAGAGCGGAGAACAGCAGATTTTTCGGCGAGTGTTTCACGTCTGTTGTGACTCTACATGACCCCGGAGATGCGGCTCAAGGCTGAACGGTACCAACGATGCTCTCTAGGTAACTCCCCGATTGCCTCTGCTCGCCGCCTTTGCTATAACCCCATCAGTTCACAAAATGCCCTTGAACGCGACGCTGCCCGATCGAGAATCCGGCTTTTCCTTCCTGGTGCGCAATTTCTCCGCGCAGGACGATCGTTTTTGCAGCGCTTTCAGCATCCTGGAAACGGCGATCGCCGCCCGCGCCTTCCCCGCCTGCTCGCTGGCCGTCACCTTCCGCGGGGAACTCGTCGCCCACAAAGCCCTTGGCCGCTTCACCTACGATCCCGCTTCGCCAGTGGTTACAACCGCGAGCCTGTTCGATCTCGCTTCGCTCACGAAGGTGGTCGCCACGACAGCCGTGGCTATGATTCTCTACGAGCGCGGCCTGCTTGATCTTGAAGCGCCTGTCGCGGCAATTGTTCTCGAATTCGCTAATCATGACGGCCGCCGCCGCGAAGTCACGCTGCGCATGCTGCTCGCACACAGCTCCGGTTTGCCCGTCTACGAAAAACTTTTCCTTCGCGCCAAGACTCGCGAGGACCTTCTGCAAGCTGCCTTCACCACCCCGCTGGCCGCCGCTCCCGGGGCGCGCGCCGAATATAGCGACATCGGCTTCATCATTCTGGGCGTCGTCCTGGAACGCTTGGCCGACGAATCCCTCGACGCGTTCTGCCAGCGCGAAATCTTCGGTCCGCTCGGCATGGCTAATACGACTTTCAATCCTGCGCGCGCCTTGAAGGCCTCTATCCCGCCCACCGACGACGATCGCACCTTCCGCCACCGCATCATTCAAGGCGAGGTGCAGGACGAGAACGCCAGCGTCCTCGGCGGCATTGCCGGACACGCCGGCCTGTTCTCCACCGCCGAAGATCTAGCCCTCTTCGCCCACGCCATGCTCAACTCCGGACACCCCATCCTCCGCCCGGCAACCGTCGAACTCTTTTCGCGCCGGGAATCCGCGCCCGAAGGCACTTCCCGAGCGCTCGGCTGGGACACGCCCTCCGCGCCTTCGCAATCCGGAAAATACTTCTCGCCCCGTTCCTTCGGACACCTCGGTTACACCGGCACATCCCTGTGGATCGACGCGGAGCGCCAACTTTCGATAACTTTGCTCACCAATCGCACCTGGCCTGACTGCCAGAACGAAGCCATCAAACAGGTACGCCCGGCGTTTTGCGACGCGGTGATTGAAGACTTGGGAAAACGAGCTTGAAACACAAAGCTTCGAATCGCAAAACAAACAGAATAGAACTCCGCCGGCTCGGGACCGAGAAAACAAACTTCGCCTCCGCCGATCTCGATCGTAAATCGGCGCTCGAAATCGCCCGCATCATCAACCGTGAAGATGCCAAGGTCGCTCGTGCCGTGAAGGGGGCTCTGCGGCAAATCGCGCAGGCGATCGATCTGATCGCCGCGGCGCTCTCGCAACGCGGGCGCCTCATCTACGTCGGCACCGGCACCAGCGGACGCATCGCTGCCCTCGACGCCGTCGAATGCCCGCCCACCTTTGACGTCAACCCGCGCATGGTCCAATTCATCATCGCGGGCGGCCCAAAAGCGCTGGGCACAGCCGTAGAAGCCGACGAAGACTCGCGCGCGCGCGGCCGCAAAGCCATCGCGTGGAAGAAGCCCACAAGCAAGGATGTCATCGTCGGCATCGCTGCCAGCGGACGCACTCCCTTCACTGTCGCCGCTATTGAATATGCGCGCGCGCACGGCGCGAAAACCGTTGCCGTCGTCTGCAACCCGAAATCCCCGCTCGGCAAAGCCGCGCACGTGGCCATCGTGGCGGACGTCGGCGCGGAAGTTGTCGCGGGCTCTACCCGCATGAAAGCCGGCACCGCGCAGAAGATGATCCTGAATATGCTCTCCACCGGGGCGATGACGCGGCTCGGGTACGTCTACGGCAATCTGATGGTCAACGTCCACCCCAAGAATGAGAAGTTAGTCGAACGCGGAGTGGGCATCCTGGAAAAAGCCGCCGGACTCGACCACGCGGCAGCGCGAAAAATCCTCGCTGCCGCGGGAGGTCGCGTCCCCGTGGCGTTGGTGATGGCCAAGGCTGGGGTCGGCCGCGCGAATGCCGTCGCTGCCCTGAGAGAATCCCAAGGGCAAGTGCGCAAGGCGATAGCGCAGGCAAAGCGTGGATCGGAGTTTAGATTGTAACGGTGAAAAAGCGTAACCACAGGGGGCACAGAGGTTCACAGTGGGAAAGCGCGCGGCCGGAGTTCAAGCCGGATTTCTAGCAGCCGCCCCGCAATCGTAGTTAGAATGAGAGCGATCCTGATTTCCGAAAACGCACTCTATGGATAAGCTGGTAATCCGCGGTGGTAATCCCCTGCTGGGGACGGTCCGAATCAGTGGCGCGAAGAACGCCGCACTCCCTTGCATGGCGGCGGCCTTGCTCACCGACGAACCGGTGATTCTTGAAAACATCCCGCAGGTGCGCGACATCGAGACCACGCGCAAGCTGCTTGCGGCCATGGGCGCAGAGGTCGAACTCGGCTACGGACGCGCCCATCACCGGACGACGATTTGCGCGCGCACGCTTGCCGCTCCCGAAGCTTCTTATGAACTGGTCAAAACCATGCGGGCCTCCACGCTGGTTCTGGGGCCGCTCATTGCCCGGTGTGGCCGCGCCCACGTCTCGCTGCCTGGAGGGTGCGCCATCGGTGCCCGCCCCATCGATCTGCATATCAAAGGTCTGGAGCGGCTGGGCGCGAAGATCACGCAGGAGCACGGCTACGTCGAGGCCGTCGTTGATCCGCTAAAAGGCGACCGCCTTCGCGGCGCTGAGATTGTCTTCGACAGAATTACCGTCACCGGCACCGAGGATCTGCTGATGGCCGCCACGCTTGCCGATGGCGAAACCGTCATGCAAAACTGCGCCCGTGAACCGGAAGTCGCCGACCTCGCCGCGCTGCTCAACGCCATGGGCGCGAAAATCCACGGCGCGGGGACGTCTACGATCCGCGTGAAGGGAGTCGCCAAGCTGCACGGCGCCAGGCACCGCATCATTCCCGACCGCATTGAAGCCGGAACCTTCATCATCGCCGGCGCCCTCACCGGCGGGGACCTCAACGTCGCCGCATGCGAGCCCACGCACCTCACCGCCATTCTGCAAAAACTGGCGGAGACCGGCGTGAAAACTGCGGTGAAAGCCGACTCCGTCCGCGTCATGGGCGATCAGCCGCACCAGGCCGCCGACATGAACACCGAAGAATATCCCGGCTTTCCCACCGACATGCAGGCGCAATACATGGCGCTCACCACGCAGGCCGAAGGTACTTCGATCATCACGGAAAACATTTTCGAGAACCGCTTCATGCACGCGCAGGAACTGGTGCGCATGGGCGCCAACATCAAAATTGAAGGCCGCCGAGCCATCGTTCGCGGTGGAACTCCGCTGAGCGCCGCCGCCGTCCTCGCCTCCGACCTGCGCGCCTCCGCTTCGCTCGTGCTCGCCGCCCTGGTCGCCGACGGCGAGACCATCATCGACCGCGTGTATCACCTGGACCGCGGCTACGAGAACATCGAGGAAAAACTGAAAGCGGTGGGCGCCGAAATCCGCCGCGTCGGCAACATCTTCCCCAAACGAGCCGCAGCCCCCGCGCAATCGTGACGGGTAACGATAGTAACCTGTGGACCTCAGCTTAACGGCTACTTCTTTCGCTTCGCTCCAGATCAGCTCATACTAACCTTCCCTCCCATCCGGCCCATGTTACTCAGGTTACCTACGTGTGCCACTTATTCCCGTATTTCGCACTTCTGTTTATGCGACGATCATCCCATGGGGTCTGTCACAGGAGCCAAACCCGCCAAGGTACCGTCCCCTGTCTTGTGCGTCGATCTCGACGGCACTTTGATCAGGGGCAACGTGCTTTGGGAGTGCATCCTTGTCCTCCTCAAAACCAGTCCCCTCGCGCTGCTGCTGCTTCCCTTCTGGTTGCTTTCGGGACGAGCCTCCCTTAAGCGCAAGCTCGCAGCGCGGATCCACCTCAACCCCGCTTGTCTTCCCTATCGGCAGCAAGTTCTTGATTTTCTACAACAGGAAAAAGCCAACGGCCGCCGCATCGCGCTCACAACCGCCGCCGACCGCGAGCTTGCCGAAACGATTTCCAGTTATCTCGGCCTTTTCGACGAAGTACATGCCAGCGATGGACACCTGAATCTAAAGGGAGCGAATAAAGCTGCGTTTCTAGCTGAGCGCTTCGCCCAGACCGGCTTCGACTATGTGGGCGACTCTGCCGCTGATGTAGAAGTTTGGCGTAAGGCTCGCGCAGCTTACGTGGTGGGCACCGAGGCCCGCGCCGAGCAAGCCGCAGCCGTAACTACCCTCAAAGGCACGATCCTCGAGCCGCGGGCATCGTTCCCCACGTCGTTCCGAACATCGTTCCGCACATCGTTCCGCACATGGATCAACGCTCTACGCGGCCATCACTGGGCGAAAAATCTTCTGCTCTTTCTGCCCCTCGCCCTGTCGCACAACCTCGCGGCCGGCCTCATTGTCCGCACGTTCGTCGGCTTCACACTCTACGGCTTTTGTGCCTCCGGACTCTATATTCTCAACGATCTGCTCGATCTCCATTCCGATCGCGACCATCCATGGAAAAAAGAGCGGCCATTTGCAGTCGGCGCAATCTCAATTCCCGAAGGTTTGCTCGTGTCGTTTATCTTGCTGTCGTCGGCACTTGGCCTGGGATTTTTCCTCGACGTGCAATTCGGCCTCGTCCTGCTCGGATACGCGGCGCTTACCATGTTGTATTCGCTCTATCTCAAGAAGATCGCCCTGCTTGACGTCTTCGTGCTTTCGAGTTTCTACAGTTTCCGCATCCTCGCCGGAGCCCTGATTTCCGCAACGCCACTTTCGCAGTGGTTCCTGGCGTTTTCGATGTTTGTCTTTCTTAGCCTCGCGATGGCAAAGCGTTATTCTGAGTTACTTCACGCCAGCGACTTAGTCAAAGCAGGTAACTCGGGCCGCGGCTATCACATCGGCGATCGCGAATTGCTGCTTTCTCTCGGCGTCGGCAGCAGTTTTTCTGCGGTCGTCATTTTCAGCCTCTACGTTCACAGTCAGGACGTGCGTCTGCTCTACTCCACGCCGGAGTTTCTCTTTCTGCTTTGCCCCATCGTTCTATATTGGCTCAGCCGAACCTGGCTGCTGGCGCATCGCGGAGAATTAAAGGAGGACCCGGTCACGCTCGCTATTCGGGATCCCGTCAGTTACGGGGTGGCCGCGGCCGCGGCGGCCGTTATCGCCGCGAGCATGGTGCACGTGCAATGGTAGGGAATAGCCAACGGCCTAATTGGTTGTCGAAGTTAGTCGACTTGCTCTCGGTATACTAAGTATGTCTGGTCAAACAGCCGCAACCCTGCGCAGGGAATCCGCAGCATCGCCGCTTATCAAGCGAGTTCTTTCGTGGGGCCGTTACCCGAAAACCGCGCATCATCAGGTCCACAAGCCGGCTTGGAACGACCAGTTACCGGACATTCTCAGAGATGCCGCGGCCGGCTCGCTGCTGCCCTATGGCCTCGGCCGCAGCTACGGCGACTCTTGTCTCAACTCCGGACGAGAGCTGATTGACTGTCGCCGACTCAACCGCATCCTCGGTTTCGACGAATCCACTGGCATGGTCCGCTGCGAAGGCGGCGTCAGCCTTTCCGACATCATCGGCGTATTCCTCCGTAAAGGATGGTTCCTTCCCGTCACGCCCGGCACCCGCTTCGTCACCGTCGGCGGAGCCATTGCCAACGACGTTCACGGTAAGAACCATCACTGCGCTGGAACCTTCGGCGCTCACGTCCGCCAAATCGGACTGCATCGCTCGAACGACGGTCTGGTAATCTGCAACAGTGAAGAAAATCCCGACATGCTTCGCGCCACTACCGGCGGTCTCGGCCTGACCGGCGTAGTCGCCTGGGCTGACATCCAACTCAAGCGCGTGGCTGGTCCGTGGATCGACGCCGAGTCCATCCCCTTTCAGTCTCTAAATGCTTTTCTCGACCTTAGCCGCAATAGCAACGACCGCTTCGAATACACCGTGGCCTGGCTCGACTGCTTCGCCGGGAAGAATCCTCGTGGCATCTTCTTTCGCGGAAGCCATGCCGCCGATCATGGCAAGGAATTCCATCCCAAGCGCGGCCCCAAACTGCCCTTTGCACTGCCGGCCTGGTTGCTCAACCGTTATTCGGTAAGAGCCTTCAACAATGCCTACTACAGGATTCACACGGCCAAGAAGGGCGCGGCCGTCGTGCCTTACGATTCGTTTTTTTATCCGCTCGATTCTATTCGGCAATGGAACCTGCTCTATGGCAGACAGGGCTTTCTGCAATATCAGTGCGTTATCCCGGAGGCGAACCTCGAAGCTTTCGAGGAGTTACTCGATCGTATTGCCCGCTCCGGCATGGGCTCTTTCTTAGGTGTTATGAAGCAATTCGGCTCTGCGCCGCCGGCCGGCATGCTCTCCTTTCCGCGGCCCGGGCTTACCATCGCGCTCGACTTCGCCATGCGAGGCGAGCGCACGCTCAAACTTATGCAGTCACTCGATGAAATTGTCCAACAAAGTGGCGGAGCGCTCTACCCCGCCAAAGACGCCCGCATGAGCCCCGCTCTGTTTGAGGCCTCGTTCCCGCGCTGGCGGGGCTTTGTTCCCTACATCGACCCGAAGATGTCATCCTCATTCTGGCGACGTGTGACGGGGGCGCAATGACAATGACAGTCACCTCGTACCCCACAACTTCGCTGCCAGAAGCCACGCCCGCAACCGCCATGAAGAAGATCATTATCCTTGGCGCCACCTCCGGCATTGCGCTGGAAGTTCAGCGCCAATTGGCTTACCGGGGTTGCGAGTTACTTCTTGTAGCTCGCTCGCCCCAGCGTCTCGCTGATCTACAGGCCGACTTAGCGGTCCGGGGCGCTCAGCAAGTCCTGACTTACTCTGCTGACTTAGCTACTATTCAGCAGCACGCCGCCGTTTTCGAATTTGCCAGCCACAACGTTCCCGACTTTGACACCGTGCTCCTTGCTTACGGCTCGATGCACGACCAGAAGGAATCTGAGGGCTCGGTCGACGTTCTGCTCGAAGAATTGCGAGTCAACTTTGTCAGTGCGGCCGCGATCCTAACCCTGTTCGCCGCTGATTTGGAACGCCGGCACACCGGATGCGTTGCCGCGATCACCTCCGTCGCCGGAGATCGAGGACGCCGCTCCAACTACGTCTACGGCTCCGCCAAAGGCGCGCTTTCCCTTTTCCTCCAGGGACTCCGCAGCCGCCTTCATCCCGCTGGCGTTCGGGTCATCACCATCAAGCCCGGACCGGTGCAGACTCCCATGACCGATCACCTGCCTAACTCCGCGCGCTTTGCCGGTCCTGAACAGGTTGCCCGCGACATCGTGGGCGCGCTCGAACGCGGCTCTCCCGACGTTCTCTACACTCCAAAGGTCTGGCGCTACATCATGACTGCCGTGCAGCAGATTCCGGAAACCATCTTCAAGCGCTTGTCTTTTTGACAATTGAAAGAAAAAGGGCCGCATCGCTGCGGCCCGCTTTTACGATTATCAGTAACTCATCACCGCCCGAAGCTTTTCTGAAGCGCTGGGCTAAGTTAGTGCGCCCCTCCGGGGCTGGATTTGCAATCCTACCTTCTTCCGCGCCCACCACCGCCGCCGGAGTGGCCACCACTGTGACCTCCCTGACCGCCGCCTGGGCCGCGTCCGCGACCGCGCCGCCGGCGATTGCGATCTCGATCGCCGCCACCGCCAGCGCCAGCGGGACGTCCCTCCCGCGCACCTTCCGGACGCGCGGCGCTCGCCTCTACCGACGCAACTACTCCATCCACGCGGTTGAAGTTCGGCTCATCGTCCGCGTCGAACTCGGCGCCGCCTTCGATCACTGCCGTGGGCGCGCCCTGCGGCACTGCGGGCGCCGGACCTGACGAGGAAATATCCGCTGCCGCGTCCGTTTCCGGAGGCGGGGGAGCCCCGCCCATTTTGGCGCGCTGCTCTTTTAGAATCGCCTTCCGCGACAGCTTGATCCGGTTGCCTTCAACGGCCAGAACTTTCACCAGTACCTGGTCGCCTTCTTTCAATTCATCGCGAACATCCTTGATTCTGTGTTCGGCGACTTCGCTGATGTGCAGCAGGCCGTCCAAGCCCGGGAGAATCTCGACGAACGCGCCGAAATCCGCCAACCGGCTGACCCTGCCGAGATACGTCTTCCCCACCTCGGCCGAAGCCGTCAGATCGCGAATAATCTGCAAAGCTTTGTTCGCCGAGACTTCATCGTTCGAAGCCACGTTGACCTTGCCGGAATCTTCCACGTCGATCTTCACGCCCGTCTGCTCGATGATGCTGCGAATCATCTTGCCACCGGGCCCAATCACGTCGCGAATCTTGTCCACCGGAATCTGCAAGGTGTAGATACGAGGCGCGTACGCCGAGACCTTCACGCGCGGCTCGGCCAGTACCTCGTCCATCTTTCCGAGAATGAACAATCGCCCGCGCTGCGCCTGGGCGAGCGCTTCGCGCATGATCTGCGAGGTGATGCCCGCAACCTTGATATCCATCTGCAGCGCGGTGATGCCGTCTTTGGTTCCGGCAACTTTGAAATCCATGTCGCCGTAATGATCTTCCGCGCCGGCAATGTCGGTGAGGATGGCGTACTGCTCACCTTCTTTCACCAATCCCATCGCAACTCCAGCGACCGGAGCCTTCAAGGGCACGCCCGCATCCATCAGCGAGAGCGAGGCGCCGCAAATCGTGGCCATCGACGACGATCCGTTCGACTCCAGAATGTCGGAGACGACGCGCATCGCGTACGGCCAGTTGTCTTCGGTCGGGAGCACCGCGGTAACGGCGCGCTCGGCGAGAGCGCCATGGCCGATCTCGCGGCGTCCGGCGCCGCGCATGAAGCCGACTTCTCCCACGGAGAACGGGGGAAAGTTGTAGTGCAGCATGAAGCGCTTCTTGGCTTCGCCTTCAAAACCCTCGAGACGCTGCATGTCGTCGCTGGTGCCGAGCGTGGTGGTAACCAACGCCTGGGTTTCACCGCGGGTGAAGACTGCGCTGCCGTGCGCGCGCGGCAGAACACCGGCTTCGATCCAGATGTCGCGGATCTGGTCGAACGCGCGTCCGTCGGGACGGCGCTTGTGATCGATCACCTGATTGCGGAAGATGCGCTCGCGCAGAATCTCGTAGTACTTCTTGAGCTTCGCCTTGAGCGCTGCGTCGTCCTCGGGCACCGCGGCCAGCAGTTCCTTCTCCAGCGTGCGCACCAATTCATAGCTTTCGGATTTGGGATGTTTCCCAGTATCAAGCGCGTCAGCCAGTCGCTTGCCGATCTTCGATTCCAGGCTCTTGAAGTAAGCCTCGTCGAATTCCGGCGGCGTCACCTGGCGCTTCGGCTTGCCGACCTTGCTGCGCAGTTCGTTGATGGCGGCACAGATCTTCTTGATTTCGACGTGCGCGAATTCGATCGCGTCCACCACCGTTTCTTCCTTTACTTCTTTTGCGCCCGACTCGATCATGCAAATCGCATCGGCGGTGCCCACGACCATGATGTTGAGCAGGCCCTCACGCATTTCGGTGTAGGTGGGATTGGCGATGAAGCGGCCTTCGACCAGGCCGACACGCACGGCGCCGAGCGGGCCAAGAAACGGAATGTCGGAGAGGGTCAGGGCGGCGGAAGCGGCGTTAATGCCGCAGACATCGGGATCGTTTTCCGTGTCGGCGGAGAGGACCAGGGCGATGATCTGGGTCTCGCACCTGAAGCCTTCGGCGAACATCGGACGGACCGGCCGGTCAATCTGGCGGCAGGTGAGAGTCTCGCGCTCGCTCATGCGCCCTTCGCGCTTGATAAAGCCGCCGGGGATGCGTCCGCCGGCATAGGTGTATTCGCGGTAGTCGACGGTGAGCGGAAAGAAGTCGATGCCCTCGCGGGGTTCGGGATTGGCAGTAGCGGTGGCGAGGACAACGTTTTCGCCGAAGCGCACGACGGCGGCGCCGTGGGCCTGCTTGGCAAGTCTTCCAGTTTCGATAGAGAGTTGCTTTCCGCCTGCGATTTCGACAGAAACTTTTGTTGCTTCAGGCTTCATAGATCATCCTTTGTATGGGCAGAAGGGCATGCGGGGGTCCGGAGTCCGCTTGGACGGGCGTATGCCAGGGCTGCGGTTGGGAACGCACTTTACTGAGGCTCTCGTGATCTGGAAGCCCAATTCTGGGAAAACCAGTCTGGAACCGGCCCCACACGGAGCCGGTCGCGCTGTTACTTGCGGATGCCGAGCTTGGAAATAACGGTTTTGTACCGTTCCGAGTCGTACTTCTTCAGGTAGTCGAGCAGGCCTCGACGCCGGCTCACCATCATGAGAAGTCCGCGGCGCGAGCCGTGGTCTTTCTGGTGCGTTTTGAAGTGTTCCGTCAACTGACCAATGCGCTCGCTCAACAGCGCGATTTGAACTTCCGGACTGCCGGTATCGGTATCATGCGTGCGATACGCGTCAACGACGGATTGCTTTTGCTCTCTGGCTAACACTAACCTGTTGCACTCCTGTCTCTTCTCGTTTTCGTAACGAATTCGAGAATAACACAGCTCAGTGCAAACTTGCCAGTAGGCCGGTTTGGACAAAGTTCCCAGCTCCCGGTTCTCAGTTCTCATTTCTCAGTGAACCATTCTCAGTGCAGCCTGCACAATCCCGGGTTTTTCCGAGAACTGAGAACTCGAATCGCGGTTATACTAGGATTACACTAGCAACAAACGAGGTATGCGGCAGTCTTCATGGTTTATTCCAGGGACAAAGCTGGGCCAACCCTACAGACGCTTCATGTAGCCGGCCATAATAATGAAAATATAAATTACGGGGAGATTGTGTATGCCACGAGGCCGATCGACTTTTTCCAAACGTCAGAAGGAACAAGCGCGCCAACAAAAGCAGCGGGACAAGAACGAGCGCAAGACCCAGCGGAAGCAGGATCAACCGGAAGGCGTTGTGGTGGACGAAGCCGAGGAATTGCGTCAGATGCGTGAGCACGCCGCAGAGCAGGCGGCGCTGTTCGGCATTGGCAGCGACGATGAAACTGATTCTGCCGAACTAATCACACCGCACGGCAAGCAAGCCGATCGCTAAATACCTTGGGACACTGCTGTCCGGTTAAAAGTCGAAGAGAATCAGTTGGTTGGCATTTTCGGCGAAATTGGCGTCCCGGTCGATGGCCTGAAGGGCGCATAAAATGGGCGTTTTCTCGAAAAGCGTGAGGCTGAGAAT
>Ga0224558_1001476_pt1 | contig 24537 bp, 20 predicted proteins | sample 714S32024metaG_FD_180682 | JGI IMG/M metagenome (GOLD analysis project Ga0224558, IMG submission 180682) | Peat soil microbial communities from Stordalen Mire, Sweden - 717 S3 20-24 | ecosystem: Environmental > Terrestrial > Soil > Wetlands > Peat | place: Sweden: Norrbotten County, Stordalen... | reverse complement strand
GGGGCTGTCTAGTTAGCCTTCTTGTTATGTTGCTCTGCACCTCCGCACGGCGGAGGCTTACACTCTTACCAACCGAGCGCCCGCAGCATCTTCATGATGGTTGTCAGGGCCTCCGCTCTGTTGATCGGATTATTGGGCTGGAGAGTGCCATTCGGGTAGCCCGTCAGGACGCCGTCGGCGACCGCATCTTTCGCCCACGCCGGAACATCGGAGGCATCCACGAACTGCGACAGATCGGCCGGCTGGTAATTCGGCAAGCGCTTCAGCATGTTGCTGACCATGATCGCCGCCTGGATCCGGGTAATCTGGTCATTTCCAGCGAAGATACCGCTGCCTTCGCCTGCGGCCAACCCGCTAAAGACTGCGCCGGCGACAAAGTCCCGGGACCAGTCCGGAATTCCCGTCATGCCGCCCAGATCCTGGTCAGAGACCTGGCCCAAGGGCTGCACCACGCCGTAGAGTTTCTTTTCTGCCGGAGGCAGGCAACCGAGCCCCCTCATCAGGATTGTGGCGAACTCCGCCCTGGTGATCTCCCGGTCAGGCCCTGCCGTGCGATCCAGAGGCACATTGTCGCCGGGAATCGGGTATCCCTCGATCAGGGCGAGTCCGTTCATCCTGTTGATCGCATCCTCCGCCCAGTATCCCGTGACGTCGGTGAAATGGGGTTCCAGGACAGCGTACATCAAGACATAGATGTCATTGTAACCGCCATCATTCTCCACCAGGACCGAGCCGTCCGGCTGCGGATAACTGGGCAGGGCCACCCATTTCTGATACTGGTCGTTCCAGTAATAGATTCTCTGCTCCAGGCCCTTGGCCTTGTCAGCAGCAAGCTTGACCGGATCGGGCGCCGGCACCACGAAGCTCTGGTAAACCGAAGTGCCGACAGAGTTGGCGATCCACTCCGGCTGAGGGGTCAAGAGATCGCTGCCCGGCCACCTGGCAACCATGGTGTCTATCGTAGGCACCGGAGGCGGAACCGGGGGATAATAAACCGACGGCGTATTGCCGCCGCCCCCGCCGCCCCCGCCGCCCCCGCCGCCACTATTGTTGGGAACGAAATTGGGGATGGCCGTTATCAGATCGATCTCTCCCAGGCTACCCGGATCGATGGCCCGATCCACGTACTTGAAGCCGTTGTTGATGATCGAACCGAAATTCCAGCCGGCTCCGCCGTTATTAAGGTTGAACGCCGGGTAGGAGCTCTGCGCCGTACCATTCAGGGCAGTGGCCATCCAGCCATCCATCAAACTGTCTATGGTCGGATTATCCAAGGTATAGCTGCCGTCGGGGTTTCTGATGTCACTCAGGGTCACCCCCGCAGGCAAGCCGCTGTTGATCACGCTGGGCAGATCTTTGATGGTGGCGCTCATGTAGCTGCAAAAATCGGCCTCGCTGACGCTGGAGCCCACAATGTTCTGAATGGTCTGACCGTCATTGCTCCAGAAAGTGGACAGCGGGACGGAGGCAGTGTACGTATTGCCCGTTCCCCCATAATAGACCAGCTTGGCAAAGTCGATCAACAGTTGGGAAACGGCCACCTTGGCAGCATCCGCATTGGCGTATGTGCCAGGGAAGTTGCTGACCAGCAGAGACACATCGAGCCCGGTGCTGCCGGATGCAAAAACATTAGTCCACGGCAGGGCAAGATTGCCGGGATCATAAGGCTTAAGGTTTCCAGCGTTTGCATAGACCGCCTCTATAGTAGACTTGCCCGTCGTCACATTGCCGTAAAGGCTGTTCATGGTAGTCGACAGATCGCTGACAGAGTCGGCCGAGGCCGGCAGCGGGGCAAACGGCAGGAACAACCCCAACATCATCACCATACAGACCAACAAGGAAATATACCTGTGACAAGACATCTTCCTGCTTCGGAACCTGATCATCGCATGATCACCTCTTTCCTTTCTTTTCCGCCTCCTTCTTAAGGAAGGCCCCATTCCCCCTACTTGGATCACCACTACCGAAAAAGTCACAATTTTTACAAATGTCCAACATTATCAATATTCAACACCACCATCCATTCTCCTGCTTTCAATTAAAAATATTTTTTGCCTGCCATCCATCCCTGTTTAATCCCAATTTTCAGCCAAATATTTCCTACTTTCAATCCGCTTCCCACCGGTTTATAATATCTTTTAGACAAATGGGGGAGTCTGGCCGGATCATCGCTTTCACCCCGGGCGCACCGGAAATTTTCATACTCAGCGAGGTTACCGATGATGAGCAAGACCGCCAAATGGATCACCGGAATCGCAGCAGTGATCTGCTATCTGGCCGCCCTGGCCCTCGCAGGCATCTGGCGCCTCGGCCTGCTGCCGCTGCTGCTGCCGCCCACGCTCCCGGCCCAGCCGGCCACGGCCTCCATAGGAGAGACCATCCAGCCGTCCGGCGAGATCTCCCTGACGCTGCCGAATGTCTCCATCAGCAATGAACATCCCGGCAACACACCAGGGGCAGGCACAGCCCTGCCTGCCCCTGGTAAGGCCGCCGTGGAGGCCTTACCCGCCGTGAACACCCAGATAACCGACGACTGGGCAGCCAAGAGCCAGCTCGAGCAGGAGATCGATGCGCGCTACATCACCAGGCTTTCCAACCTGGGCAACGATTACGAGGATCAGTTGAACTCCCTGATAGGCGAGGCCTACAACGAGTATGCATCGGACAAGAAGCAGGGGAAGCCTATATCCGCCTTGGCCTTGGCCGGCAAATACATTCCCATGGGCAATGCCCTGGAGAAGCAGTGCGACAGCGAGTTTTATGCGCTGCTCGACCAGTTCAAGGACGAGCTTCAGAGCAACGGCCTGCCGCTGACCACAGCCGCGCGCGCCCAGCAGGTGTACGAATATGATAAGTCCGTCCGGAAAAAAGAGATCCTGGACGCGGCGGCCAAACTGATCTAGCGCACCCGGCGCCCGGCGCCCGCACGCCGGTACCCGGGGCCGGGTGAACTCTAAATAGAGAGCGTCCCCATGCTTTGCAGCAGCACCTTCAGACCGCCGTACATGAAGCGCTGCGCCCAGGGAGGCGCCAGCCCCAGCCTGCCGGCGATCACCGAGTGGTGGTCGAGGTCGCCGTACTTGAGGATCAGCCGGCGCCAGTATGGTTTATCGAAGAAAGCAATGATGCTGTCCATCTCTGCATCGTTCATCCCCAGGAACACCTCCCGGTGGTGCAGGCCGCACCGGATCTCTGCGCCGATCTCCACCTCCCATGCCCGCTGGTAGCGGGACAGGAAGTCCTGGCTGCAGTCGTCAGCCGTCAGGGCTGACACCACGGTGCCGGCACAGAACCCTGCCGCCTTCAGGCCCAGGTAGAGGCCGCCGCCCGAGATCGGCTTGATCTGACAGGCGGCATCCCCCACCAGGAGGGCGCGGTCTCCATAAGTCTTGCTCCTCAGGCCGACCGGCACCACACCGCCGGTCATTTTGGTAAATCTCAGACCGCGGAAGATGTCGGGGTAGCTCTCCTGCATATACCCGAACAGGTGCCTGGGGTGCAGCCTGTCACCGCCGACAGGATTTACAAAGGCGGACCCGGTGCCGACCCTGGCCGTGCCGTTCCCCGTGGGGATCACCCAGCCAAACCAGCCCGGCGCCACCGAATTTCCGATAAATAGATCGACCACCTGGTCATCGCGCCCGGGCAACTCCACCTCGGCAGCAAACATGGGCACCCGCTCCGGCGGATCAGGCAGGCCCAGCCAACGCCCCACCAGGGAGTTGTGGCCGTCAGCCCCCACTACCAGGCGGGAGACGATTGACCGTCCAGGCAGATCCACCCGGACGCCCCCCGGCACGTACTCCAGAGAGCTTACCCGGGCCTCCGTCAAGAATTCGGCCCCCGCAGCCACCGCCTGCGCTGCCAGGTCCTTGTCGAAGCCCACCCTGTCGATGGCCAGGGCGTATGCCTTCCTCCCGGTCAGGTCAAGCACCTGACCGCCCGGGGCATGCACCCTCGCCCCGTGCAGCGATCGCCGCACCACTCCCGGTGAAACCCGGGAGATCTCCAATGTCCTGGCACTGACCAGACCGGAGCACTGCAGCGGCTCACCCACCCCGGCATGTTCCTCCGCCACCAGCACCCGGAAGCCGGCCTCAGCAACATCACGGGCCACCGCGCACCCGGTTGGCCCGCCCCCCACTATTATCAGATCATAATCTGCGCTCAACATTGACACCACCATTCGAAAAATATGATTGAATTTTCCAACAATTTTACCTGTTTAAAACCCCGTCTGGTTGGCGTCAGCACCGAATCCATAGCAATATCGACCAATCATTCAATCATTATGCATTTCTACAAAAAAGTAAAATCTCCTTCTTCTTTATTTAAATTTTCCAATAATAATAAAATATTTTAAATACACTAGTGAGGACGGCCTATTCAGGTGTCAGCGTCACCGGTTCACCCTGCTGCGAGGCTTACTCTGTACGGCTCTTAGCGGTAGTGGTTGGATTGGGCTAGCTGACCGCCGGGGGCGCCTTGACAGTCACCCACAGGTGCAGCGAGCGGTAAGGCGAGGCATCTCCCTGCCGGAAAAGCAGGAACTGCAGTTCCGTGCTTTCATGCGGCGCATTGAACACAAAAACGGCCGGCTGCTCCCACTTCTGTCCGTCGCCGAGGACAACAGGCAGAATAGTGGATTGGACATAATCACCGTCCTTCACCTGGATCGTATAACTGACTGTGCCGGACTCGTGGTTGACCACACCCACGATCACCTGCGCCTGCTGTCCCGCAGTCAGATCAGTCGGGTAGCCCTCGGCTTTGCCATCCGGGCCTAGGATATAAAACTCGGTATACTTGTCGATAGGCTTTGGGCTGTAAATTGCATAGGATATACTCTTTATCGTAATTACAACAACAATTATCAATAAGATAGCCATAATTATATCCATGGCTTTTGGTTTTTTCCATGATGGAAGCATCAAGACTAATGATGGTATAAATACATCCTCAGGAGGGAGCTTGTACTGCCTGCATAGATTCACACACGACATTGCAATATTGAAAATAATCAATGATATCAAAAGAGGAATGGGTCGGATTCCAAATGGTGTATAATCAAGCCCTAGGCCGATTAGAGGTGTTATACAAAAGCTGAGCCCAAAACATAGCGCTACTCTTTCAACCCAATGCAGGCTCCCTTTTTTCGGAAACAGCGCTGCCACCAAAGTATATCCAGGAAATATGAAGATAAAGGGCAAACCAAAAGCAATACGGCAGTATTGTGCCCATGAATTGTTTCTCATGAAAAATGTTCCAGCAAGTAAGAGAGAAAGAGCTAATATATAAAATAGATCATATTTAACTCTTATTTTTATATTAATTTTGCGCTGCCCCCCTCTACCCCTTTTGTATTTCTACTATTTGTCCGGAATTATAATACTCTTCCGAACTAACGATCTCCTGATCCGCGTAACTATATGTATCCGGACTAATGTATATTGAACTTCCTTGATATAAAGGATCGCTAAAAAATACCGCATCATAAACTTTTGTTACTGGCAATTTTTCAATCGATCCTAACTGCATTGGTCTCTCTATCGCTTCTAACCCAAAGCTCCCCATTTTATAATCGGTTAAAAGAATCCTATTATTAGAACTATGATTCATAAAAAACTTAACAGCACTGTATTGCTGCATATGAGCCAATCTTACGTCTTCAACTACATTTATCGGTTCATTAACAGTGATAGGATACACTTCAAATATATTTCTCATATAAGAAATACTGACCAATATTATCAGCAATCCGTAAATTATCTTATTTTTTTCAATCCACTTATGCCATGAGCCGAGCAGCATACCAAATGGCAAGAGTAATGCTATAAATCCAGCTGGTATTACTCTTATGTCAGAGAACGATACTTCACTTAAAACCGAACTCCCTAAATATATTGTTATCCACAAAATAGTCCAGAATAATATATTAATTATAATGGACATCTCTGTTTTTTCATCACTTTTCCATTTCATTATCCGTAAATAACACCATGTTAATAAATAAAAAAATATAAGTAAAATAAAAGAGAGATACGCTATTGTAATAATTATCTGATCAATTCTCCCGTTTAAATAAACTCTTCCGAGAGGAGATATTCTCTGAGTTATTTCGTTTTGAAATAATTGATTCATAAAGTTTATTAATCCGTAGTTTGTAAAATCCCAATATGTTTTATATCCTTGAAAATATACATACGCATTAAAAAGAAACCTGGTTAGCGGAATAATAAATATAAAGCTTGGCATTTCCAACCCGATCAGGCTTTTAATCAGAAAGACGGTTACGCAGAGAAGCAAAGAAATTGGTGAAGCAATAGAGCAAGCAAAAACCAAAAATACACTTAGCACAACGTATTCAATACGGCTTTTTTGTTCAGATAATAACATTAACATTAGAAACAAAGGAATACCTATAGCTCGGTATTCTGCCGGATCAAACATATATTGTACCGTTACGAGACCCCAGACAATCAACATAACAAATGTATAATTTATCTTTTTTGTATCGACAAAATATATTGCAAAATATGATGCCACTAAAACATTAAATACAAATAATATTATTTCCCATAATTTATCTACAAAGAGTAAATTTATATTGCAGAAAATTATTGCTAGATATTTTATAAAAGGAGTTAAAATAAAGGAGGCATGTCCTAACATTACATTAAAATTGAGGTGGCCACTAAGCAAATAGAGGTTTGCATAGTGTCCGGTTTCACTTAATGATTGTGAAGATAAGTTCATTAGAGAAATATTTAATACTCTTGCTATATATATTAAACCGTTTGTCCAGAGACAATAAAGAATAATAACCTTACTATTATTAGTATCTTTGGTGATAATAATCGCTAACAAAGGTGATAAAAAAATTACTGCCAACAAGATTCTTGCAGTCATTGCATCTGCATAAGGAACTAAAAATAAAATTGAAATTGATAAAAGAATTGTTATAAAATATAAATGATATTTGTAACGGTACACTTTTAAAACTCCTTCAATCTAAGTATATAAAAATAATATTTTAGCCATTCTCATACAAATCTAAAAGTTTGCTTGTAATATCTCTCCAATTATATTCATTAATTTCATTACTTATTTTTTCCATATTAACAATTTCTTTAATCTTTAGAGCTATTTCATTTGGGCTAGATTTTTCTATATCAATTACCGAAACATCTTCAAACTTTTCCGCCAATTCCTTTAAGGCCGTTTTATTATTAACTAATACCTTTTTTGAAGCCGCTAATCCTTCAATAACACTAATCCCAAATGACTCCAAGCTAGAAAAATTTAATACCAAATCGCAAGTCTTATACCAGCGAAAAACATCTTTATCTGTTAAGCTACCTAATAGTAAAACACGTGATTTCAATTTAGATTCAGAAACTAGTTTCTCTAGTTGATCACGATATGTACCATGACCAATTATTACTAATATATATTTATCTTCCAGGTATTTTAATGCTTTGATGGCATATTGAATATTTTTATATTTCTCCAGGCGGCTAACAATTAATAATATAGTTCCTTCTTTTTGAAAAGGTTCAGCAATTGAGATATCCTTACTAGCTACGGCATTAGGAACTATCCTTGTTTTGCCGGCATCAATGTTAAAATCTTGAATAACCGACCTTTTTTCAAACTCTGTAAGACAACAGATTATATCGGCTCTTTTGTATGCATTTCTAAATAATGGGAAGCCAAATTTTAATAGAAGATTTGTAAATAATATCCTTCCCCTGCCATGATAATGACCAGTTAGTACCAATTTGCAGTCTATATTGCTTTTTGCTCTACATGCAAGATAAGGTAATAATGTGTGAAAACTGTGGGCATGAATGATATCGATTCTAGTTTTATTAACTAGCAAGTACTTATATAATTCGTTGGAGTAATCAAACATGAAGCTTGATGGAAAGTGATTAATAATCACATTATTAATCACTTCTGTTTTGATACTATTTTCTTTGGCATCACTTGTTAGCACTTCAACATAGTGTCCATTCATTACCATTTCTTCGCTAATACTTTGTACAACTTTTTCAACACCACCAATATATGGATAATAGTGTGAAGTTACTTGTATTATATTCATGCTTACCTCTAAATATTAAATGTCTTTAATGGTGAAGTACTTCATAACAAAATCACTCTATATTACATATATCTTCTACAAAACTTTCAAAATCTCCTGCCATATGTCAAGCTGTAGAGAAAAGTGACGTTAAGGTAATTGCTTCCATGATTAACTAACTTTGCTGGAGAAGCTGGAGCATTTCCCGATCAAGTTTATGTCCGTTAAATGATTCATACTGGACGTCGCTTCGTCCGCTATCGAGGACACCGAAATCTCCCCTGAAGTTCCACATCGCCCAGCCAATATCCGCACTCTTAAGAGTGCTTAACATGTCCTGCATCCAGTTCAATGCCACGCCGTGGGGCGTTTTGTTAAAGCACCCAAATTCACCTACCATCACACCGGAACCCTGGTTCTTTAAATTAGCCCATTGTTCAATATCCTGCTGAATTTTCTTCTGACCGGAATAGACATTATCAGTAGGCATCAAACCGCTTCCCTGGTCTAACGAGAGCACCGGCGGTTTGAGACCCCACTCCGCTCCTGTCCCCGGTGTATATGTGAACACTCTGTTACCCGAAGCTGTTATGGCTACCTGGGTAAATGATACCCAATCGCCTTGTGGCACCTCTATCTCAATCTTTTTCGCATTCATGGGCAGTGCTGCCTTGTAATCACAATCGAATATGTTTTGATAAATATTATATTCTGCATTATATACTGCAGTTTTCCAGGGGCCACTACCCTTTTTGCACCGGATTTCTCCACTGTCATAAAACACCTTGCCATCTGCCTTAAATACAATCTCAGCATAATTCGACACGGCCTCGACATGCAAGGTTATTTCATCATTTGCTTGAAACTCGCCATTAATCGTAAGCGGTGCTGTAAAATCCCTGCCTGGTCCTGAAAGAAAATTGCCTACATACGTAATTGGCCATTGTGGCATTGGGAAGGTGCTATTAGTATCTTCCCATGGGGCACGGTAATGAGTTAGGGTAAGGGGAGTATAGAAATGAAAGCTTTGCGCTATTTGCATGCCGGAAAGTTCCGGCACTGGAGTCATGGATGAATCAATGCCATCAGCAATGATCAACCTGTTTGGATCTTCGTTTCTAATCGCTTGGACGAGAATTTTTACTACGTTGATGTAATCCTGACTGCTAACCTGGTTGGGCTCATTAATGAGATTAAAACTGAGTTGATTGTTCGGAACTCCCTTGTAACGTTTTGCTAAACAGGACCATATCTGTGCACATAACTTTTGTGTTGTTGGATCATTCCAAAGTTTTACTGACGTTGCTGGCATTCCGTTATAATAACCAGGCACATGATGCAGATCAATGTCGACATGTATATTATACTTCTGTCCCCAGGCAATAGCTTGGTCAATGTCTTTGAGGGTAGTCTCGTTAAAGGAATTATCATTGTTCATGATGTAATTATAGTCAATGGGCAGGCGTACAAAGTTGAAGCCAAATTCGGAGATCCATTTGAAGTCGTCCTCACTGTACGACTGATTGCCACCTTCATCCTTCTGCGTCAAATTGAAACCTCTCCATCTAGGGAGATTTGTCGGCGACGCATTGGGAAGTGTATTCGTGGTTGAATAAACAGAATTGTAAACTTCATTATTCACGCTGTTATCTTCTTGTCCAACATTATATGCTGATGCTGTCATTGTCTGCTCTTGCTGGCTGTTAGAGGTCATACTATTAGAAGGGGATTGACTGGCAGCGGCTGTACTTTGAACTCCAGTGTCGATGGGCCATGCATCCTCCGCAGAAGCAATGTTCATTAAATTAAATATCAGGATTAATTGAATGATAATAAATATTGTTTTTCTAATCAAGTGGATCACCTTTTTCAGTTTTTCTAATCTGGGGAAGATTTATTCTTTTTAAGAAGACTTAGAAATGATCCTTTTATTCCGTTCCCTCACTGCTCTAAATGTGATCGCATAGTCTTAACGAGACAAGTTTTTAATCCATTCATCTTGCTTAATAGATAAAAAAGGTCTATCCGGTTGCAACCGGATAGACCTTTTAAAAAGCGGCGTGGCAACCCGACGATCATAGTCAGAGACCTTAGACTCGTGGCTTTGCGCCCCTCTCTTTCGATGAGGTTTGCCCTTTGCAACCAATATCCTATTAATTTGTTATTATATTATCGCAATTATAAATATATGTCAAGTAGGTTTATCAGGATTTATAGAAGATTTATTTTATAATCATAGGTCTTTAGTCTTATATATTTTAAGTCGAAAACCTCCGCTTTCAAAATAAAGCAGGAAATAGTAATTCCTATATGGAATAAAAAATATGTGCTATGCAACAAGATAATTCTAAATGCCAAGCCTTTTTAAAGCTGACTTGACACATATATCTGGAGTCAAACTATGGAAGTATCTGTAATTTTATGTACATATTCTTTTAATAGAATAAACAATACTATATGTGCTATTGATTCAATATTAGGGCAAACATACCCCAATATTGAATTAGTTGTTTCGGTTGATCATAATAAAGAACTGCTAAAATACCTTGAAGAATTATATCCAGATAATGTAGTATTTGCTTATAATGACTTGACTATTGGATTATCGGATACAAGAAATGCAGGCATTAAAAAAGCTAAGGGGGATGTTTTGGCATTTGTCGATGATGATGCGATTGCCGATAAGAACTGGCTTGAATTGTTAGTATCAAACTATTCTAATTCTAATGTTTTAGGTGTAGGCGGAATACTTATTCCTTTATGGGAAAAAAAGAGACCATGGTGGTTTCCTAAAGAACTTGATTGGATTATAGGATGCACCTATGAAGGACATACCATTGCAAAGACAGCAGTAAGGAACTTAATTGGCTGTAATATGTCCTTTAAAAAGACAGCTATTGAGCAAGTAGGATATTTTAATCCACATATTGGAAGACTTAACAACATACCATTCTCAGGTGAAGAAATGGAATTATGTATACGATTGAGAAATCATTTTCCAAATGGAATGATTATTTTCGACCCAGAAGTTATCGTTTACCATAAAATAGAAGAGCAAAGAATGACCTTAAAATATATTCTTAACAGATCTTTTCGGGAAGGCTTTTCGAAGGCTCTAATTTGTAAATTATTTGATGAAAACATTTTAAGCGCAGAAAATAACTATTTACGATTTTTATTATTTAGTTCTATACCAAAGTTTTTATTTAAAAACCCATTTAAAGCGTTAGTAATTATATCGACGATTAGTATGACTAGTTTTGGATACTTCTATGGAGTATCAAAGAACTACAAAACTCGTCTTTGATACAACCCTTTTATTTTATAAGAAGGATGCCAATTTTCATTGATCATTGGATTATAGCTACGTTGAACGAATAAACAGCCGAAGGAATTTTAACAGTGCTAGATTATGGCAGGAGGCGGTGGTACTGAAAATCGCATTGGTATATAGTGGAACTATCGAATATAGAACGGGCATTCTTACAGTTATGGAAAACATAACCAAACAGCTTGATCTAGCAGGGCACCAGGTATATAACATCTGTCTGACAGATGGCGAGAGAGCTAAAAAACGAGGATGGTATACAGTAAACGGCAGGCCTCTTACCATCAAAGGGGAATTAAGGCTTGCCTCGAAAGTCACGGAGATGAGAACAAAAGAAAAATTTGATATTGTTCACTTTCAGGGCGGACAGATATTAACAGTTTTCAAAGATAAGAAAATACCGTATATTATTACAAATCATGGCATATATTCAAAGAATTATGAGGCAAATGCAAAGAATAACTCAATTCAAAAATTAAAAGGATGTTTATTGAACATAATTGGAAGATTGCTCTATCGCGGAGCAGATGTAGTAACATCTGTTAGTACGGCTACGCAAGATGAATTGACTTCGAAATATCATATTCCGTCTTCAAAAATGCAAGTTATTCCAAATGGTGTGGATGATTTTTGGTTTGAAGAGATTTCATTTGAGCGCGTCAATGACGTAAAAACAAATCTGGGGCTATCAAATAGCGTTCCTATATTATTTTTTCTTCGTCCGGGAGAACAACGTAAGGGATTGCACTATTTACTAGAAGCCATGGTGATATTGCCGGGAGTACATTTGCTAGTAGCAGGGGATAAGCAGTCATCCAGTTACAATGAAACAATAGATCAATTGCTAGATAGTTACCAGATTAGAGGGCGCGTTCATTTTTTAGGAAATATCCCTCAAGTAGATTTGCCCGTTTATTATAAAATGGCAAATTTAACTATTTTGCCATCAATATATGAAGCATTTCCAATGGTAGCCCTAGAAAGCTATGCTTGCGGTACTCCAGTAGTTGCTTTTGATGTTGGTGGTGTCAGCGACTTGGTCGATAACGGCAAGGATGGTATTTTGGTTAAGATGGGAGATGTAGAAGCGCTAGCTAATGAAATAGCTGAACTGTTAAGCGATCCTCAAAAATTGGCCATAATGGGCCAGTCCGGAAAACAGAAGGTTGTTACAAACTATAGTTGGGAAAGCATAGCAAAAAGGTACTTGGATCTTTATAGTCGATCTTTTTAACAATACCGAATTTACATGGTGACAGGCTCATCTGTGAAAAACAATCATTAATATCTAGTGAGGATTTATCAGACTGAAATTTAAGCGGGGCGCCCAGGGGGGGTGCCAGGACGGTTACATAAGGCCGAACCCCTATTTCTGCTTCAGTCCTACCATAATCATGTTTTTCCGTACAAATCATACCGGAGCACTAATTCGGGAGATCTGACTGATAATCTTCCTCCGTGGGGATATTCTGGCACAGATTAACGGTAGGACTGCTCCGCAGTCTCGCCCTTCCGCAAAGAGTGAGAAGGGTTAAAAAGATCCTTGCAAGAGTACCGTATTAAACAACATAGGAAATGTCTTCACCATGGCTAACTTTAAAAATCCCATATGGCTATCACGCTCACAAAGATATATTTCTTCAATCGTTATTCCAGCTTCCGTTGCTACTTTCATCAGAGTAAACGGGGTAAACCAATACTTATGATCGCTATTTATTCCTTCAAACCTCATAAACGTATTGCGAACATTGCCGAGAGCAAAGGCATTTGGAACCGTAATGACTAGATGCTTAATGCAGTCTGCATATCTTGATCTCAAGGTGGATAAGAATAAAACTGGATTTGCAATATGCTCTAGAATTTCACCAAGGATTATAAAATCCCACCTATTGCTTTTAACATCTGCTATATCGTCGTTTATAATATCAGCACAAATAACATCAGATATTCCGATTTCTTTTATGTATTTCACAGTATCGCTTGCTATGTCAATACCTAAACATCTACTCGATACTGATATTAAACGATTATGCAGCCAATCTCCTTTTTTAATTTTATCGTTTATCATTTCTGAGTGATCTGCGAACCCTAAATCTATTATGTTCTTTCCCCTTACAAGATTCTCAAGTATTTGAAACCTAGAATAATGAGGATCTGAATGAACATGAAACCTGTAACTAGGAGAAAATTTATCTCCAACAAGATATTCCTGTGTTGTTTTGTCCAATTCTATAGGTAGCACCTCCAAAATAACTTTTTTAGATGCTACCTATTTCGGCACTAACCGATATTATCCCTGCCAATTATGTTACTGACGCCCACGCCGAAATGTGGTAGATACTCATCCCTACTTCACCGCCAGCACTGCTGTTGGTGTTGTAAACCATATACCCTCACGCCCGGTCAGCTTCGATATATCCACCCCGGCGTTAACCATAGAGTTTATCATCTTCCTTGTCGTTCTTCTCCATCTCCTCGAGGATCCGCTCTACCACATGGGACAGCCACTGTTCTTCTTTCTGATATGTAGACGCAACTCATGGCTCGAAAATATCTAATACTGGATCTATTATTTTCGATATGCCATATGATTTCTTATCCATAAATATCGAAGTGATCCGTACATAATTAACAATATTCTTAATATTCCAGATAATATAATCCCTGGCATATATAGCAATGAACCAGACATGGTCCAAGATATGTAACAAGCTACCCCAACAGATACAAGACATACAAAGATAATTGCAAAAAGACTTGGCACCCTTGCAAAATAAAGACAGAACAGAAATATAATAGATAGCATAATTCCTAATAAACCATATTTTATTCGATAATATATAATTGGATCCGGAGCATCCATAGTCCTCAAGCTTAAAAAACTTTTTCTAAGGTTATCCTTAAGACCTGAAGACCTGTGCCATAAAAATGGTTCTTTCAAAAATGCTACAGGAAAGCCTGCCTGAGATGATCTTAGCACATGTTCAGTATCTTCTGCTTGATAATAGAGTCGACCCTCGTCATATAGACCAGCTTGATCAAATACCTCACGTCTGTAAGCGATAGCAGCACTTTTAGTTGCACGCTTGGGATCTGACCTTAAGCGTGAAAAGTTTTCAATATGCCTAGCTGCCTTAGACATATAACTATCTTCCTCAAATGGCAGGTCGAGTAACCCAAGAATTGCAACACCTGTTTCATCCATAGATTTGGACACTCTTTCTAAAAAATTAGGTGGTAGCCTAACGTCGTTATCAAGAAAAAGAAGCACTTCACCAGATGATATCTTAATACCAGCGTTTCTTGCTGTTGAAGGGCCAGAATGCTTTAACTTACAATATTTCACTCCATATGGAAAAAGATCAACATATCCTTTTATTAAACAAGTCGTTTCGTCTGTGGATCCATCGTCTACAAGAATTAGCTCCCATTTAAAACCTGTCTTCTGTGAAACAATAGAATCTATGCATTCAGTCAACTGTTTGGCTCCGTTGTAGGTAGGAATCAGTACTGACATTCGCACGTGAAATTTTTCCTTATTTTTTATTTTTTTATTCAATAACTTGAGAGTCAAAAGTTCTCCTAATTCTTGACCAGATTATCCGCGCAATAGCCACTTCTTTACGGTTGCCAGACTGCCTAAAACTACAGGCTTTCCGTCCCTGCTGCCGAAACGGGAAAAATCAGGTTCACCCGGTGGGGCAGGAAGTATCTTCAGGCAGCGAATGGCTTCAACAGGTGTTCTGAAGCCATGTTGGCGAGTCCATGCCAGACGCCGTATGCCAGTTCACCCGCCCACCCCAACCCACGAGAGTGGGCGGTGTTGGAGCTAAGCAAAATTGCACTGCAGTGGCTCAAGATAGACTTTGGCAGGGTCATACCCGGCCCATTCCACCATGTCGATGGCTTGAAACTGCAGAGTTTCAGGAAAGTAGCGCTCTCCTCCGACAATCAGCACCTCGATCAGGGTGAAGATCTCCATGATGGTCTGGTTCGAGGGGCGATCCGTTTTCTTGTTGCCGGGCAGCAGCACAGCCTGCCCCGTCTCTTTCAGACCCTTGCGCACCCGTTATTCGAGATAAGAGGCGACAAGCAGTTGGGTGAGTTGCTTTTTCTGGTCCCTGCGCTTCCAATGCATATGCACTTTCAGCCAGTCGTGGACTCGGAACAGGAACTTCCTGTAACTCTTATACGCCGGTATTCTAATTAAGGCAAACTTGCACTTATTGTCAACCACGAACACTTGTTCCAATAATAAAGCAATGAGCACGAGAGGGACACTAAAACCTAACAGCCATCCCAAACGAACTCAAGATTTTTATAGGATATAAACCAGAAATGCAGAGGATAAAACTCTCGACGAAAGGCCGGCAGCGTTTGCTTCACCTGCTCTATTTCTCCCGCCTCAGATCATCTACAATCCTCTCATACCCGGCAACAATCCGTTCCCAAGTCGCCGCTGTTTTAGCTGCCGGTGTCAAGGTATTTTCGCCCCTTTCCCATCTTTCAAAGGCCTTTAAAATTTGATTTCTTAGCCCAGTTGTATCGTTTACCAGAAAATACTCCGCCCCATGATAACCGTCCAAGCACTCCCGCATTGTAGCGAGATCGGTTGTGATGATCGGCTTTCTTTGCGCCAGGGCTATATTCGCCACTCCACTGCCACATGTCCGTTGATAAGGCAGCACAACCACGTCGGCAGCCGAAAAGTATACCCCGACCTCTTCATCCGGCACAAACTCTGCTCGAAAAACAATTCGGTCCCGGAATGGGGACCTTTCAATGGCAGGCCTAATTTCCGGATCGTCGCCCCAGTCCTCACCGGCAATCACCAGCCATGACTTCCGTGCTATGACCGCCGGCAACAACCCAAAAGCATCCACCAGGATGGATATTCCCTTATATCGTCGAAGCATTCCAAAATTGAGGATTGTAAAGCCGTCCCCAAGGTTTAGGTCTTTTTTAGCAGTATCTGTTGCGTTAATGGAGTAGTTGTCATACGGCCCGTGGGGGACAACAAATATTTTGGCGGCGTCAATGCCGTACGCCCTGGCTACGGCTTCCCGAGTCTCTCTGGAGTGTACTACATATCCATTGCATGCGCTTACCAAGCATCTACCGGCAATCCAGGAATACATCCTTATCGGTAGTATGCTCTCTTCCAGTGGATCCACCACTTCGTGCATCTCGAGGAGCAACAGGGGCTTTCCGCACATCTTGCGCGCGCTCGCTGCTAGAAACAGTTGCATGTGCGCCACGGATGAAGTCCACCAGTGCATGATCACCAGCTCGGGCGCTCGACATTGCATGAAGTGGCTGGCATGCATCCAAGATCTGGGCGAATTCCAGTCCATCCCCTCATACACGTTAATGTCGTTGCGATAGTTTGTTGTGGTATTTTCCCGGCCAACCCGGTTACGTCCAGGGTAGAGAAATTTGGGAACCAGGTTCCTTAATAAAATTACCGAAACTTGATGACCATGTTCCGACAGGGCATTAGACATCACCGTCGTGTATGCGGAAATACCGCTATAGAACTTTGTGGATGAGCCAATAATACAAATTCTCATTAACAGAACACCTGAAATGTGAACTAATGACGTAAATGCTTTGTGCTAACATCCTTGCGGAGTTAGGCTTGAGATTGCAAAAAAGAGGCTTCTAAACCCCAGGTAGGTCTACCGGATTAAAAAAACCTGACAGAATTGAGTTATTTGCTAACAGTGTTCCCGCTTACTAAAGCCCTATAAGCCGTTTTTGTGGCGGCGAATTTCTTGAATAAATAAGGAAAATAAGAAGCGATGGTACAGGCTATTTTGTACCCGTCTTTTAAGCCATGTAATTTTGCCTCTCCTATACGTTCACCATAGATAATCGGTATATCCTTGATGCTGAGACCCATACAGCTTACCTTAATGGAAATCTCCGCTTCAATGCCAAATCCTCCCGACTGTAAATCCATTTTTTCTAAATACTTCTTTTTTAAACCATATAGACCCGATAAGGGATCGTAGGCCTTAAAGCCATATATATACCGGATGGAATTACGAAAAATGCCATTACCGATACGATTGAAGGTAGGTATATTATGCTTTCCCTTGCATCGTGAGGCAACTACATAATCATAAGTGTTTAAGGCATCGGCTATTTCTAAGATTGTCTCAGTCGGGTATGTATCATCGGCATCAATAAAAATAATATTCTCACCACGAGACTCCCTGATTCCAGTCATCATCGCCTTGCCCTTACCGCTGTTTCTTGCATGGCTAATCAGCCGGCAGGGAAATAGTTGCGCTACTGCTTTCGTGCTATCTGTAGATCCATCATCCACCACCAGAATCTCGAAAGAATTATCTATTACCCCGAAGATCTTCTTCAGAACAACAGACAGACCTTCTTCTTCGTTGTATGCTGGAATAATAATTGTATTAATTACATTTATGTCTGATTCAATATCATAATTATGGCATCGTTTCCTTTTTACTATTGCCACGTGGCATCACACACCTTGAAAATATTATATTTTAAGGAATTATCACGATACAACTCTTTGTAGCCATGAATAATCCTATAGTAACACTGAAATTCCTGTTTGACATTAAAATTTTCCATATACCAACAATCACTCACAGGAATACTTATTGTATGGTTATAGTCTTGCTGTAATCATCCCAGACAACACTACGTCCAAGATTTTCTATTATGAACCTTAAAGGAAGCATGGTCCTTCCAGTGCTCGATAGAAATGGAGGGTTGCCCAGTATTTGCTCAACTCCGTTAATGGAGGCGCCTTTCTGCCCAATCTTTAATAGAACGGATGTTTTATTCAAGCCTATTGTTAATGTTTGATCGGGAGCGCTCCAATCTACTGTTCCCCCTAGGGCTTCAATGATGGCTCTTATTGGAACCATAGTTCTGCCACTAAGAATGGTTGGCGCCGTCTGGTAACCCGGGTCTATATCTTCTATTGCACCATTGACAAGCATTTGCGGACTACCTATAACCATCTTGATACCATTCTCATTTTCAGTATTGATTAACGCTGCATTTTTAATTTCCAACTGAACTGAACTTGTTGGTGTTCCATAAACTACCCATGCCACTGATATCACATCAGTTCCGGTCCATGGTACTATCGTATTCGGATCTGTGCCCTGCTGCCTCAAGGAAGAGAATGGTATTGTATATTGGCGCCATTCTGAATCTGTCGTGATAACTGACTGATGAAAGTCATGAGAGTTGTGATCCCTGACTGATTTTGTTTCAAATTGTACGCTGTAGGAATTGCCATCACCCATAGCCCAGAAAGACAGGGCATTATATTTGCTGATATCCACAGGCAAACTATTCGGGTTCAAAGTACGCGCTAGACCGTTCACGCTATTTGCCGAAATTGTGCCCTGTAAATCTGCGCCTCCCAAAACAAAATCTCCTTCGGTGAGTGAGCTGGCAACTTCTTCTGGCATTTGTGAGTCACTCTCGGTCATGGTTTTACCAAAAGCAAGCCAATAACCGGCCCCCACATACACCCGATCTTTAAAAGTGCTCGAGCTGACAAAAATATTCCCGTCCAAGGCATTGGTAGTCGGTAGCGTGATAGTATTGACCCCCGGACTGAGCACTTGACTAAAGCTGCTTAACGGTACCATCTTGCTCTTGTCATTTGGATACCTGATCTGTCCTGTAAAGGTGGCTTCCTGATCTGTTTGCAGTAAGTTTTCCACTCTCATCTTGGCAATATCTGCATCCATTACCAGAATTGATGGCTGAACCGGCTGTGTATTTATATAGCTTACCTGCCATCCATTATAACTGGAAAGCTTCGATATAATATTGTACACGATGTTGGTTGAATCTTGTTGGGTGGCAGACCAGACCTGGATATTAAAAATGTAATTGTAGCCGCTGGCTTTCGACACGTCCCATGGTGACCATAGAGAATCTACAATAAATGTCTTTTTTGCTTCATTAACATAGATTTCAAAAGTGTAGGCTTTTTCGGAAGGGACCCCTTGGTATGACATGGACATGTACCAGAACTGTGGTTCAGCCCCGGATTGGTTAACCAGACCCGGAATGCTCATAGTATGGGCGTCATCTAGTGTATAGCCCTCAAATCTATTGCATATCTGATACGAATGTTCGTAAATGTTGTCTTTTGTAACAGCTGCAAATATAGATGCCTGATTCAACGATGTCTTGTTATCAACAAAGTCTACAGCAGCCGCATCAACCGCATTCGAATTCGCATTAAGCGGGGAATCAGGAACGCTGAAGATTGCGTTGGTATTGTCCGGCCCCTGGATGTTGAGCACGTCTCTGATATCGATCAGAGGGGCTGGGTTGATGCCTGGATACCCCGGGGCTGTATCCGCGTATACCGGTACGGACAGGATCGCGCTGAGGATTCCTGTTAGCATGAACATGGAAATAATAATTACAATAATTTTTCGGGTGCTCCTAAACGAGCAACCTGATGAGAAACTAAACAAGTCTAGCCCCTCCCCGCCTTGGCACTTATCTAGAATTCTATATTATATATTGTCTATCTTTTCGCTAAATTCCTTTAAAAGAGGAAAAATACCTACTAAGTACCTATAAAGGCATCCCATTTCCCGGGTCTACAGTGGGCTGCGATAGGACATATTCTTTTGGACACTGGAAATTTGCTAACGCTCTTAGTCTTCCCGGTCCATATATCTCGTGCCAGGTATGCTGGTAAAGTCGTCATTTAAGAAAATATGTTCTGAGTACATATAATTAGACATTGTATATAAATATTCTAGATATACCTCAAATTCCCTTCTTTGCCTCAGCCGGTATTATCTTAGCAGCTACGCCACCCGCATACAGAAGATGCTATAATTATACGATAAAGATATTATCGGATGGTTGGTGAAACCAGTTGAAGCATTCAGTGCTCCTCAGGTTGCTTGCCTGGGTCGTCACCAGCTTAGTGATGTCTGCCCTGTTGCTGGTGGGGGCAAGCTGGGCTGAGTTGGCAGCAACCTTGTCCTTAAGCTATATCATACCCCTCCACCTGGCGCCTTGGGGTGTCTTGGGGCTGTGCATCCTGATGTGTTTTCTTAAGTGGCGCCTCATCCGCTCTGCGATGGAACTGCCGCCCTCGCTGCCTTTCATCCTGATCGGCCTACTCTTGGCTGGCCTGGCGTTTGCTGTTCCGCTGTCGCCCACTCTTTTTATACTGCGGTTGTTGGCGGCCTGGGTCGGCTTGTATGCAGTCTGCTTCGGACAGGCCGCCCTCATTCCCCTGATCCTGCTGGCCACCTATGCCTTTACCATCTACTTTAAGATCCTGGCCAACTCCAACTCCTACCTGGCGGCGGGTTTCATCAATACCGCCGTGGCCCCGGTTGCCTGGCTGGTGCACATCACCGGCTTGCATATCGTAACCGGCAGTCAGACTTTTCAGTTTCTCTTGCCCACCGGCCACCCGATCGTGGTGCAGGTCGCCAGCGCCTGCGCCGGGCCTGTCACGATGGCCGTGTTCGTAGTGATCTTCGTCTTGATGATGCTTGATCTGCCCCTGCCCTGGTCATGGGCGGCCCCGGTCTTCCTGCTTGGAGTGGTGGGCACCTGGCTGCAGAATGTGGTCAGGATCATCATCATCCTGGGCTGCGGCTATTATTGGGGAGCCAAGGCCCTGGAAACTGCGCACTACTGGACAATCTACATTTTGTTTCCGCTCTGGTACCTGCTCTTTGCAGCCATCTATTTTTGGGTCGTGAAAAGCCGTAGCCGACTTGGTAGCATTTCTCAGATGAAAAAATAACATCGCTTTTTGGAGGCGGTGTTATTTTATACCTTTTTTAAAGCGGTGTTGTTTTTTATATTTGACAGGATTGAATTCGTCTACGAAAAACTCTCAGGCCACCCGCGCCAGGTAGCGCTTTCTCATCCAGATGTAGGCGCCTATGCATAATCCCAGTACGAAGATCCCTGTAAACCAGGCCGGGAACTCCGGTATGTCCTGAACGTTTACGGCGTAATACCACGAGGCCTGGGAACCCGGAGACGGTGAACACTCCGGAGATGAACTCCCCGGCCATCTAAAACCGCCGCCTTGCTTTAAAGTCGCTTCCCAGTTGCCAAGCTGAGCTGAATCATACCCGGTAAGCGGAAATACCAGTGCCTTGGTTCTGGCATACGCTGTGAAATGATCACTCCCCAGCGTTGTACCCCCACCGTCCTTGTAGACCAAGGTGTAGTAAGTGCGGGGCGTCAGGCCGTAGCACTCGACATATGCCGTTTGGCTGTTCACTATTATGCCTGACTGGGTGTTCACGCCCGGTGGCCAGATCGTGCTATAGCCGGAGTCGCTGTATACAACCGGGCCATAGTAGCTGAACTGATCTTTAGAATACGTGAAACTGGTTCCGGACTTCGTGGTTACGGTCACGTCCACCGTGCCATCGCCCGACGTGGCAGGCAGAGAATACAACGGGGTGGTGGCGGTGATCGTGTCGCCTGAGATTGTCCAGTTTGCTGCTACCATGCCGCCGAACTGGACGCCGGTCACATCTTTAAAATGACTGCCGGAGATGGTTACCACGGTGCCGCCGCTCGTCGGCCCCTCTGCCGGGCTGATGCCGGTCACTTGCGGAGGCTTCGGCGCGCTTTTCGCCCAGGCAAAGAGCGGTGCGCATACGAGCGCTGTCGCCACAGCCGCGATCATCAAACACATCAATATGCTCAGAGGCAGCGCCCTGGACCTTTTCCCGGGAGACATTCCCTTCACCGGCGCCTCCCCCTTCATATTATCGTTCATCTATCTCTTCCCCCTCTCATAAACCACAACCGCTGTTTCTTATCTAGCTTCCGATCAGTATCATGATCACCCTGGTGTAGACCATGGCGATGAAGATCGCCAGCAGGATCCACGTCAGTGGGGTGACGTCGAAGGCCAGGCGGCTTATCTTTCTGGACACCGTGCCGCCGGATGCGGATTCGCTGGCTGCCGCCCGGAAGAGTTCCAGGAAGATCAGGAGGCAGATCAGCACCAGGGAGCAGACCAGGCCGACGTTCATGTAGGCGGCTTGCTGGAAGCTGCTCTTGTAGTATGCGGCCGAAGCCATGGAGGTCATCATCGTGGTGGAGAAGGCAGCAAATGAGACGAAGCTGGCTGCCAGTTGCGGCTGGAAGGGCGGCGTGGTGACCATCCTCTCGTAGGCTCCGTTGCTGCCCTGCACCTTGAGCAGGAAGCTGGCGTTGGTGCCGACCGGCAGGGTGCTCGGGTAGATGTACTCATACTGCTTGCTGGCATCCGGGGCTAGCGCAACGGTGCCGCTCTTCAGGAGGTTGCCGTCCATAAACAACTGGTAGTCGTTAGTGGATGCTGTGGCGGCCGGGTTGTTCAGCTTGAAGGTGACGATCACCGGCTGGCCAAACTTGGGCACCTCCGGCACCACCGCCAGCGATGCCAGGTCGTGTGATCTGAGGGTCGTCAGGTAGAATGTGGCCAGCAAGACCATCACCAGCCAGATGATCGCCACTCGGAACTTGAGTTGCCTTGCCCCGGAATTTGTCACTGCTATCACTCCCTTACAATATAAAACAATAACAATTCTATGCCCTTGTCCCGCCGTACATGAATCTTTATCTGAGCAGGTACGGCATTATCGCCACCAGGATCACGTTGCCCACGCAGTGCATGACCATCGGCATGGTCAGGCTCTTCGTCCGGTAATAGGCATAGCCGAAGGCCAGTCCGGCCAGAAAAGTGAAGCCCAGTTCGGGTACCGAGCGCCAGGTCATGTGCATGAGGCCGAACAGCAGGCCGGCCATCAGCAGGCCCCAGCCATCCCCCAGCAGTTTTATCAGGTCGTTCTGGATCAGCCCGCGGAACAGCAGCTCCTCCCCGACGGCGACGAAGATTCCCATGAACAGGATCTGTTGCAGCAGGTAGGAAACCTCGAAGGTCGGGAAGGCCGGCGCCGGGTGCAGCACGAAGTACTCGATGACGCCCAGGGGAGCACCGAAGGCGATGCCGAGCGGCAGGTATAACCACAGTTTTTTCCATTGAAAATTGAAGATCCTGGCGATGCTCAGTTGCCGGTGATAGATGTAAGAGAAGCAGATGATCAGCACCACCGAATAGACCGCCGGGATCAGGTACTGCTGGTCGATGAAGAACCAGGGCAGCGAGGAGGTGAACAGGATGTAGAGCGGGATCAGGGCCAGAGTGGCCAGGCACACGCTGAGGGGTGTGTCTGGGATCAGCAGGGCATTCACCAGGTAGATGGCAATGGCCATGAACAGGGCGATGACGATACCGACCGCGACGTCCCGGTAGACAAACACCCACTCGCAGACCCCCACCGCTGCCAGCAAGGTAATGATCGGCATCATATTTGCCCACAGGCGGCTCTGCTGCCGGGGAACGGCCACATCCTGCATGCTGGTGATAGCCACAGATTCGACGGCCAAATTACTACCTCCTAGTAAAGCATTTACTCCAGGTTGTAGTGCAGCCTCTCGATCGGCTGGTTGCTGCCCTGGGGATAGATGGCTGCATCTAAGGTATGGTCTTTCCCCGGCTGCCGCAAGAAATGCTGAATATAGGTATACTCGCTCTCTCCCGCCACAGTCACCTGATCCTGGTAGACCTCGCCGTCCTTGTCCACGCTGACCTGATAGGTTTTGGCGCTGGTATTATCGTTGATCAGGTTGAACTGCAACACCCACTCCTGGTCATTCTTGATCAGGCTCTCATGCTGCACATCGTTGTAATGCGCCCCCTTCGCCAGGGGCTTGAAGACAGTCAACGACACCAGCAATCCCAACAAAATCAACGAAGCGATATAGATGATCTTCAGTCTGGACACAAAGCGCCTCTTGGACTTGGTTTTTTTAAACTTTTCAGAAATATTATTCTAGCATTAATATAATAGATAATTCTGCATTTATAAAGCCTATTCCTGCTAAAAATCTAAATTTGATTCTTTTTACCTATACCGGAAAATTTTTCTGATATTTTAGGACTTATTCTTGACCTTTCTAAGGCGCTAGCGTTCTGGCGGCCACAGTCTCGATCAGATGACTGTCCATGTAAAAATCCTTCCCTGGCCGCTGCTGCGTCTCAGCTATTAAATCTATTCATAAT
>Ga0224558_1001475_pt1 | contig 24538 bp, 24 predicted proteins | sample 714S32024metaG_FD_180682 | JGI IMG/M metagenome (GOLD analysis project Ga0224558, IMG submission 180682) | Peat soil microbial communities from Stordalen Mire, Sweden - 717 S3 20-24 | ecosystem: Environmental > Terrestrial > Soil > Wetlands > Peat | place: Sweden: Norrbotten County, Stordalen... | reverse complement strand
CACCGCGGCAAGTTGTTCCACCGACTGATGCAGCAGGCCATCACGGCACGACCTCCTACGGTCAAAGCGCTGTACACGGCAAAACCACAACCTGTGGGGGCTACTTGAGTCAATCAGCCAGGCAGGATTGGTAAAGCCTGCGCCTGCTCAAATGGCTTAACTCGGCCAGTTGCGCGGCGCTGATCGTTGCGGATGGTGTTTCTGTTTTCATAAAGCGTTCTGTTGGAAGAAGCTGGCGAGCCATTTGTCGTGCCAGTTGTAGAGCCCGGCGTCGTTGGTCAGGGTCGCCACTTCAACACAGTTGCATGAGCGTAGGTTGGACGATGTTTCGAGGACGTATCGGCCTCGGGCGGTCGCCGGCTGCCAGAGTTGCAACTTTGCATGAAGTCGCGCGACGGCAACCACGGCGCCGCCCCGGGTCAACACCTCGACGGCCTGGTCTGCTGTTTCGCTGTCACTCGCCCGAAAGTAGCTGCTCATGGCCAGCCGGAGCGCCGTGAGCCGTCCGTCTTTAAGCATGGCCGCGAGTTCGGAAACCGTGTCGAGGTTCAGGCCCAAAGTGCAGATAGTGAGCCCGCACGGTTGGTCAATGTACGCTTGAATGACCGGGAGCAAGTCACTCAAGCGGAATGTCCCGTCCATTACGAAATGAAGGGCCTCGCCGGTCCGGGGCAGGCGCTTCACCAGGGCGGCGGCGTTGGCCTCGCCCTGACCGTCAACGAACTGGCGGCGGCGGGTCCGCTGCGCGTGTAGGCCGGTCTGGGTTGCGCTGATTCCAAGGCGGCTCCCGATGGTGGCGCCGCGGTTCTGGCGCGTCGGCAGGGCCTCCAGGGCGGCGGAAAGGGCGGTTTCAAGGGCGGTTAGCATGGGAAACGGCAATGGGGGTCAGCCTATGTCAAGTGCATCGACAAAAAACGGCAACTCCAATGGCTTGATGGCCCGGGAAGGACCCGCAACATACTGTCAATGATATACTTACGCATATTCAGTCATCGCGGTAGGGCAAGCGCACGTGCCGGCCAAAGCAGCCGGGCAAGACGCTGGCGGAGGGTCGGCGGGCAGTGGAACGGTTCCACTTCGCGGCACTCGGCGAGAAGGGCTAGGTTCTTGCGGTGCCATTCATCGGCGGCGGCTTCCCCGTCCATTTCTCGGATCACTTCGGTTTGCGGAGTAAAAAGGCCGTAGCCTTCACACCACCGGACTCTATGCTCCTCGCATACAAACCAGTTGTTCTTGCCGGCATCCACGCGCACGCCAGGGCGGTGACACTCCGGGCAAAGGCCGAAGTAATCGGTTGGGGCGGCTTTAGTCGCAGTCATCGTTTCATTTTGTGCTTTCATTCGCTTATTCTTTCTTTGTTGCTCCCGGCGTCATTGCCGGAAATTGTCGGTTGGTGCCTGCCCTTGCTCGGCTGGTGCCAGTGGCCGGCAGACGGTGGCACGGAAGCCGTAACCCCTCAGAGCGGCTTTGAGTAGTGCCCTTAGCCTCAGCAACGGCGGGGTGCGCCAGTTGCCCGGCTTGGGTGTCAGGATAAGCAGATATTCAGTCCTTTCGGGTGCATGGTCGCATGGTCCGCATGGTGTTTCCGTCTGTACTGAGAAATTACTTTTCTCTATATCGTCGGAAAGACCGTGCTGACCGTGCGACCGTGCGTACTCGTTTTTCATCTTTGGTGAACCTCCACCTTGAACCGACGTGCATGTCCCTTGCCCTCCAGGGTGAACCGGAAGCCACCGACTAAACGGCGGTCGTAGGACTTTAAGAGCTTGCCCAAACTGGATTTTGCTTTCGTGTCCAGGTCACCATCTGGCGGGATACACCATTCGAACAGGCCATTGGCGCGGGCAGTATCAACCACCTCCTCGAATTGAACCGACTTGAACCTTGCGCCGTTGGCAATGGACTTGACCAGCGCCCGCATGTCGCTTCCGTCCTGGTCGGCGGCGGCTTCGATCTGCGGTGTTTCCAGGGCGCAACCATAGCCAGCATGTTCCACGATACCACCGATGATCTCAGACCAATCCGCGAAGCTGGAATTGCTGCGGGATGGCTTTGGCCGCATGTCCTTATCCCAGTCCTGAATCAGCGCCCATAAAGCTGTCAAGATTTCGGACCTGCGCTCTAAGAGCATCGGCACCTCAAGGTTGTTCTCGAATACACGGTCCTCTGCGCGTTCAACCTCAAGGAACAATTCGCAGAATAGCGAGCGCCGGCGCATATCTGGTGAGACGGTGCAACCGTTGCCGGTGATGAACACCACGGCGTTGTTCTCGCCCCGAAACGACTTGCTCTGACCCAGGATGCGACCTTCGTAGTCCTGAGTGGTTAAGAATCCTTCCAAGGCTTCGCTGGTGATGTGGCGCTTTGCGTTGTCAAAGAAGATGACGGGTCGGGCCTCAAGTACGGCCGCCAAGAGTGCCTTGCGCATTTCGTCTTCGTCCTTTGGCTTGGTCCCGGCTGGCGCATAACCGAGGACGGGCACCGTAGCGCATTTGACCAAGAGGGTTTTCCCGGCGCCTTCCGCATTGGCCACGAAGATAAAACATGGGCGCAATGATTTGGCAGGAAGTAGGCCGCGACCAAACACGGTCACCATTGATGCCACGGCCACGGCCTTTGACCGTCCGCCGTCGGCAAAGACGAATTCAGCCAGGATGCCGTCAAGGATGTCTCTGGCGTCCGCTAAATCCATCCGGGTGATGACGGGCACAGAATCGCAGGTGAAGGACTTGGTTTCTTCGTCGTAACCCTCGGGCAGCAGGTCAATGTTCCCGTCCCGCCGCATGACTGGCACCCGGATGGGATTGAAGCGCTCGATCTCCTGCAACTGCTCGATGAATTGCGGACTGGCCAGAATCCCGCTGGCATCCGTTTGGGTGATGGTGCGCTTGAACTGGATTGTTTCATCCGTGCCACTCAGCTTGCGGACCTTGTAGAGGACCAGATAATCCTCAACCCAGGTGCGGAGTATCTCTGGTGACATTGGTGTCAGGCCGTCCCTCCGGTCATTCAGGACGAACACCAGACCGCCGCGGGCGAAGATGTCTTTGGGTGCGAGGATTCTGCCAATCTCACGGGCGCAATCGGAAAGCAGATAGTTGTCCCCAGGCAACTGGACTTTTGGGCGCGGGTCGTTTAGGGCCGTCATGTCTTGGCCCTCCAAATCTGTTTCAGTTGTTCCCGCTCGCCAGCCTCAGTCTCCCTGAGGATGTTCCATTGCCGTACGTCTATGTGGCGGGTGATGCACGCCTCGACAAGCTTCCGAATTTCAGCCGGCGGCATGGAGTCCAACTCAACACACTCCCCACCGGTCCATTTCGCGGCGCGGGTGTCACTCCCCTTAACTGGCCGCGTCGGTAGATTCAACTTGCGGATTTGCTCCTGAGTGACGGCAATCCGGGTGAACTGCACCTCGACGCCAAAGTCATCGCGGAAGGCGCGGAGCATGGATTCGCCGGCAGCAACACCACTGGGATCGTAGTCCCCCAGGTGGTAGATGATAACCTGCTTACCGGCCTCTACCGCCTCGCGGAAGGTGTTGGCCGCACTGTAAAGGCTCGACAAGCTGGCGAAGCCGCGCGCCACGAAAACCGGCACGCCGAAGGAATTGGCTTTGCCGGCCACGATGCTGGCAATCGAATCCTTTTCGACCCACGCTTCAAGGTAAAAAGGCTGCGTGCTCCAGAGGTTGCGGCGGTAAGTTTCTGCGGTGCTCCGCAAAGCTTCCTCGATGCCGTCAAACGTCTTGTGCCGGATGTGCCAGCGGGTGTTGTCTGCGAATGCGCCCCACGGGATTTCTTCCGACCTGCGCCACTTCGAAAGGTGACCGCAGAGCCCCTTGTAAGCTGCCTCGGTCTTCTCGATGACATTCAACCCTACCAGCCGATAGAACAGGTGGCGAATGGTGATCTGGCCGTCCTCGCCTGCGAGGATCGTCTGAATGGAGGTAAGTACGTCTCCCATTTGGGTTTGAGTGCGCCGGGTCCGTTTTAATAGACTAGCCCCGTAAAACCTCTTTGACCGCGAAGCGGGTCGCTTTGAAGCGGTAGCCTTGTTCCGTTCGAGCCTCTTCAAATAGGCGTCAATCGCTTCGTCGCTGTTCTCCCCTTCGTGGAGGGCTTTAGTAGAGGCTTTGAGCATAGCCTTAAACTCGGACTTGGATAATGCTGCCAGTTTGGTTGCTCGCATGATTGCCTCATCGCTCAAACCCTCCTGTTTGATGATGCGCTCAGCTTCGGCTCGTGTTAATGGCTCTTTGACTGGCCTTGACGGCGGCTCAGGGGGTGCTAAACTTTGCATGTCTGAAACTCCTTTTGGCCGCCGTCGCTGGCGGCCTTTTTGTTTTCATCGTCCGCGCGGTGCAATGGCCTTGGCCTCGAATGCGGCTCGCACTCTCTCCGGGATGAAAAACACCAGCCGACCAATTTTGCAGTACGGCACTGCCCGGCGCTTTTGCTGGTCCCTGAGCCAGCGCAAGCTGGGCCGGCAAGACTTGTTCGGGAACAGGATTTCAAGGAGTCGGGGGGCGTCCACAAGCCCGATGCCGGCCTCATTTTGAGTATTGGCAACTTCGTTACTATTCATGCTTCAAAGCATACTTGCAATGCGTATGGGTGCAAGGGTTGACACGTATCTTTAATGCGTATAAGGTATGTGCGTTATGAGACTATCGCCTCAAAGACATACACTCGCCGTCCTGCGGGTCCTGATTGGACTAACGCAAAAGGAACTGGCGGACATGGTGGGCCGTTCGGTTGTCACCATTCAAAAGATTGAACTCGGGAAGCTGCGACTCGGCCCGGAGTTGGCTAAGGAAATTTCAGGGCAGACGTGGGTTAGCCTGAAATGGCTTCTTGACGGTGATGTTTCAAAGCCGCCGGTTCACGCTCATGGCGGACCATACACAAAGGAAATGTTTGAACTCCGGCAGGTGACACTACAGGGCAACGCTGAGCTATTAGAGAATCCATCGGTCTGGATTAAGTTTGTCATCTCGTCACAGGTTCGAGACTTCGCGGCGGTTGCCGGTGCGGCAGTGAAGGGAAATAATTTCCAGCTCTTCAGCTACAGGTTCCGCAAGGCGATGGACGCGCTCAAAAAGGATTTCGGATGCGATTCAAGCATCGAGTCACTTGAGGCGGTAAGCGAAAAGGCCACGGATGAGCAGAAGCTCCTGCTGGATGCTGCGCTCGCGGTTGAGAAATTGTTTCGTGTCGTGGATGCTCGCTGCGCTAAGCCCGTGCTGGCATCGCGGCAATCTTCCCGGGCTCGACGGCGCCAGCCGGCATCACGTTGAACCACTCCGCGGCCTGGTCGGGCTTCACCCTCTTTAGGTAGTTCGCTTTGATGATGGCTGGCGAGTTTCCGCTTTCGTCGGCAACGCGCGCGACGTCGGCACTCTCGGCAACGCGGTAGCTGATATACGAGTGTCTGAGCGCGTTTTTCTTCCAGCGCATCTGGTCTTTCTCCGGGGTGCCATACATGAATCATTCAGGAAAGTCAACGGCCTATCGGATTCCTTAGCAAAAATGGTCGGGGCGGTGAGATTCGAACTCACGACCTCTTGTACCCGAAACAAGCGCGCTACCAGGCTACGCTACGCCCCGACCCAGAGATGGAGAGGTTGCCGTCTATGGCACCAACTTGCAAACTATAAATCGCACAAAATGAAGCTCGCGGCCCGGTCTGGCAGGGTTAACCCAAGACCCCGTTGGCCGCTGGCTTCTCGGGACCCCCCTTGGCTGGACGTTTCAGTGCCGCCACAGCTTCATCCACAGCTTCGCTCAGCACCGCCAGGCCTTCCCGCACGGCTTCTGCGGTAATCGTGAGGGGCGGCGCGATTTTCACAGTTTGTCCCCACGCACCCACCGGAGAGAAGAACAGAAGCCCTTTGTGGAAACAACGCTCGATGACATCATGCGCCAAATCGTGGTTCGGCTCCTTCTTGCCCGGCTTTGTCATTTGCAGACCGCCGACTAGCCCGCGGCAACTATAATGGCCGATGACCTCCCCGTGACGCTGCTGAATGCCACGCAAGCCCGCATCCAGGATTTCCCCCATCCGCGCCGCATTCGCCGTGAGGTTCTCCCCTACGATCTTCCTCACGCTAGCCATCGCCGCGGCGCAGCAGACCGGGTTGCCCGTATGCGTGCTGGTCATCGAACCCGGCCCAAATTGGTCCATAACCTCCGCCCGGCCAATCACGGCCGAAAGCGGCAGCGAACTGCTGATGCCCTTGCCGCAGCAAATCACGTCCGGCGTAACGCCGTAATGCTCAAACCCCCAGAACTTGCCCGTGCGCCCAAATCCAGCCTGGACCTCGTCGAACACCAGCAAGGCATCCTGCTCCTTGCACCATTTGGCGAGCTGATGAATGTACTCCGCCGGCGCGAAGTCCGGCCCCACACCCTGGTACGTCTCGAACATCACCCCCGCCACATTCTCCGGCCGCAACCCCTTCCTGGCCAGCGTGGCCAGGAACAAGTCAAAGCTCGTATCCTCCGTCCAGTAGCCGTCGGGGAAGGGGACCTGCACGATCGCCGGGTCCTCGTTGACGATCCAGCCTTTTTGTCCCGGAATGCCCCCCGCCTGCTGGGCGCCGAGTGTCCGCCCGTGGAAACCCCGCTCCGCCCCAACGATGCCGATCTTCTTTGTGCCCCCTTTGCGGATCCCGTGCGCGCGGATGAGCTTGATCGCGCACTCCGTGGCTTCCGCCCCCGTCGTAAGCAGAAAGACCTTGTCCAGCCCCTTGGGGGCAAGCTTGACAAGCTGTTCCACCAGGACGGCGCGCTCCTCGCTCGGGAACACATAGTTGTGCAGCAAACCGCTGTTGACCTGGTCGAGAATTGCCTGGCGCACTTCCGGCGCGCCATGGCCCGCATTGGTCACCAGCACCCCGCTGCTCCAATCCAGCCAACGGTTCCCGTATTTGTCATAAACGCAAACATCCTCCGCCCGCTCCCATACCAGCGGCGGCTGGCCGCGCATGGACTGCGGCTCGAATTGGCGCAGCTTCTCCAGCGTCGCCACCGAATCCGGGTGTGGCAACGGCGTAACAATGCGTCGGTACTTGGTTTCGACCCGCGCAACTTCACGCGGCGTGATGCTGAACTCTTTGCCCATAAACGATCTGCCTCAAGTGTCTTAGCGCCGGCATGACGGCGTTTCCTAGCTGAAGGAACTGGCGCCTCCGCGCTGGGGTTGGGTGTCCAAGACGCTTTCCCAGTTCCCGCGCGGACCCCGCCGAGCATCAAACCAAACTTCTAAAGGACGGTGCGGTGCGGCCGCCAGTTCGACTGGGACCGCACCATTCACACAGACAGAATCGCCCCTCAGGTACTCCAGCCGGAGCGGTTGTTGCGTTTGACGAACTGGGCGGCGGCCGGCTGGTTGGGTGACCGCATCTTGGGGCCGTCCCATTCCATGCGCTTGCCCAGGCCCACCCGCGAGGCTACGCAGCCGAGCAGGATGATCTCGGTGAGGTAGGCCGCGATGTCGAAGTTGGAATAGGCGGGTGTGCCTTCTTTCATCATGCGGAACCACTCCTGCATGTGGCCGGGCGAGCGGGGAATGGTCTGCGGCACAGCCTTGCAGGCTTCGACTTGGTCGCCTGCCACATACTCATTCTTGCCATTCAGGGCCACGAAGAACTGGGCGCCATAATCGTCGGGCGAGAACAGCTTCCCCTTCTCCCCAACAATGAGCGCGCCGCTGCCGGGCAGCTTGTCGTAGGTCGCGATGATCTCGCGCACGGCCTCGCCCTGGGGGCGATACGGTTTGAGGGGATCGTCAGGATTGCCGTCATACCACCAGAACTTGAGGGGCGGCAGGTCTCCGCGCTGTGGGAACTCGAATCGGATGCGCGAGGTCTTGGGAAAAGTCTCTGGATACGTCTGGGAAGCTGCCTCTAACTCCACAACGTTGGGGTAGCCCAGGTTGAGCGCGCGGAACGGCATGTTGACCGTATGGCAAGCCATGTCGCCCAGAGCGCCGGTGCCGAAGTCATACCAGCCCCGCCACTTGAATGGCTCATAGACATCCTTCTTATAGGGTCGCAAAGCCGCCGCGCCGAGCCACACATCCCACTCCAGGTTCGCCGGGACCGGGTCTTGTCCCTCGGGGCGACTCAAACCCTGGGGCCAGATCGGGCGGTTGGTCCACACATGCAGTTCGAGCGGTTTGCCGATCACGCCGGCCTGGACGACTTCGATGGCCCGGCGCAGCCCGTTTTCGGCGCTGCCCTGATTACCCATCTGGGTTGCCAGCTTCTTGTCTTTGGACACCTGCCGCATCTGGCGCGCCTCATAGACCGTCTGCACCAGCGGCTTCTGGCAGAAACAGTGCTTGCCCATCTTCATCGCCCGGAGCGACGCCATCCCATGGTGGTGGTCCGGCGTGGAAACCGTTACCGCGTCAATGTCCTTGCCCATTTCCTCCAGCATCTTCCGGTAATCGCGGTACTGCTTGAGCTGGGGGAACTTCGCCGCGAACTGCTTGGCCTTCCCCGCCAACTGGTTCGAGTCCGAGTCGCAGATGGCGACTATATTGCCCCCGCAACTCGCCGCGTCGCTGCTGTCGCTGTCCCCTTTGCCGCCGACGCCAATGCAGGCGACGTTTATACGGCCATTTGCCCCCAGCACCCGGCCCACATAAGGGAACGCGCAGGTGACCACCCCCGCGGCCAGCGCGGTGCGGCTAAGAAATTGACGACGAGTAAATGAGTTCAGTTTGGTAACGGTAGCCATAGTTATAATTTGTATGTCAGGACGTTTCACAAAGCGCCATGCGGCAAGCATGGCAAAAGCTTCGACCCGGGAAGCTAATAGCTAATTCAACCGTCGTGTCCAGCAGGAAAATATCCGTCCAGATTGTTCTTGTGCCCCGCACCGCCAAGCGGCAAAGAAATAACCACATAACACGGCATGAATAGAACAATCCTTTGGTTTCTCTCCTTGGTGGCGGTCGCCGGCCTCGCCGCTGCGGCTGATTCCAAAACCGGATCAAGCCAGAAACCAGCCCAGGTCAAAGGGAAGGTGACAGCCAGGGAGGCCTTGGACATTGCCACCGACGCCTATGTCTTTGGGTATCCGCTGGTCACCATGGACATGACCCGGAGAGTGATGACCAACGTGCCTCGTCCGGAAGGGATGCGCGCGCCGATGGGTCAGTTCGCGCGCCTCCGCACCTATCCCACCGCCTCCAACCACGATGTCACCGCCCCCAACACCGACACGCTTTACACCCTCGTCTGGCTGGACGTTGGCAAAGAGCCCTGGGTGGTCAGCATCCCCGATGCGCACAACCGCTACTGCCTGTTCCCCATGCTCGATGGCTGGACCACCGTGTTCCAGGCCCCCGGCAAGCGCGCCACCGGCACCGGCCCCCAGCAATACGCCATCACCGGACCCGGCTGGAAAGGCCAGCTCCCCTCCGGCGTGAAGGAATACCGGTCCGCCACCAGCCTCGTGTGGGTGCTCGGTCGCATCTACTGCACCGGAACCACCGAAGATTACGCCGCTGTACACGCCCTCCAGGACGAGTGCTCCGCTGTCCCGCTCAGTTCATTCGGAAAACCCTACACTCCCCCGGTGAGCCAGGTGGATCCTTCCACCGACATGGAAACGCCCGTGCGCCTGCAGGTTAACAACCTGGATACCGCCGCCTACTTCAATCGGTTGGCCCTCTTGATGAAGGACAACCCGCCCACGCCCGCCGACGCCCCGATCCTGAAGAAGATGGCACGGCTGGGCATCGTCCCGGGCCAGCCTTTCAACATCAATCAGCTTGATTCGGCCGTCATCCAGGTCCTCGAGACCGTCCCCAAACTCGCCGTTGCCAAAATCCTCGCCTGGTACAAGGATGGCGCCAAGAACAAGGATGGCGCCAAGAACAAGGATGGCGCCAAGACCGGCGACATGACCTCCCAGAACGGCTGGGTCACCACTCTGAAGACCGGCTTCTACGGTACCGACTACCTCCAGCGCGCCCTGGTCGCGACGATTGGCTTGGGCGCCAACCGCCCCCAGGATACCTCCTACGCCATCTCAACCACCGACGCGGCCGGGCAGCCCTACACCGGCAACTTCCGCTACCTAATGCACTTCACCCCGACGCAGGCCGTCAACGCCGACGGGTTCTGGTCCCTGACGATGTATGACTCCGACCACTTCTTCGTAGAGAATCCCCTCGTCCGCTACTCGCTCAGCTCGCACGATAAGTTGACGTCCAATCCCGACGGTTCCCTGGACCTTTACATCCAGCGCCACCCGCCAGGCTCGAATTTGGAATCCAACTGGCTGCCCGCCGCCGAGGGCAAGTTCACCCTCGTGCTCAGGTTCTACTGGCCCAGCCAATCCCTCCTCGACGGTTCCTGGAAGATCCCGCCCGTGAAACAGACGGATTAACCGGCAGCCAACACAAGGCCCAACGACCCTGCGCTGATGCGCCCCCGCCTGAGTAGTAAAGCCCAGGCCGAAACAGCACCGGAGCACCACCGGAGCAATGCAATAGTAGCAAGCATGTTCCTGGCATGTTCCTAGGATGTTCCTTGCTTGTTCTTAGGGTGCTATCTTTCTCATTCCCCCGGCTCCAACTCCCTCGCCTCTCCTCACGAGCTAGGCATATTCTACAGACGCCTGGACCGCATTCAAGGTTACAACCATTTTCGAGTTGCTGCCGCCGAGCCTGAGCCGGGTGTCCCTCTCGACAAGTGGGGCTCACGCCGCGCTGTATTCTTTATTACACCTCCAAAGGCCCGGGCATGGCTTGGGGTGGCTTTGTATAACCTTCTGCATTCTTCATTCTGCATCCTGCCTTCATCCCTGGGTGGCCTTGCCTGGTCTTTCAAGGTTCAAGGTTCGAGGTTCTCCTTGGATTTCTCCAGATGCCTGCGTATCCTGTCCCCCGGCAAATGGCCGTCGAATCCAAACCGCTGTTCCACCCGGAGGTCCTGCGCCAGCAGGTGCGTTCCTTCGTTTTCTCCGAGCAGACCGTCGCCTGCCAGCCCAAACTCCACCACTGGGCCGGCCTTATCACCTCCGGCTGCGCCGATACCTTCAAGGAAAGCGAGTTGCTCCCCGACTACCTCACCGACATCTTCTGCGGCCTGCTCGGCTACACCGGCCCCCTTGGCCCCGCAGACCCTCATAACTCCCATAATTCCCATCCCTCCCATCTCTCCGATACGGTCCACGCCGAATCGCCCGACACCTACACCCTTTCCCGGGAACGCCATGTCGAGGTAGACGGCAAGTTCGCCGATGCCGTCCTGGGCCGCTTCCAGAAAGACAAGGAAGAGTTCATAGCCGTCGTAGAAGGCAAGGGCACTCGCGATCCCCTGGAGCGCCCCTTTGCCGGCCGGCGCATGTCCGCCGTGGACCAGGCCTGCCGCTACGCCATCATAGACGTGGACATCCTCGGCCACATCTTCGAGCAATCCATCACCGACCTCGAACGCCTGCGCCAGAGCCTGGAGCCCCTGCCTGCATCGGGGCGGGGACGGCTCGTCCCCGAATCCCAGCGAGAGAACGGCGAACCACAGGGACGAGCCGTCCCCGCCCAGATGCAGGCAGAAGCAGCGATGCCCGCGCTCCCTGTGCCCGAGGTCGGCCGCCGCCGCAAACAAGAAGGCGCCGTCTATACCCCCGCCTTCATCACCCGCTACCTGGTCGAGCAAGCGCTGGGCGGCGTGTTGAAAGCCCGCTTCGAAACCCTGCGCCGCCAGCACGAGACCGAAGCCGCCGGCAGCGCCCGCAAGGTGCTGGCCGATCCCAACGCCTACGACCTGGCCGCCCTCAACGAACCGCAGCGCAAGGCCCTCATCCGCTTCTGGGAAGCGTGGCAGGAAGCGCTGAAGTGTCTCCGTATTCTCGATCCAGCCTGCGGCAGCGGCGCGTTCCTGATCGAGGCCTTCGACCAGCTCCACACCTTCTATGAGACCTCCAACGCCCGGCTGGAGGAACTGCGCGGCCAGCGCACGCTCTTCGACCTCGACCGCCAGATCCTGCAACACAACCTCTACGGCGTGGACCTCAACGCCGAGGCCGTCCAAATCTGCCAGCTCAGCCTCTGGATCAAGACCGCCGCGCGCGGCAAGCGCCTGACCAGCCTCGACCACACCATCCGCGAGGGCAACAGCATCATCAGCGACCCGGCGGTCCATCCCAAGGCCTTCGACTGGCAGGCCGCCTTCCCCGAAGTCTTCGCCCAGGGCGGCTTCGATGTGGTGGTCGGCAGGTTGCATCCGGTCTGCACCGCAACCTCGTGGCCGCCGATGTCTGGTTCGCCACCCGCACCTCAGACTTCAGCCTTTAGCTTTCAGCCTTTCCCCTTCGTCTTTCACACCATGCCCCAAGAGAACTAACCAAAATCAAACAGAGAACAAGACGCGTCTCATAGCAGTATTAAGTTTTTGACACGGCGGACGACATTTTGTACGCTGCGCGGGTAAATCCGAGCTCAGAAAACATGAAAAGCAGGGGAGAGCCGATCGGGCTCCAAAGTTGTGGGGGAAGCCGCCTCCAACCAAGTGTCTTCAGCCGCTACTATGCGCTTCCTGGCGGACAGAGCGCCAGCGTTGCCTATCATATGCACGTTGGCGCGGCAGTTGGATGTCGCGTGCTGGCGGTTTTTGGCCCATCCAACAGCCATATCTGGTTTCCCTATAGAACCCCGTGGAATCAGGTCATCGAAAAGGACTTGCCATGTCGGAGCGAATGCCGTGACGGCTGCGAGTCGTTTCCCTGCCTTGCAGAAATACCCCCAGAAGAGGTGCTGGTAAAGCTGAGAACCATGCTGCATAGGTTGGCCCGATCACAACTGAAGAAATGCTAACCTGCGGTTCCGCCTGCTTCGTGCGGTGTCTAATCGAACTCACCTCCCGCCAACAGCAGACCCAGCGCACGTTGCTCGACTGGCTGCGGGTGGAATATGCCATCGAAAAGCCCAGCAACAAACTTCTCGCCGCGACCGAACTCGATTCCGACACCTGGGTAGCCGAAGTGAAACGCATCCGGGGCAAGAAACTGCCGCTGACCACCGCCGGGGGCCACGCGATGCGGGACGAATACACCCGCACCATCGCCCCCGCCCGCGCCCTCGCCGCCGAAACCCTGAAACTGGAGCGCACTCTCAGCGACCTCGTCAACCAAGTGCAAGTGTCGGTGCTCACTATTGACACCAAACCGTCGTCGGCGTCCGGGGAATGTGCGACCGCTCTACCGAAATTCGTCAGGAGCCAGACCACTGCCTTCGATAATGCTCTTGAGGGTGCCGATGGGGATTGGCTTGCCGCCGTACATGGCAACGATGGCCTGCCGCCCATTGGCATGGAGCCATTTCTGGTGGCTGCCGCGCTGGCTCACGCACGCGAAGCCATGCGTCCGAATCCGCGAAGAGCGGGAGCGGGAAAATGCGCGTCTATTGGGATAGCACGGCGTTGCTGAACGCATTAGCCGCCCAGAACGTTCTGGCACATTTGGACAAAGGGGAGCATGTGCCGCGGTCACACGCCTATGTGGAGGCCTTTCACCACCTTTCCGGCCGAGGCCTGCCGCTCAAGGACGGCCAGCGTCTGGCCGTGAAGAAAGAGCTGAAGCGCTAAGATCCGATCAGCTTAACGGGTCAGCGAACCAAAGCGCAACCGGGGCCGAACCGTCGGGCCTTCAAAGGGCTTGAAACCGAGCACAAATGGAGCATATTTGAGTCATGACAGAACAAGTCCGTTATCGCATCGAGCAGCGCCTGGTCAGAGAGGCGGAAAAGGTCTGCGATGAGCTTGGCCTATCTCCCTCCCAGGTCGTCTCGATGACGTTTGCTCAACTGGTCCGCCTACGGGCGTTGCCCTTCCGCCCTTCCGAGTTTCCGGCTCTCGAGGAATACGGCGCCACGTTGGCGGAGGCGGACGCTGCCGAAAAGCGTGCCCTCAGGGAAATTGACCGGGACCGCCGGGCCGGAAAGGTCGTTCAGTTCACCGGCAAGCTCCCATGATTCGGGTTGACGTCGGCCCCCGCCTGTCACGCTCAGCCCGCAAGCTTGGCGATCAAATCATCGCTGAGGTCGAAGATAAGCTTGCGCGGGTGTCCCGGCATTTCGGCGAGCCACACCGGCACAGTGGCCTTGGATTGCGCAAACTTGGCCGGCGCTCCTACGAGGCCCGAGTCAGTAGAGGATTGCGCATCGTATTAATTATAGAACCGGATCGGCTGACGGCTTACGACTTGATGAATCATAATCAAGTCGCGCGGTGGTTGAAGGCGAGGAAAGGAGATTAACACAACCCGCTGACCGCCACGCCCTCCCGCTTGGGATTTCTGCTTTCTGCTTTCCCAATTCCAGTTTTCCAGTCCGCCCGCCCGCGCCCCGCCGCGGAAACGGGCACTTTTCGCCGTTTGACACCATCGTCCACCTCTGGCAGCGTGGCGACGGAATGAGCGAGACGCAAAACCAATCCTCCCTCACCCGCGTAGCGTCAATAATCGGCAGCACGGCAAAGAACCAAATCTATCAATCAATAATTAATTGAAAGCAAAACTTGGCTCCGTGATTGCAGCCGTATCGGCTGTTGGGTTGGCCGCCATTTTAGCTGGTTGTCACATGCCCGGTGCCGCCGCCGGTTCTTCCTCGGCGACACCATGTATGGCCATGCTCGACCGTTTCACCGCTGCGAATGTTCCGGCAATGGGTCCGGCGGAGATTGCCTCGCCTGCTGGCAAATGGACGAACGCGGTCACGCCGGCCGGCTTGCCCGGCAACGGCCTCGCGCAGCATGCGATGCTCTATGTTGGGGAGAATTACACAAAGATGTTTCTCGTCAACGACGGCAAGGTGATCTGGACTTATCAGACCGGCCCCGGCTACGAATACGACGATGTTTGGATGCTTTCCAATGGCAACATTCTTTTCACGCGGATGCAATACGTTGCCGAAATCACGCCGGACAAGAAAGTGGTCTGGCGTTACGATTGCAACAACAGCACAGGCACAAGCCACACCGAAGTCCATACGTGCCAGCCCATCGGTTTGGACAAGGTGATGTTCGTCGTGAACGGCCTGCCGCCCCGGCTGATGATCGTCAACACCAAGACCGGCGCGGTGGAGGTAAATCATGAGGTGCCCAGCGCCGACGGCCAGCCGTTCAATCCCAGGAACATTCACGGGCAGTTCCGTCGCACGCGTTACACGGCGCAGGGAACGTATCTCATTTCCTATCTCAGTTCGAGCAGCGTCGTGGAATACGACAACAATTTTAACGAAGTCTGGAGATACGGAATCAGATCGCCGTGGGCCGCCATGCGCCTCAAAAACGGCAACACGATCATCACGGATGAAGCAGACAACCTCACACGCGAGGTCAATCACAAAGGCGAGACGGTCTGGGAATTCAAGTCGAGCGAACTGCCGGAGGCTTACCGGTTGGTTCAAGCACCGCAAACCTGCACCCGTCTGGCCAACGGCAACACGATTCTCACTTCCCGTGGTGGTGGCGCCAAAGGCCCGCAACTCGTCGAAGTTACCGCGGACAAAAAGGTCGTATGGGTGCTGCAAGATTGGCAAGACCTCGGTGACGCCACGGCCGTGCAAATCCTGGACGATCCGGGCATTCCTGAAATCCCGGGCGAATCCCAACACTGATAAAACCTCAAACCATTAAAACCCTGAAACCAGTCTTAATCTTTGTCGCTTCAGCCACGCTGAACGGCTTTTGCGCCGACACCAATTCCGCCGCCACCAGCGCGCCGGCTGCGGCAACCAACATCATTTCCTATGCACCCGCCGTCCTCCCCGGCAAAGGACTGGCGCAGCATCCGTTTCTCTACACCGGCGAGTGGGATTACCGCAAAACCAACCAGACCATGTTCGTCGTGCGCGACGGCAAGGTGGTTTGGACCTATTCCATTCCGATCAAGGACGCGGACGGCGTGTTGCAGGAGCTTGGCGACGCCACGATGCTTTCCAACGGCAACGTTGTTTTCTGCCGCAAAACCGGCGTGAGCGAAGTCACGCCGGACAAAAAAATCATTTGGAACATTGACGCGCCGAAAGGAACGGAACTTCATTCCATTCAACCCATCGGCTTGGACCATGTGCTCGTGACGATAAACGGCAACCCGGCGGGGAAGTTGCTGCTCATCAACACGACGACTGGCAAAACGGAAAAGGAATACACATTCCCCGTGTTGAATCCGGGAGCCAACCCGCACATCCAATTCCGCCGGGTGCGTGAAACAAAGGATGGGACGTTTCTCGCGGCGCATTTGCGGGATCAAAAAGTCGTGGAATATGACGCGAACTTCAAAGAAATCTGGTCCTACGCATGCAATTATCCGTGGGATGCCGTCCGCCTTAAGAACGGCAATACGTTGATTACCACGGATGATCACACCGTTCGGGAAGTCAACAAGCAGGGCGAAACCATCTGGCAATTCTCCCCGGAGGACGCGCCGGAATATAAATTCATCATTTTTCAGGAAGCTTGCCGTCTGGAGAATGGCAACACTGTGATTTGCAATTGGTGTCCGCACAACTTCGACGCGAAGCTCTGGCCCGGCACGGTGCAGGTGCTGGAAGTGACCCCGGCGAAAAAAGTGGTCTGGGCCTTGAGCGAATGGAAAAATCCCGACCTCGGCCCCGCGTCTTCCATCCAACTGCTCGACGAACCCGGCACGCCGGAAAATCCCGGTGACTTGCAGCGGTGATGATTTCGTAAGCCGCATCGTCAACCGAAACCGCCGAGCAAGTGTCACTATTGACACTAAGGCTAAAGCGCGCCCTCAGCGACGTCGTCACCGCAGCCTACGCCCTCACCCCAGCTATACTCGCCATCATCTAGCAAACCGCCCCGCCCCGCATGCCCATTCCGGCGCCTGCAATAGGATCAGGTCTCCCATATCCAAACTTGCAGAACTGCCACACCCAGAAAGCGGCACCCCCAGCCGCGATAAGCGACCCGGTAACGGCTCCCTCTTCTTGTGACCGGAAGCCACATTGGCCGGAACATTCCGTGAACCAGCATCTTAAACCTCGCGCACCACCGCCTCATTCATAAATGTCAATATCCACTGCGCCCAATATGTTAGGAATGTCCTAGTGCCCGTCTTCGTTCCCCCTCTGTAGTCTGGCCGGGAAAACAAACCGATATGATGACGACGGGCGAAAATTACTTAAACGAGCTGGCCGGCTTTCCGCCGAGGACCTTCCCCAGCCATTTTGCAGGCAGTGCGACCAGGCTCCGCCTCGGCACGGTTCTGGATCGAACCGAACTCAAGTGGCTGTATGAGGTTGCCTTCCTGGCCGCTTTGTGCAACATCGCGATCAATGGCCTGGGCGGATGCGGCGGGAGAATCAAACCGGAACGTGAGCCCAACCGGAGAAGGCTGGAAAGGGAGTTTATGGCGGCACGCGACAAGCTTTATGCCACTGTCGGATGGCAAGCGCTGCCACCCTTTGTCAGACGCCCGATTCAAACGGTCTTTCTGCGGATATCCGTGAATGAAAACAATTTAGCGGTGTAATGGTGGGGAGGTCTTGTTGTTTACTTGAAAGAAACCTCGCGTCATAACCAAACCTAAACGGGTCAACAAACGGGTCACCCATAGGTTGGCCCGAAGACGAGTGAAAAAACCCCGACCTTGCGGTTTGACGTCACCCGAGCGCGATTTATCACGCCCCACCAACCCGGCATGTGAAATTCCTCAACGGATAGTGCGGGGAGTAGATGAGAATCAAGCACGGAGCGCGGTTTTTGGAACTGGTCAGCACGGCCAAGGACAAAGTCTTCGTAAGTCATTGTAGGAGACGACGTAAGGAGTCTCTGATCTCTTGGCCTGCTTCCCAAACCTGGGCTTGTTCGGAACGTGCTGATTAGAGACTCCTTACGTCGTCTTCTACAGCTTCAGATTGGAGTCCTTATCCCCGACTTTGTCACTGGCCGTGAACTGGTCAGTGGCTCCTCCCGTTGCTTGCGGCAACATTTTCCGACGGTTTTGGTGTCCTGAACGTTTAACCTATACAGAGAGCTGTATTGGAAGTGCCCTGCCGTTGGGGCAGATTACGATGGAAGTCCGCAGATAACGCAGATGATGAAGTGATAAGCAAATGAAAGGGCTGGCGTTTTCAACGTTGTCGTTGTTGTGCTCGCGGACCGATGAGGAGGCGATGTGGCGCGTCAAAACACACGATGATCACCATGAATTCTCACGGCTGGTCAAGCGCTGGGAGGAGCCGATTCGGCGGCTGTGCACGCGCATGACCGGTGATCCGCATCGGGCGGAGGATCTGCGGCAGGAAACCTTCCTGCGCCTCTTCGAACGGCGCAAGGATTACCAGGTCACGGGCCGGTTCTCGACTTATCTATGGCGGATTGCGCTTAATCTTTGTTACGACGAGCTGCGGCGGCAGGAACGCCGCCGGGAATTCGTGCGGGAGCAGGAGCCCGGAGAAGCCCCCGTTGAGGCGCCAGATGGCGTCGCCGAAGGCCCGGGGCCTGACGCGAGGGCCGCCCAACAAGAGGAAGGTGAGCTGGTCCGCCAAGCCCTGGGCCGGCTTCCTGAGATTTACCGGACGGTGCTCGTGCTCCGGCATTACGAGGACATGAAACTGGCCAAGATCGCCGAGATCCTGGAAATACCCGAAGGGACAGTGAACTCGCGCATGGCGGAAGCGCTGGCTCGGTTGAGCCGGATGCTGGAGCCGAAGCTGGCGCCGCGGGCAGAGACCAGCAGCCAGAGGCCAGAGGTCAGAAGTCAGAGGTCGGCAGCCAGGAGCCAGGAGCCAAACACCGGGACTGAACAGGCAATGATTTTAGGAAAGGAACGATTAGTATTATGAACCATCCGAAACGTGAAGACTGGGTGCAGTACCTTTACGGCGAAATCAAGCCGGACCTGCGCCGGCAACTCAACGAGCATCTCCAAAGTTGTGCGGAATGCGGCGAAGAACTGCAAAACTGGAAGCGCAGCCTGCAACGGTTGGATGCGTGGAAACTGCCACGGACCAGTGCGCGTCTGGACGCAGTCACGCCGTTCCTGAAATGGGCAGCCGCGGCGCTGCTCGTGCTGGGCCTGGGGTTTGGCTTTGGCCGATTGACTGCCCGCCAGGCGGACTTGGCGAAGGTGCGGGCCCAGGTCGAGCCGGGACTCCGGCGGGAATTTGCGGAATTACTGCGCCGGGAGATTGATAAGTCGTCGGCGACGACGCTGGCGCAGGCGCAGCGGCAGGCCGAGGAGGTTGGAGCGGCCTATTACGCCCTGCTCAAGAAGGATCTGGACACAGTGGCAATTAACACCGATGTCAGCCTGCGGCGTGCAGAGCAGGGTTTGATGCAGGTGGCGGATTACAGGCAGCCGGCAGAGAGACAGCAGAAAGAGCAGTAAGAAGTGGTCAGTAATCAGTAATCAGTAATCAGTGACCAGTGACGAGTGGCCAGTGACGAGTGGCCAGTGGCGAGTGGCCAATAGGCGATAAAACAATCAAAGAAATGAATATGAAAGCAATCATCTCAATCATCACCATTAGCGCAGCGGCATCGCTGCTGAACGCACCGATATCTCGCGCGCAGGAAACCGCGCCGGAACCGGCCGGTGTGCCCCAAGCCCAGGAGGCGACCCAAGCCGTCCAGGACGCGGTGACCAGGGCCCAGGCCGAGGCGCAAAACGCACAAGTGCGGGCCCAGAAGGCTCAGGATGACGCCAAGGCGAATTTTGCCAAAGCGCAACAACTGTTCGAGGACTATAGCGCCTCGCCGAAGCCGGAATACACGGAGCGGCTGCAGAATATACTGGTGCGCGCCCCGGATCACGGCGTCGGCAAAGCGCTGGTAATTCGCTCTTCGGAATCCGACCCTAAGGAGCAACCCCAATTGGAGGAGGATTTGATGGTAATGTCGCGCATCCTCGAGAAGGCGGCCTCCGAGAGGGCAGGGGGCCATGGGGGCCAGCCGTATGGCGCCACGGCGATGGGGATAGATGTATTCTATACCCCCGCTGCCAGCCCGCTGCGCAGCCTCTATCTCGATGGGTACGGTGCTTTGTTCATGTTGAACGTCGGTTTTCCGCTACTACCGCCGCCACACGCTGAAGGCCAGCAGGAAAAGCCGGAGGCCAATTCCGATTGGGAAGACGCCAAGCAAGAGCTTTACGGCCAGCCTCGTGGCGGACGCGCTTTGGTTGCTTCAGCCGAACCTTATGACGAGGAGCGGGTGAATCGCTTGAGAGAAGGCCTGCTGGAATCGCTCAAGAACGCGACCAACATCCGTGGCCTGAAACCGGACGACTCGATAACTGTGTGCGTCTTTGGGGGCCCTAGTTGGGGCCAACTCAAGACAATGACCTACGTCAAGCGCGGTACTGGCCCGGGCGAGGCGCGGAGTGCCCGCGAGCCGCGGGGTGCGGTCGCCGTGTCCGGTCGGGATGGAAGCCCGATGCGTCAGACGATCATGACCATTCGTGTCAAGAAATCCGATGCGGACGCCTTCGCCAAAGGGGCGATGACGCAGGAGGCCTTCCGCAAGCGAGCCCACGTCGTCTCTTATGCGGGCAGCCCGGAAACTGGCATGGCTTTTGGCGGCATGAGCGGGGGGATGGGCGGCATGGGCGGTTTTGGTGGGGGTAGTGGAGGCGGGTTTGGCGGCGGCGGGGTGATACCGTGATGCGTAAACGTGAAACGTGAAACGTGAGGTGCGTTCACCGCAGTGGCGCGCAGGGGCAAGCGACGCCAAGGGTTTGCGCCATGCGCCGGATCGGGTCTGAAAGAAGTATAGTTGAGGTTTAGGGCGGGTGAGGCGCGCAAGAGCATTTGCTCTTGCGCGTTCCTGAAGCACCGGCACCGTCACAGAGTCCAGCCGTCCCGGTATTGGCGGCGGACAAGCACGTTGGCGGCGGGGTCGTTTGTCACCTGCATCTTCTCGCCATCCCACACCAACTGCCGGTTCGGGAAGCGCACTGCGAGGTTGCCCATCAGCACCATTTCCGAGAGTGGTCCGGCGTAATCGAAGGAGGTGCTGGCGGGCCGGCGCTCCTTGCATGCCCGCACCCAATCCTTTTCGTGGCCGTCGATGCTGTCGGGGACGCGCGGCAGGGTTGGCGCCGGCTTGGGGAGGTCCTGGGGAAACACCCGCGGTCGCCGCCCATAACAGCCGCAGATCAGCACCCCTTTTTCCCCAAGGAAAACCGATCCGCCGTCGCCATCGCCCAGTTCTTCATCAGGCGGCAGACCGTGCGGACGCGGCGGGATCAGGCCGCCGTCCCACCAGGACACGGTGACAGGAGGCGCGTCACCGCGGGCCGGAAATTCGTAGCGAACGATACTCGAGCGGGGGTAATTCTCATTGCGCGGTTCGGTCTTCTTCCATTCGGCGTGCCAGTAGGCCGAGACGGTGGCTTCCACACTTACGGGGTACTTCAGGTTCAGGGCCCAAAACGGGGCGTCAAGCAAGTGGCAGCCCATATCCCCGAGGGCGCCCGTGCCAAAATCGCACCAGGCCCGCCAGGTCCCGGGAAGGTAACAGGGATGATAAGGGCGGGTGGGGGCCGGGCCAAGCCACTGGTCCCAATCCAAGTCGGTGGGGACGGGCGGGGTTTCCTTAGGACGCTCGACTTCCACGCCCTGAGGCCAGACTGGCCGATTGGTCCAGACATGAACCTCCCGCACGGCGCCAAGCACTCCAGAGGCAATCCATTCGCGGACCATCCGAGTGCCATCACCCGAATGACCCTGGTTACCCATCTGGGTCACGACCTTGTGTTGGCGCGCCGCCTCCGTTAGGGCGCGGGCCTCGAAGACGGAATGGGTCAGGGGCTTTTGCACATAAACATGCTTGCCAGCCTGCATGGCGGCCATTGCGATCGGTGCGTGCGTGTGATCTGGCGTCGCCACGATGACCGCCTCGATATCCTTTTGGCGATCCAGCATCTGGCGGAAATCCCGGTACACGGTGGCCTTGGGGTAAGCCGCAAAGACCTTCGCCGCGTAGTTCGCGTCTACGTCGCACAGGGCCACGATGTTCTCGGTCGCGCACGCCCGAATATTATTCTGGCCCATGCCGCCGACGCCAACTCCGGCGACGTGCAGCTTCTCACTGGGCGCGGGTTGACCCTGGCCGCCCAGCACGTAACGGGGCGCGATCACAAAGACAGAAGCCGCGAGGGTCGAGGTTCTCAGAAAGCATCGGCGGGTTTCGTTCATGGCCTAGAATAGAACCGGCTTTCACTTTTTCGCTAGCGGGAAGTTCAACCGGCTCACCAGCGCGGCGCTCAGCACGTGCGAGCGCCCAACCTGATCGCCAAATGGGGCTTGCCAAGAGGCAAGGTTTCCGCTGGGCTTGAGCATGACTTTGGCCTCGAACGCAAACGGCAGCCGTAACTGAATCCAACAAACCGCAAGAAACCCGAATCCCTAATACCAATGACTAAGCACACATCCAACCTGATCAACCGACGGCAGTTCCTCTGCGCTACCAGCGCCGGCGTCGCCGCGTTCCACATTCTTCCCCGCAGTGAGGTGCAAGGAGCCGAGCGCGTTGCCGCCAACGAAAAGCTCAATGTGGCCGGTATCGGCATCGGCAGCCAGGGGGGCGGCGATGTGGATGAGGTGGCCAAGTTGGGCCACAACATAGTCGCTCTCTGCGACGTGGATGAGAAGTATGCGGCCAAGAAGTTCGCCCAGTATCCCAGGGCCACGCGGTTCAAAGACTATCGCGTCATGCTCGAAAAGATGGACAAAGAGATTGACGGCGTGGTCATCGGCACTCCCGATCACACACACGCGGTCATCGCCATGGAGGCCATGAAGCATCACAAGCATGTCTATTGCGAGAAGCCATTGGCCCATACTGTCCATGAAGTCCGTGCGCTTATCGAGGCTGCCACCCAGTACAAGGTGGTCACCCAGCTTGGCAACCAGGGGCATTCCTTTGGCTCGATTTGCCGGCTATATGAGTGGGTCTGGGCTGGTGCCGTCGGCCAGGTGCACACGGTTCACGCGGGCTGCGACGCCTTCAAGGAGGTGTACTGCCAGCTCCGCAACCTGGACAAGCTCAACCAGCACTATGACGTTCCCCAAGGCCTCGACTATGAACTGTGGATCGGCCCGGTTCCTTTCCGTCCCTACACGCCTTTCTGGGTCCCCTGGAATTGGCGCGGCTGGCTGCCCTTCGGCACGGGCACCATCGGCGATTGGTTCTGTCACGTGATAGATCCGACATTCTGGGCGCTGGATCTGGATGCGCCGTCAACGGTGCAAGCGGAGGTGACCGATTATGACCCGGCGAAACAGGGCCTGACCTATCCTCCCGCCACGAAGATCACCTTCGAATTTCCGGCCCGCAACCAACGCGGCCCCGTCAAACTGGTCTGGTATGACGGCAACAATGCTATTCCCCGGCCGCAGGATTTCGCGGCCGATGACAAGGTGCCTGGCACTGGGGCCATCCTGTTTGGCGACAAGGGGATGATCATGCACGGTTCACACGGTGCCGGCGGCTGCCGTCTGCTGCCGGAAAATGTGATGGAGCAATACTCCGGCAAGAATGCCCCGGCCGAGAAACTCCCACGCGTCAAGAACCACCATTGGGACTGGGCTGAAGCAATTCGCTCCGGCCGCCAGGCTGGGTCCAACTTTGGGTACGGTGGGCCGCTAACGCAAGCCGCGCTGATCGGAGCCATAGCCATTCGCTTCCCCGGCCAAACGCTCAAGTGGGACAATAAGGAAGCGCGATTCACCAACAGCGAGGCCGCCAACGCTTTCATTCACCCCGCGTATCGGGAGGGTTGGAGCCTCTAAACCACAATAAATATCACGGAAGTAATCGTTACGGTTCTTGCAAGTTCGTCGGTGCTGATTCAACCGAAGACTAGCTTTCTTCGCGGCCTTCGGGCTTGAAGGAACCGCTCCAGGTAGTTAGGGTCGTTTTATGCCTGCCCTGCCATGCCTTCCTCGTACCTCGGGCAGACATTTCGCTCTGCCGCTGCTCCTCTTTGCCTTCGGCGCTTCCACCGCTATGCCTGCGGCCGATGCGACGCGCGACTCCACTTTCATCCCGGTCCGCGGAACCGTGGCCCTCAACTAACCCGTCGCTGGCAAGCCACTGCGGTCCTCTGCTGGCGCCCCGCCCAATGGCACCACCCTGGGCAACTTGCTCAAGATTGAAGCGTTGCAGAACCACCGCGCCCGACCGGTCGTCTGCCAATATGATAAAGCCATTTGGAGCGGCCTCTCCTGGGCCGTCGGTGAGGTCCGTCACCGCGATCTGGACCCGGCCTACCCAATTACCATCCGCTGCTCTTCACTGGAAAAGCAACCCGTGGAACTGGACTTGGAATTCTATGCCGTCAGCTATGATTGACAGAAGACGGCACCTCCAGGGAGCAGGATTTCTCTGTGGCTACGGCACCACGAAACGGAAATACTGTTGGCCTAAAGCGGGGCTGTACAGGTTCGTATAGGCTCATCTTTTCCGGTAAAAGAAAGCGCTAGACACTCACTCTCTTCCGCTGCATAGTCGGGGCGTTGATCGGAGCAGTAAGAGTGAGCGGACGATGGATCG
>Ga0224558_1001473_pt1 | contig 24545 bp, 19 predicted proteins | sample 714S32024metaG_FD_180682 | JGI IMG/M metagenome (GOLD analysis project Ga0224558, IMG submission 180682) | Peat soil microbial communities from Stordalen Mire, Sweden - 717 S3 20-24 | ecosystem: Environmental > Terrestrial > Soil > Wetlands > Peat | place: Sweden: Norrbotten County, Stordalen... | reverse complement strand
CGGTATCCTATGTTTTTCCACTTTGCGATGATGCCAGATACGAGATGAGAGCATATGGTAAGCAAGGTGCAGCGAATCCATCCGATAGAGATAGTTCATACCTTTATGGCGGAGTAACTTTAAGTTATACTTTCTAAAAGGAGGTGATGTTTGTTTTGCAGCCGCTGCAATTTATTTAGTATTAAGTTGCAGCAGCTCTTTATACAAAAGGATAAATTGGTGGCGGTTCCATTCATTTTGTTACCATCCTCCTTCTGACAGGTGATTAGAACCGTCACTTTTTTTCTACTATTTATTTACATCGGTAACAGGAAATCATGAACAATCTTATATATTCCTTCTTGACAAGCGATCATCCATTTCATATACACTTTTGCTAAAGAATAATTTGTTTATTATGCGTATAAAAATAATGACCGTTTCCCATGTAAATCGTAAATATATATTTTTCTTATTTGCGATCGTGTTTCTATTTACCTCTCTGGCAATTACATTCCATCATCATGATGATGGGTGTGAACATCATGAATGTCCATTATGTGTTGCCGCAATTTTATTTTCCTCCAGCAATTTAACGGTTCACGAAGCTTTTGTTTTTTATCCAACAATTATTTATCTTCACCAGCCTGAAGAATCCTTTCATCAGGCTTTATCAAAATTTTCCATATATTCTGACCGGGCTCCGCCAGTTTCAGCATCTGTGTAGTTCAAATCAATATCAATAAAAAGAAATCACCTTCCTGACAAGCATCCTTTGTCAGGATGAAGGAGACGTGTGTATGAAACGAGGAATAACCTTATTTATTCTTCTTTGTTGTCTTCCGCTGCTTTCCGGCTATGCATTTGCTGAAAGTGAGATTGAATCGCGGATTAGCATACTGGAGGAGACATTAAAGAAACAGGAAGAAACGATCAAAGCGCAGCAGATAATGATTAATGAGTTAAAAGAACAAAATAAGAGGAATGAGGTCAAACAGATTAACTCTTCATCACCACCTGAGCGCTCTGCTACCGGGCAGACGGCTCCGGCAGGTGAGATGCAGCAACAAGTACAAGAGTTGAAGGAGAAGGTAGATCAAGTTGTTGAAGCGCAAAGAAAAGTTTTGCCCAGCGAGTTCAACCCATCCATCGGGCTGGTGGGAGAGACAGTCTTCAGTTATCGTGACAAGGGATCGTCGCAGACGGGAAGCGGTCGTCCCGGCGGTTTTGATGCGTTCCAACGTTCGGTGGAATTGAATGCGGCGGTGGCGGTTGACCCATATGCCAAGGCCTATGTGGTAATTAACGCGTCAGCCGATCCGGTTACCGGCGAATCGTCTTTGGGGGTCGAAGAGGCCGCGCTACAGACAACATCACTGCCGTGGAATCTGGAACTGAAGGCAGGGCGGTTCTTCGGTGAGTTCGGCAGGCTGGGGTATATTCACGACCACGAACTGCCGTTTGTCAACCGTCCGCTGGCGCTTGCCGAATACATCGGCGGCGAATCGAGGACGGACGGCTTGCAGGTTAACTGGCTGTTGCCGGTCGATCATTACGTGAGCCTGACCCTTGGAGCAGGCGATCAGTTCGGCGGCGACAATCCGCCAAACAATGTCGGTGATTTCCGTAACGGCAGCGGGTTGAATTATTGGGGGCGCTTGTCCACATATTTCGACCTGACTCCCGATATCTCTCTAGAACCAGGCATTTCAGCTCTGTGGAATCCCAGTACGGATGCACAGTGGACATCCCCATCTCCTGACGGTGTTAATCCTCCATTGCCTACAGTAGCCGGCAATACCTTTACCGAACGTGAGCGCCGCCTTTGGGGAGCGGACCTGGTGCTAAGCTATAAGCCGTTGCGTAATAATCAGTTTGAGAGTCTCACCTGGGGCACGGAAGTGCTCTATAGCGATAACCGCTATGACGTAACCAATTCGTCAGGCAGCGCCCTCCCCGGCAGTTCCGTCGGCTCCGTCGGCCTGTACTCGTATCTCACATACAAGTTCCATCGGCAGTGGTCAGCCGGGTTCATGTTTGAATATGTGGAGAATCAGGTGAATAATCAAGACAAAACCTTTGCCTATTCTCCGTACATCACTTGGGCATTGAGTCACTGGAATCAATTGCGCCTTCAGTACACATACACCGATCCCAACGCCGCATCCGGCAGATCCGCCGATAATGCTGTTTATCTGCAATGGGCGTGGATCATCGGTTCACACTCGCATGGTTGGCAACAACGCTAAGGAGGAATTCCACATGAAATATAAATTATATAGTCTATTATTGATCATCGCATTTACCGCTGTATTGTGCGGGTGGGCGATGCCCGCTCACGCGGAAAAGATCCGCGTCGTTACAACGCTTACCGATCTGGCGGATTTTGCTCGCGCCGTCGGCGGCAATTTGGTCGACGTTCACAGTCTGGCGACCGGTGTTGAAGACACCCACGGGGTGCCGATGAAACCGAGCTTCGTGCCGGTGATGAACCGGACTGACCTGCTGATTCTGGTGGGTTTTGATTGCGAGCATGCCTTTCTTCCCGCCCTCCTGGAGGCGAGTAAGAACCCGCGCATTCAGATAAACAAGCCCGGATATGTCGACTGCTCCAAAGGAATCGTCCCGCGCGATGTGCCCAAATCGACTGATCATTCCGAGGGCGATGTTCATCCTTACGGCAATCCGCACTACGTGCTCGATCCAGTATTGGCAAAGACTGCCATCGCGAATATCTATAACGCACTGGCGGCGTTTGCACCAGAGCATAAAGCTGAATTCACGCACAACCGCGATGCGTATCTCGCCAAACTCAACGCCAAGATTGCCGAATGGGAGAAAGCGGTCAAACCACTCAAAGGAACGAAGTTTGTCTCCTATCATGAGCACTGGCCATACTTCGCGGCACGTTTCGGTTTTAACTATTTCGGCACAATTGAAGTAAAGCCGGGTATCGATCCAAGTGCACGTTATATCCAGGAATTGGCCACAGCGATGAAGGCCGAGCATGTCGCTATCGTTGTGCGAGAGCCGCAGTTTCCTGAAAAAGTGCCAAAACGGATCGCCGAACAGACTGGCGCAACCATGATAACGCTTCCCATCATGCCGGGCGGCGTGCCGCATACGGAAACGTACATCAAAATGATGGACTACATTATTAATACGACGGTTACTGCCATACAATCGAGAAAATAAAAGGAGGATGTGTCCATCCGCACTTGCCGGGCGGACACACAAAAAACTATGAATGAACCACTTATTATACTGGACAACCTGAGTATCGGCTATAACAATCAACCTGTGCTATCCGGAATTTCGCTCTCTATTGCCCGTGCAAGTTTCACCGCCATTCTCGGCGCCAATGGTTCGGGCAAATCGACTCTGATCAAGACGGTGCTTGGATTGATTCCTCCAGTAGCGGGTTGCATCAATACAGCATCGACAAGTGCGCCACTCGCGTTCGGTTACGTACCTCAAGCTTTTCAGTTCGACCCGATTTATCTGCTCACGGGATTCGACGTCGCTCTTATGGGCGTATACGGGCGTGTCCATCCTGGTCGCATCGTCCCTCAAATCGAACGCGCCTTTACACGCGAATGCCTGCGTGCTGCGGATGCTGAAGAGTTTGCCCGTCGGCGCTTTGCCGAACTCTCCGGTGGACAGAAACAACGCGTACTCATTGCCCGCGCTCTGGCTATGCGTCCCGATGTACTGGTGCTGGATGAGCCCACTGTAGGTGTGGACCGTGAAACTAAAGATTTGGTGCTGGAGTTTATTTCGCAGATCCACAAAGAAAGGAAGATCACTGTTCTTCTTGTTACGCACGACTTTGCAGCGGTGCGACACTATGCCGAACAAGTCATCTGGCTTCACGGTGGCAAGATGTCTCTCGGCTCAACGCATGAACTCTTAACTGCCGAACGGATGGCAGAAATGATTGAAATGGGGATGGCCTAACATGGAAATAATTTATCAGATTTTCTCACCAGATTTTCTATTGCGCAATTCAATATACACCAGCGTGCTCGTCGGTCTAGCTTGCCCGCTTGTCGGTGTGTTTCTCGTGATGCGCCGGCTGGTGTTCATGGGTGTAGCATTGCCTCAGATTTCTTCAACAGGCGTTGCTATTGCCCTCTCGCTTCCATTGTGGTTAGGATTTAATCTGTCCGAACATAGCTCACATAGCACACACATGCTCGCTTTTATCGGCTCAATTACATTTTCACTGACCGCGATTCTGGTACTGGCATTTTTAGAACGACGCGGACGTGGACAACCTGAGGGCCGACTTGGTACCGCATACGTAGTAGCTGCTGCGCTGAGCATCCTGTTGCTTTCAAAAAATCCTTACGGCGAAATCGGTTGGCTGGATATGATGAAAGGCGAAGTCATCGCTATCTCCAATTTTGATCTTGGGCTGACGGCAGCCACGCTTATGCTCGTAATTGCAGTGATGGGACTGTTCCATAGGGAATTACTCCTAGTCTCGTTTGACCGCGAGATGGCAATTATACTGCGCAAGAACGTCATTTTCTGGGATGTGCTGCTCTATTTACTGATTGGCATGACCGTTTCGATGGCCGTGCTCAGCGTCGGTCCGTTGATTGCGTTCGGATTTCTGCTGATTCCCGCCTTGTCGGCACACATGGTTGCCCGCAACATGCGCCAGTTTATAGTACTGGCCTCTTTGATCGGTGGCTTAGCCGCTTTCCTCGGTTTCTGCATCGCATATAAATTTGATTTACCTGTCGGTCCAACGGATGTTGTTCTCTTGGGATTTCTTTACGCCGTCACCTGGATTATCGCCAGGATTGTTCCCCACGGAGGATTGCGACATCCACATAATGTCCAATAGAAAAGGGTCTAACCGTTACGAGTCCAAAACTCTTTGCTTTGCCAATAAGGGCATAATATAGGTGAAAATAAAACATTCATTTCTGACGTCAGAGATAACATCAGGACTTAGATAAGACCACGAGACTATAAAGCAGTATAGAAAAGGAGAAGAAATGCAAAAAGTAATAACAGGTGTGCTTATAGGTATAATGAGCATTGTCTTGATAGGGTGTGGCGCTACGGCAAAAACCATTAAGCAAAAAACACAAAATACAAGACCGGATGTTTTTACAGAGATGAAGAATGATGATACCCCTTCAGAGGGCTTTGTCACTCTGGCGATCAAGGCGACCATCAAGACCCCTCTTGAAGGATATTATTTACTTGAGTTAAAGGATTCGATGCGCGGAAAGCCGGGCTATCCATTTGTAATTAATATCGACGGACAGGCAGCGGCATGGAAAGTTGATGGGCAAAAAGAAATCCTGCCCCTCTACGATAAGGATGGGAAGACAAGCCATGACCCTGAGGCAGGAGAGGGTATAAAATATGTCCTGGAGAAAAAGATACAACTGCGTGCTGGAATACACAAAGTGTTTCTTGGACTTCCTAATGAGGACTATTTCAAAGAATTAGAGATCATACTCCAAGAAGGAAAAACCTATACACTGGAATTCAAACCCATTTACAAATACAAAACACAACCTACTCGAATTCCTTCCTTTAAAAAAGGTATTAAAGAATACGAGGCATATCTGAATAATATGCACATTTAATACGGATTTGCCCAGCGGGTCAGGGCTATTCTGCGCGCCGACGCGGGATTTAAAACGTAAATGGAATTGATCTGACAATCGCCGTTTGAGCGGACTATCCCGCTCAAACGGTTAATAATAGACACGGGACTTATTGGTGGCGGTTCTATTCATCTTGTTACTCTCCTCCTTCCACCGGGTGATTAGAACCATCACCTGTTTTCCCCTATAGAGAAAATGCTCATCACTGGGCATTTGACTTCATCTTATCGACTAAACCTCTAAGATCAAGAAAATATCTGAAACAAGTTGCAATTTCATTGCATCAAATAATATTAAATCATATAATGAATTTGTGGAAGGATGAAATCACGGGTTTGAAACCCTCCGCTGCGCGGGATAATTCGACTAACGCTTCCTATAGTCAGCGAGTCTCATTAAATTGGAGTTTCAACAATAATTTAGGTAAAGGGACAATTATGGACCATTTGAATTTGCTGCTGAACATCGGCCAATTGGACTGGGTCTTTAAAGGCAGCTCCAGCATTGAAAAATTACTGGATAATATCGTAGTCATGATCGCCAGGCATATGCGTGCCGATGTCTGTTCTATTTACATTTACGATGACGCTAAAGACGAGTTGGTCCTGCGGGCAAACACCGGTTTCAATCCTCAAATCATCGGGAAAATAAAGCTCAAAAGAGGCGAGGGTATCGCCGGAACAGTCTTTGATAAAAACGAGCCGGTCTGCGTCGCCGACGGTTTTACTCATCCCAACTTCCGCTATTTTAAAGGAACCGGAGAAGAACGTTATAAATCATTTCTGTCCGTGCCGATAGTCAGCGGCGCAGTTCCCGTGGGAGTAATCATGCTGCAACGGCAGCAAAACAACCGTTTTGAAGATAGCGATATCAAGGCGCTGCAAATAGTTGCATCCCAGCTTGCTACAGTGCTCGACAATATTAAGATCATTATTTCTTTACAGGGTGCGGCGCAGGGAGAGAGTGTGCGCGGGAAGAAGGAACAACTCGACGGTATGTTCCTCAAAGGCAAGGCGGCTTCCCGGGGATATGCCTACGCGAAAGCAACACTGGCAGTCGGTGCGGCACGGTTTCACGATATGGCTGGCCAGACATTCGGAAAAAAATATGGTCTGGCCGATCTGCAGAAAGCGCTGGAAAAAACGGAAAAAGAACTGGCAACATTGCAGAAGGCTGTAGAGGACAAGCTCAGCGATGCCGCTTCCATGATATTTACATCGCATCTGCTCATCTTGAAAGACAAGAGCTTTATTACGGCAATAACCGCCTCAGTGAAAAAAGGGAAAAACGCGCCCGATGCAGTGATTGCCACCGGACAGAAATACATCGCTCTGTTTTCGGCAAGTTCAGATCCTTACATAAGAGAGAAGGTTCACGATATAGAAGATCTGGTGACGCGACTAATCAGGAATCTCGCCGGGAAAGAGGCGAAGTTGCCGCCGGTGCGCCACCGGGTAGTGGTAGCAACCGACCTGTATCCGTCCGACCTGCTGAAACTTTCTTCGGAAGAAGTGAAGGGCATCGTGCTGATGAGCGGAGGCGTTACCTCACACGTCTCCATCCTTGCCCGCTCCCTCCAGATACCTATGGTTATCGTCAATGATCCAGTCATGAACAATATTTCTGACGGCGATCGCATCCTCATCGACGCCGAGATCGGGAACGTCTACATCAATCCGGGCAAAGACGTAGTGCAGGAATTCAAAGACCGTATCGACGAACAGTCTACGGGAAGCGCGCCGCCTGCCATGAAGCCGATCACCGAGACAAAAGACGGAGTGCGCATAAAGCTGATGGCGAACGTCAATTTACTGAAAGATTTGGAGCTGCTGGGGCAGTTGTCCTGCGACGGGATAGGGCTGTACCGCTCCGAGTTCCCGTTCATTATCCGAAAGAATTTTCCTACTGAGGAAGAGCAGTTTTTTATTTACCGGAAACTCGCAGAGGGCGCGCCTTCAAAAGACGTCACGTTTCGTACTCTCGATATCGGCGGCGACAAAATACCCGCCTACTGGGAGTCGGCGAAAACGGGTAACGCTTTCCTGGGTCTGCGGTCCATCAGATTTTCGTTGAAGTATAAAGATATCTTTACCCAGCAGATCAGGGCCATTTTGCGCGCCGGTGCGGACTGCGACTTGAAGATAATGTTTCCCATGATCTTTTCCCTGGAAGAGTTCCTGCAGGCAAGAGGCATAGTGATGGAGTGTGTTGATGCGCTCAAAAGATCGGGCGACGTTTTCAACGGCCATCCACAGATCGGCATGATGGTTGAGGTCCCCGCAGTGATAGAAATCATCGAGGAATTCTCACTAGTCGTCGATTTCTTTTCTATAGGCACCAACGATCTGGTGCAGTACATGCTGGCCGTCGACCGTACGAACGAAGAAGTAGCCGCGTATTATATTCCCCATCACCCGGCGGTACTGCGGGCAATAAAGCGGGTTGCCGACGCGGCTGTCGCCAGCGGTAAAGAAGTATCTATCTGCGGCGATATGGTCAATAATGCCGGCTATCTGCAGTTCCTTGTCGGGTGTGGTATACGGAAATTGAGCATGAATCCCATATATCTGGCAGAGAACCAGAAAATAATTGGCGGGATCGATGTGGCGAAAGCTGAGGCGCTGACACTGCGGCTGCTGGCGACGGGTGATATCAGCAGTATCGAAAATGAATTATTTTCTTCTTGAGGAGTTGGTTCTCTCCATGGTGAACTCGGCTTAATATCAAATTTAAGCCCTGAAATTTGATATTAAGCCAAAAATCGGATTCCGGGGTTCACAGGTTTTTCTTCGTATCAATATCATCCGGATACATCATTGCATTCGTTCCTCGCTCGCGCGTGCGGACTCGAATGACATCCTCCACAGGCGTAACAAAAATAATGCCGTCGCCAGTCTCGCCTGTGTAAGCCGATTTGAGAATCACTTCCACAGCAGTGTCAAGGTTTCGTTCGTTCAAAACGATATTGATTTGTATTTTGGGAAGCATGTTGACCTGGTATGTTCCGGCGCGTCCGACCAGTTGAATTCCTCCCTGGCGGCCATGACCCCGCACCTCAAACACATTCATGCCCACAATTCCTATGTTGTTAAGGGCTTCCCTGACATCATTTACTTTATCTTCGCGAATAATCGCTTCGATTTTTTTCAGCATGGCAAAACCTCCATCGTATAAAAAAATGCTATATATTCTATATATTGTTCATTTGTACATGAAGACAGTGGTCTATGAGTATGATCTTTCTCCGTGGGAACTGATATCCAGTCCCACTTCTTCTTCCATCGGGCTTACCCGCAATCCGATGCTCATATTCAGCGCCTTGGCCAGCACATAGGTCATCCCGAAGGAAAAAACGATGGTGACAATGACGGCCAGAATTTGAATGCCAAGTTGGCCGGGATTGCCGAAAAATAAACCGTTGGCCCCATCGGCATTAACGGCCACAGTAGCGAATAAACCCGTGGCTATGGTGCCCCAGGAACTGGCCATGCCGTGACAGGCCCAGACATCGAGCGATTCATCCAGTTTGCGTCGCTCCCGGAAACGCATCGCATAATAAGAAAGGGGCGCGGCTACGGCACCGACAACCATAGCACCTAAAGGCGTAACATAACCGCAAGCCGGGGTTACCGCTGCCAGACCTACAACCATTCCGGTTGCGATCCCCAGGGTGCTGGCTCTGCCGTCCAGAGAGGAAAGCAGCATCCACACAAGACCCGCAGTTGCAGCCGAGGTATTGGTTGTCACTAGAGCGTTTACCGCCACGCCGTTTGCCGCAAGGGCGCTGCCCGCATTAAAGCCGAACCAGCCGACCCACAGCAATCCGGTTCCTAAAACCGTAAGAGGAATATTGTTCGGCTCCATCGGAACACTGCCGTGACCTTTGCGCGGACCGATGACTAAAGCAAACGCCAAAGCCGAAAAACCCGCGGCGATATGCACAACCGTCCCGCCGGCAAAATCAAGAACGCCCATCTCCTTCAGCCAACCCCCTTGTCCCCAGACCCAGTGGCAAAGAGGATCATATACCAGCGTCGCCCAGAGAAGACTGAAAAGCAGGAAGCTCTTGAATTTAACCCGTTCCACGAAAGCGCCAGTAATCAACGCGGGGGTAATGACGGCAAACATCATTTGAAAAGAGGCAAAAAGTTCATGAGGGATGGTTTTAGCGTAGGCGGCGTTCGGCTGGGCGCCGACTCCCTGAAAACCCAGAAAATTCAAACCTCCGATCAATCCGCCGATGTCCGAACCGAAGGCCAGAGAATATCCGTAAAGTACCCACTGCACTCCGATCAGGGACATGAAGATATAGCTCAAAGTTAAAGTGGAGAGAACATTTTTCCTCCGCACCATGCCGCCATAAAAAAACGCCAGAGCCGGCGTCATCAAAAGAACAAGAGAACAACACACTAATATCCAGGCCGTATCGCCTGCACTGATTTGCGCAACCATCATATTCCTCCCATAAACAAATATGGGATTACATAATAGCAATTATCCTGCCATAATATATTATTTATTAAATACAATAGGTTATTAAATTTATGAAAAGGCGGAATAGTTCATATTTGTGCAGCTTGAAAAAGAATGGAACATAATTGTGCCGAATCAGGTATGAGGGGGCAATCTGCGTCAAGATAGCGGGGGGTGTATCATCTTTCAATATAAGGCCGCCGGAAGCCATACGGCCGTGTTATTATCCATAATAAACCTGAATAAATATATCCCACCCGTCACTAGCGCTTAATAATAACCACAAGCTTATTTTGCAGTATAGCCGCGACTGTCGAGGCGTGATTCCATAGCCCGTTGATAGTCCGACCGCTTTTGCATGATCTGATCAGCGGGTATTCGTTTGGAATAAAGATAATATTGGAATATCGGTTGGAAAAAAACTCTGCAACCGGCATTAACGCTAAAAGTTCATTACCACTTAAATTTATCAGAAAATAATCGTCGAACTCAGATTATCGAGACTTCCTTAGTCGCCGATGTAACAAAAAAAGCGATGTTCGTTGTTGGAGTTGGGATCAGCAGGGATGACAAAGAATCCGGGACGGCCCTATTGATATCCATTAGTTGTGCCGCCCCGCCCTTATAATTAAAGCTGCTGCTTAATTTGATTGGAAATCAAATACCATTTTTGCACGCCGTTTTCGAGTTGGTAATAATGAATAATATACGCGACCGATAAAATTAAAAGAAGTACTGAAAGAATAATAGACGGTGTGGATGTTCTGATAACAGTGAATCCGAAGGAAAGCAACGTAAAAAGACAGACAAAGAGCATGACAATAAGATGTACCAATCTTTCGTGCTGCATCCATTGAATCTGTTTATCATGATAAGTGAGAAGCTCTTTTAATTTTTCCGCGTCCAGTTTTTTTTCGAGCACATCTTTTACATAGCGTTCATGCCTTTTCATGTAATCAATCATAATATGTCCGTTTTTGATAAGCTTCAAAAAGTTACCAAATTATTGAGCTACTGCAACAGCGGCTATTTAAAAAGCTTTCTGCATTTTATTTTAGGCCGCTGTCCCTGATGATTACTGAGGGGTCAAAGTCCCGTCAGGATTGATTATATAGGCCAAGATATTACTGCCACCCATATTTGCCACATAGGCAAATTTTCCATTCAAGGGTTTATCAACTGTGACGGCAGCGGGATACGTCCCGGCACTCACTGTTTGCAAAGGGGAAGTGGACAAAATCCCGTTAGTGATAGTATATGCTGAGATGGTGCCATCAATCGCATTTGTCTCATAGGCAAATTCTGATGATCCGACCAAAACCGTGATGATAGAAGTTGGACCTTTCCCGGTAGCCACGTTTTGCGTAGAGGTCAATTCCCCGTCAGTGATGGTATAGACCGAAATAGTATAGGAATTCTCATTTATTACATAGGCAAATTGTCCTGATGATCCAAACAAATCCGTGACAATGGAGACAGGACTCGACTCGGTACCTATTGTTTGCCCCACGGAAGTTAATTCCCCGTTAGCGATGGTATAGACCCAAATAGTGTTGTCACTCATGTTCGTCACATAGGCATAATCTCCTGAGGAATCAAATGCTAAGGAGACAGGACTATTCCCGGTACCTACTGGCGTTCCCAAAGGGGACAATGTCCCGTCCGAATTGATGGTATAGACCCAAATAGTGTTGTCACTCATGTTCGTCACATAGGCATAATCTCTTGAGGAATCAAATGCTAAGGAGACAGGATTATTCCCGGTACCTACTATTTGCAAAGGGGACAATGTCCCGTCCGAATTGATACTATAGACCGAAATATTGTTGGAACCAGCATTTACTACATAGGCAAATCCATTTGCAACCTTGACGGAGACAGGATTATTCCCTGTAACTACTGGCGTTCCCAAAGGGGACAATGTCCCGTCCGAATTGATGGTATAGACCCAGACCTGGTTAAGAAACTCATTTGCCGCATATGCAAATTGTCCTAACGGATCAACAGTAATGGATGTAGGATCAGTAACACAGTTCACATACACATCGCCCACAGGTGCGCCGTTGATTGTGCCACTATCGTTGCTGACATAACAGACCTGAGACGGGTTGGTCGGCTGCGTTTTTATCGTAACGGCGTAGGCAGCAGCGTCGGACAGCGGTGTGGGAAAAGAGAAAGCGCCGTTGGCAGAGAGACTCCTATCATCCCCGCTATTGTTCTGCAACACTATATTGCTGCCAACCATACCATTGACCGTACCGCCGATCGTGTAGCTGTATCCGGGGCTGGTACCGCAGGACGCCAGAATGGCCACCAGGCTAACAGCCCCTACAGTTTTGGCCAACATGCTCGACAACGCCCCCAATTTGCGTTTTTTGCCCACAGACAGTGTCACCATTTTTTTCTCCTTCATTGATAAGGTATTACTTTTTCAGTAGTTGGGCGTATACCAACAAAGATTTTTTATGTCAATGAAAATAGTGGAGCCACCTCCGGCGGATTACACCGCATTCCTGCCCCGTCTGAAGCCGGGGGATTCCAAACCGCGGGATTGATCTCATTTCTATATCGCGAACCGAGTTCTGGTCAAACTTGAAGCGGAAAGGGATGCCCATTAAAAATTAATTTGTCTAATTTGAGACTGTGTCGTAGTCTTCACATCTGCAAGACATTCCGACACAGTCTCTCTCCCCGGAGGGAAGGGGCACTTTAGTTAGCTATGGGCACATTTCCATTTCTCGACCATGGCCATCGTTACCTCTCATGCTGCCGCGAGGTCCGAACCCGGGACCTCTGCCCCAGTGAGAATTTGCCAGTTTTTCATTTTGTTCCGGTGTGAGAATCTTATGGATTTCCAATCTCATTGCCGTTACTCTATCTTGCTTTTCATCACGCAATTTCCGAACTTCTTTTTGAGCGGCAGTAATTTTATCCTTATCAGGATTGGCTTGCGACCACAGTCTCCGCAGTGCTACCGACTTATCGAACATCTTTTCCCTCAGTGGCCTCATTGCTTTTTGATTCTCAGATATTAGTGCCTCAATTTTTGTTTTTTGTTCAGCGGAAAGATTTAACTTCCATAATGCCGGTTTACTGCAAGAGCAGTCGCCTTTGCCTACAGCGAGGCTTCCGCCCTCACTCTGACCGAAAGCAAACGCTGGTGCCGTTAAAAGCATTCCCAGAACAACAGTCATTAATACCAATGTTAACTTTTTCATAATCAATTTCCTTTCCAGAGTTTTATTGTTTCTTAAAATTATTTTCTACAGTGATTTACTCTCATTGCTTATAAATCTGACAGATCGGTATACAGACACTATATATTCCAGCAACAATTTTCTCGTGATAAGTGAATAATAATTGCCCAACAACATTCCCATGGCTATACTCAATAATGTCAATATCAGCTTTTTCATAATCAATCTCAAGGTGGAATGGGTATCTTAATTGCTGTAGCCTTCATATTGAGCAAGGCTTGTGCCAATTAAATTTTAATTAAATAACCGCTTGTTATTGAATGGTAAATTAAGAATAAGTCAAAATATCATTTGTTTTTTATTGCGGTTAAGTGGATAATATATATCCAGTTGATGGTATACACATGGGTACAAAATAGCCATCTAGTAGTGGAGATTTAAGTACGGTGTTAAACGCTAATAAAAAAATCTGGTTTAATGTTTCCTTTTGGGTAGTCATAGTCGCAATTACTGTTATGGCCGCCGTTTCTACGGTAATGACGTTCACGTTTTTTCATCAGCAAGAGGAACAGGCCGTTGAACTACTGGTGGAGAAAGGCACGACATTAATCCGGTCATTTGAAGCCAGTTTACGCAATCCGCTGGACGTGAAGAACGAAATGTTCAGGCTGCAAAAATTATTAACGGAAACAGCCCAGCAACCGGATATTGACTACATCATTGTGACCGATAACGATGGTAATATCATTGCCGATGGTGATCCGGCGCAAGTCGGTGATAAATATGGCCTGGATTTGGATATCGGATCACTGGCTTTATCTCACGATATCCGCTGGCGGCAAGTTGTTAATCCTCAGGGCGCGGGCACTTTCGAAGTTTACCGCGGTTTTTTTCCTCCGCAAAAAAATACTGAAGATAAAACGTCATCCCAGGGCAATGTTAAAAGCAAAGAAATTAACAAATTTATTATCTATGTCGGTCTGAATATGGCGACAATAGAAAAAGCAACCAAAGAAGACAACAGGGCTCACCTTATTATCGCATTAATTCTTTTATTGATCGGTTCTTCGGCCATCATCTCTCTTTTCCTGGCACAAGCCTATCGTCTGACCCGCACATCTCTTTCCCGCATTAAAATATTTTCGGAAGCGCTGGTGAAAAATATGCCCATCGGCCTGATCGCGCTGGATCATCAAGGCAAAATTGTTACCTGCAACGAAAAGGCGCAAGCGGTATTGGAAGTTGCTTGCAGTGATGCTTTGAGTAGAGAAGCCTTGACAGTTTTACCGGAGCCGCTTAAAAAGATACTTGCCGAACTTCCTGCAAGCGGCGGCTTTCTGGAGCGGGATATTCAATTGATTTCCGCTGAAGGCCAGGAGCATATCTGGGAAACAGTCGCGGCGGGTCTTATGGATGAAGGAATTCCCGCAGGCCGAATCCTGCTGATCCGCGATGTCACGGCGATCCGTCAAATGGAAAATGAAGTGACCAGAACCCGTCATTTAAACTCTATCGGCTCACTGGCGGCAGGCGTTGCCCATGAAATCCGTAATCCGCTTAGTTCCATCAAAGGATTTGCCGTTTATTTTAAGGAAAGGCTATCCGGTAATAAAGAAGATGAACAGACGGCGGATGTTATGATTGCCGAAACAGAAAGGCTCAATCGCGTAATCAGCCAGCTTATTGAATTTGCAAGACCGCTTAAGTTGAAAAAAGAAAAAGTTCAATTTGTGGAATTAGTGCAGCATACAATTAAATTAATTGCTGCCGACGCGCAGAAAAATAAAATCAGCGTGGAAATTGACGCTGCTGTGGATTTGCCTGCGCTGGAAGTTGATCCCGATAAAATCAAGCAGGTGCTTCTCAATATTTTTCTCAACTGCCTTGCTGCTCTGAAAGAAGGCGGCAAACTGACAATTGAACTTTTGCCTAGTGCGGATAATCTGACCGTAATAATTTCTGATAACGGCGCAGGAATAGAAAAAATGGATTTACCGAAGATTTACGATCCCTATTTTACCTCGAAACCGGCGGGAACAGGCTTGGGTCTGGCGGTAGTCCAGAAAATTATGGAGGCGCACAGCGGCAAGATTGATGTGGAAAGCACAGCAGCGCAGGGGACAAAAGTTTATTTGCATTTTCCACTTCCTGGCAACAAATATATTAAGGAATAAAAAATGAGAGCTAATCAAACAATTTTAATTGTGGATGATGATCTTGCTCACCGCACCATGCTCAAAAAACTGTTGGGCGGCTGGGGATATGAAGTATTTGAAGCGGATGACGGTTCGATCGCGATTGACGAAGTGCGCAAGCGGCCATTCGATTTGATTTTGATGGATATCAGAATGCTGAAAGTATCCGGTATTGAAGCCCTCGAACAAATCAAAATTATCAATCCGGCAATTCCGGTGATTATCATGACTGCTTATGCTTCCGTGGAGACCGCTGTGGCTACCTTGAAGAAAGGAGCTTATGATTATCTCACCAAACCACTGGATTTCGATGAACTCAAGATTGCTATCAATCGTGCCACTGAGCACAACAGGCTCAAAAAAGAAAATGAGTATTTAAAAGAAAGGTTGGGGCAGAAGTTCGACTCACAAAACATGATTGGCCGCAGTCCGCTGATGGCAAAGCTTTTGGATACCGTGGCGCAGGTAGCCGCAACGGAAGCTATCGTTCTGATTACCGGTGAATCAGGTACGGGTAAAGAAATGATTGCCAATGCCATTCATTATAACAGTCCGCGTAAAGATGCGCCATTCATAAAAATCAATTGCGCGGCGCTGACTGAATCATTACTTGAGTCAGAGCTATTCGGGCACGAAAAAGGAGCTTTTACCGGCGCGGATAAAAGAAGGGAAGGAAAATTTCGGCAGGCGGATGGCGGTAGCATATTTCTGGATGAAGTAAGCGAAATGTCCGCCGCGATGCAGGTTAAGCTCTTGCGGGTTTTGCAGGAAAGAGAATTAACTCCGGTAGGCGGCGCGGAAGTGATCGCGGTCAACGTGCGTGTGATTGCCGCGTCCAATAAGGATCTAAAAAAAGAAATGGAACAGAAGCGCTTTCGCGAAGATCTGTTTTACAGACTCAACGTTGTAGCTTTGAATGCGCCGCCGCTGAAAGACAGGAAAGAAGACATTCCACTTTTGGCGCAGCATTTTCTGCAAATGTTTGCCGCAAAGAATAAGAAAAACATCAAAGGTTTCACGCCGCAGTCGATGGAGAAGCTCGTGAAATATAACTGGCCGGGTAATGTCCGTGAACTGATGAATGCGGTGGAGAGAGCCGTTGTTTTGTCTCGTTTAGAATATCTTGATGCTGACGAACTGGGGCTGCTGATGGCGGATAGTCCAAATGCTTCTGGCAGTGATCAACCTAATATGACGGGAAATATGCCGCTGGATGAGGTGGAAAAGAGAAGCATTCTGGAAGCGGTCAATGCTTGCGGCGGCAACAAAAGCGAAGCCGCCCGCCGCCTGGGTATTACTCGTAAAACGCTGCGGAAGAAACTGGATAAGTATGAAAGCGCTGATTGATATGAGCAAGCACAAATATTTAATAAGAAATTCCTTTTCAGAAAGATGACTTGGTATTAGAGTTCAGAGGACGCCTGGTTGGCATTGTCAGAGTGCTTTTGGCTACCTGTGTAGAGCTCGTATTCGAGAAGGCGGCATTCGATTTCGCCGTTATAGAAAATAATTCGACGTTTGGTTCTCAACCCTACTTTTTTGATCATCTCTAAATTGCCGGTAAAAATATAGCCGCGGTAGCCGCCGCCGATCTTTTTAAAAAAATCGCCAATGCCCTGATAAGTCGCTTCCAGTATCTGGAAATCACCTGCCTTGATATGACCGCTTTTATACTGCCTGTCAGATGCTTTGCGAAGGATGATTTTGCGGCCATTTGCAGCCGATTCTCTGCTGACGCGAAAATCTGTTGAATGCGGTTTTGTATTGATGGCTCCCATTCGCTCGCCATAGGGGGGATTTAAAATGATTATACCGCCGTCTTCCGGGATAGGGGTTTCTTCATAAGGACAGGTATTAAATTCGATCAGGTGATCAACTCCGGCTGTTTGCGCGTTTTGTCTGGCGGCGATAACCGCCATTTTATCAATATCCGTGGCGATGATTTTTGCCAGCAATATTTTTCGGGCATTGGCTTTGGCTTTTTTGCGCAGTTCCTGCCAGAATTCTTCAGGGAATTCTTTGATGAACATAAAGCCGTAATTATTCCGCATTAGGCCGGGAGCCCGATTTAATGCGATGTATGCGGCCTCAATGGCCAAAGTTCCGCTGCCGCACATGGGGTTGATAAAGTTTCTTTCGCCCTTCCAGCCGGTAGCCATAATTGCTGCCGCCGCCAATGTTTCCTGCATGGGCGCTTGCAGGGGAATTTTGCGATATCCGCGCAGGGAAAGACGCTCGCCCGAAGTGTCCAGATAAACATCGGCCTGATCGTTCTTCCAATAAACATGGACAACGGCTTTGTCCTTATCCGGGCCGGAATCAGGCCGCCTGCCGCATTTATCGCGCATTCGATCTACGATGGCATCCTTGACCTTGACATTGACGAAACGGGAATCGGTAATCAGCGGGTTATCGGCAATCGAGGTCACGCAAACATAGGCCGCCTTGCCGGAATCATGCAGGAGATTTTCCCATTCAATGGATTTGATTTTTTTGTAGAGGTTTTCCGGTGTATTGACTATTAATCTCTCCAGTTGATAGAGGACTCGCTGAGCAGTGCGCAGATGAAGATTGAGAATTAGGGTGTCTTGGAGAGTTCCTTCGGTTTGAATCGCCGTATCCAGCTCCGCCAGAACCGGAAAATCCAATGCCTCGATTTCTTTCTTTAGATAAAGCGAGACACCCTTCGGACAAGTTACAAGTATTTTACTTTTCTGATTCCAAATTGTCATGATACCCTTCTAACATATTATAATGATTTTGATAAGTATGAAATTCACATCATGCTTCAAGACGTAACGCTATGATTGATAAGCCTTGACCGAAACAGTTTGTTGGTGTAAAAGTTACCAGTTATATTATTGTACCGGGAAAGGAGGATACCGAGATGTCAAAATATCAATACAATCAAGAAGCGGTCGAAAATCTCAGATTGAGTGATACGTCTATTCTGGATCGTTTGGTTGATTTCGAATCAGCGCGCGAAGCGCATTTAAAAAAGGAACACGCTAAAAAAGATAAAAGGATGACTATTGGCGAGGCTGTTGCGACTTATGTGCAGGACGGCGATATCCTCACCGATGGAGGATTTTCTTATGTCAGAACGCCGCATCAGGCGTTTTTCGAAGTAATTCGGCAAGGCAAAAAGAATCTCCAGATGATTGGCGCTCCCAATACCAATCAAAGCTTCTTTATCGTGTACGGTTGCGTGGACTATTCACACAACTCATACACTGGTGCGGAGATGCGCGGGATTGATAAAAGCTATGACCGTATGCTCAAGGCCAAGCGGGTCAAGATTCTTTCCGAGTGGAGCCATGGGGGAATCGCGCAGGGATTCAAGGCTGCCCAACTTGGCACCCCGGGAGTTTTCAGCAAACAGATGATCGGCAGCGACATTGTTCGCTATAATCCTTACCTCAAGGTGATGCAACACCCTTTGAAGAATGATCCCGATCCTGTGGTATTCGTTCCGGCGTTGTATCCCGATGTGGCTTTTATTCATTGCCACGCGGCGGATAAATATGGAAACGCCTATATCTACGGCCCTGCCGTCAATGACCTCGCTGTTGCTGCCGCGACGCGCAAACTCATCATCACGGCCGAAGAAATCGTTCCCGAGAACGACATCCGCTACAACAAGCAGGGGCAGATCATTCCGTTTTTCTATGCCGATGCCGTTGTTGAGATGCCCTTCGGAGCGGTTCCCGGAAATATGCCCGGATACTACTACTGGTCGCGGCAGTGGTGGGAAAAGGTCATGCGTTTCGGCGGCGCTTCCGACGAAAACATGAAGGCGTTTCTTGATGAATGGATTATGGGCACCAAGGATCAGTTCGAGTTCGTCGTCAAGCTGGGAGGCGCCAAGTGGATCGCCGAGGCCCGTCGTCAGACCAAGGCCGCCGAAGGCGACAACGAAGACATAGATTTCTCTTATGAGGAATATACCCTGAAGCATGATTCAGGTCTCTACTATTAAGACAGGAGTGTATATTATGCAAGACTTAAACGTACCGGCCAATCCTTTAGAAACATTGGCTTATATTATCGCACAGCAGATTAACGATCATTCGATCGTGTATATCGGAACAGGAATCCCCATGGTGGGCGGGATTCTGGCTAAGAAAACCCATGCCCCCAATATTACCATTGTCTACGAATCCGGGGGGCAGGATCCGATCCAGGGTGACATGCCTTGGTCGGTCGCCTGTCCCTTTACCTGGCGCAAATCTCCCACCATCATGGAGATGTCCTATTCTTTCGCGCAGTGTTACAACGGGTATGTGGATATGGGCTTTCTGGGTTTCGCCCAAGTGGATATGTACGGCAATGTGAACACCCACCTCATCGGCAAGGATTTTCACAAGCCCAAGGTCCGCCTTACAGGCAGCGGCGGGAATAATGATCTTTCTTCCCTGACTGAGAACATGATATTGGTTGGACTCCAGACCCCGGATAAATTTCCGGAGAAGGTTGATTTCATTACCTCCGTGGGACATCTGACCGGCGGCAACTCACGCCGGGAGGCTGGCCTCATCGGCAACGGTCCGAGCGCTGTGATCAGCCCATGGGGTGTCTATGACTTTCATCCGGTCAGCAAACGTATGCGGGTTAAATCCCTGACCCCGGGCGTCACCTTCGAGATAGCTCAGTCGCTCACCGGCTTCGAACTTCTCAGACCCGAAAGCGAGATTCCGGATACCAAGCTGATCACGCCCGAGGCCCTGAAGATCATCCGCACCGATGTTGATCCGCATGGTGTTTTTACTACCATGCCAACCGCATAAATATTGAGAAGAGCGGATACATTATAAGGATGTATTTTTGGCGAAGAGACTGTGTCATAATTCACTTTCCTGTAATTATGTGATTTGCGTATTCCCCGCGATGTGCATTTGGACAGAAGCCGAGTCAGCAATCTATTTGTTCAGAAAATATTTTTTGCAGACCATAAGTTTTTTAAAGGGAACACATTCAAAATCTCCCTGATCCATTTCCACCAGGTCGTGATGAGTATGAATTTCCATCATTTCTGACAACTGCTCACTACTGAACACAAGGTGAAAGTGAGATTGCTTGCTATCGGGCTTTGATTTAGAAATGGTATAATATATTCGATCGACTGTGTTTCTACTTCTCTCGCAAAAAACATTGACAAAAACAGGAATCAATATATAGGTATATCTCAAGTATTGAGGGAGATTAATTATCAATGTTTGGCATAGGACTGCTGAAGCTTCTAATAATTGCGATAATTGCACTGCTCGTTGTTGGGCCCGAAAAATTGCCGGAATTGGCCAAAACTTTGGGTAAAGGCTTAAGCGAATTTAAAAAAGCAACTGAAGACGCTACCGAAGACCTAAAAGGAGCATTGAAAGATGATGAGAAGCCGAAGACCGGCGACGGCGGGAATAATTCTTTTTTGCCTGACTTGGCCAAAACTTTGGGTAAAGGTTTCAGCGAATTCAAAAAAGCAACCGAAGGAATAACCGAAGATATAAAAGAAGCCTTGAAAGACGGTGACAGCGGGAAGGATTATCTTTCAATGAAGAAGCCCGATACCGAAGAAACAAAAACCGGTTCATCTGATAAAATTCCCCCAAAACAATAATTTTAAAATAATTCCCCCTACATTTTAGAGCTGAAGACGGGCAAAGCTTCAAACTATGGAAACAACGGAAACTACAGAAACTTCGGCAACTACCGAAGATCACAAAATGTCTCTAACTGGACATTTAGTAGAACTGCGCAAAAGGCTCACTCGCTCTTTAATTGCGGTGGGCATTGGTTTTGGAGGCTGCTATTATTTCAAGGACTGGATTTTTGATATCGTTACCCGGCCACTAACTAAGGTTCTGCCCAAAAACAGTTATCTGATTTATACCGGATTAACTGAAGCATTCTTTGTCTATATGAAGCTGGCTTTTTTTGCTTCGCTAATAATTACTTGTCCTTTCATTTTATATCAAATATGGAAATTTATCGCGCCGGCCCTGCATTCCAAAGAAAAAAAATATGTACTGCCTTTTGTTTTTTTCTCCACTTTACTTTTCATCAGCGGTGTCTTGTTCGGATATTTTATCGCCCTGCCTCCCGCCTTTGAATTTTTTGTCAGTTTTAATAATAAATATTTGCAGGCAATGATCTCGTTTGGTGATTATCTGTCGCTTTTCGTAACATTTTTACTGGGATTTGGTTTATCTTTTGAATTGCCTATATTTATGTTCTTCTTGGCCAAACTGGGAATAGTTCACGCCAAAATGCTTTCCAAACAAAGAAGGTATGCCATTTTAATTATTTTTATCGTTGCCGCAATTTTAACCCCGTCGCCTGACGCTTTAAGTCAAATATTAATGGCAATACCCTTGATGTTTCTTTATGAAGTAAGTATATTTGTGGTAAAATTTGCCGAAAAGAAAAAAGTAACTCCCGAAAATAATGAATAATAATTGGTAAAAATTATGCCGATACACCGTAAAAGATCAAATAATAAACATGAAGGTGAAGTTCAGAAACTTTCCACGCTTCTTACTTTCTTTCTGGCATTAATCGTTTTTGTCTTGCTGGTGACAGTTGGTGGAACTGTTACCTACTATGCCTTAACCCTTGATTTGCCGGGAATTGACGCACTTAAAGATTATCGTCCCAGCATTGCCTCCCGTGTTTATGATGAAAACAACGCACTAATTGATGAGTTTTTCCTGGAAGACAGAAAAGTTGTCAGGATAGCCGAAGTTCCGAAGATAGTTTGCTATGCTTTTGTTGCGGCAGAAGACTCCCGCTTCTATCAGCATACAGGTCTGGATATGCAAAGCATTTTTCGCGCAATGTTAAAAAATGTTGGAGCAGGGCATATCGTCCAGGGTGGCAGCACCATTACGCAGCAGGTAGCCAAGATGATGTACCTTTCGCCGGAAAAAAAATACACACGTAAAGTTAAGGAAGCTATTCTTGCTTACAAAATTGATAAATACCTGAGTAAAGATGAAATTCTAAATTTATATTTAAACCAGATTTATCTGGGACACGGCACTTACGGAATAGAATCGGCGGCACTAGGTTACTTCGGCAAAAGCGCCAAAGATCTGAAACTGCCGGAGGCAGCCATGCTGGCCGGTTTACCTAAAGCTCCCAGCAACTATTCTCCATTTCTTCATTATGAAAAAGCCAAACAAAGACAAATTTACGTTCTTACGCGCATGATGGAAGACGGTTATATATCGCAGGACGAACTGGCAAAAGCATCTGCCGCTCCATTGAAATTACGGCCGATCAAACCCAAAGATAAAGTTGCCGCATATTTTGTGGAAACCATCCGCCGCTATGTGCAGGAAAAATACGGCGCGGACGTTCTTTACAAGGAAGGTCTTTCGATCTATACGACCTTGAATTTGTCCGCGCAAAAATATGCGCGCGATGCTGTGGAAAAAGGTTTGGTGGAATTGGAAGACAGGGAAAAATATAAACACGGTCTTGTTCAAGGCGCGCTTTTTTGCATGGATGTGAAAACAGGCGCTATTCGCGCCATGGTTGGAGGCCGTGATTTCAATAAAAGCGAATTCAACCGTGCAACGCAATCCCGCAGGCAGCCTGGGTCCGCTTTTAAACCACTGATCTACACGGCAGCTTTTGATAAGGGGTTAAATCCGTCGTCGCGATTTGTTGATTCTCCTATTTCTTTAGAAGATCCATCTCAAGAGGGTGGTCTCTGGAAACCGAAAAATTTTGATGAAAAATTCATGGGACCGATTACCATGAGGACTGCGCTTGTTCAATCCCGCAATATTGTGACCATTAAAATATTGCAGGAAATTGGTGTGGATTACGCAGTATCATACGCTATGAACATGGGGATTACTTCCCCTCTATCGCGGACATTATCATTGGCGTTAGGGGTATCGGGAGTGACGCTGCAGGAACTAGTCCAAGCTTATGGCGTTTTGGCGAATGGTGGCAAGAAAGTAACGCCTTATTTCATTAAAAAAATTGTTGATCGGACCGGTAATGTTTTTGAAGAAACTAAAGTTCAGTCGGAACAGGTTATTGATCCCCGTATCGCCTTTATGACTACTTATGTTATGCAGGATGTTGTGATAAGTGGCACCGGTACACGGGTTAAAAGTATAGGAAGACCGATTGCCGCAAAGACTGGAACGACGAATGACATGCGTGACGCCTGGTTTATCGGTTCTACTCCTTCCCTGATTACCGGAGTTTGGGTAGGTTTTGATCAGGAAGCGTCTTTGGGAAATCAAGAAGTAGGCGGAAAAGCGGCGGCTCCTGTTTGGCTTTATTTTATGGAAAAATTTTTACAAAACATGCCGGTGGAATCCTTTCCCGCACCGGAAGGTATTGTGTTTGTCAAGGTTAATTCCAAAACAGGCCAGCCTAGCGAATCAGGGACTCTTTCCGAAGCCTTTTTAGCTAACGCACAGCCCAGTGAAAGGCCTAATGACTTAACTGAAGAAAAAGAAGATTTATTCCGGTAGGAAAAATAGGAAATAGAAAACCGGTCGTTGTTCTTCCAATAGTTATCAAAGATCAAAGGCAGACTTGACCCCTTTTGTCAAGATTTCAATCCGTAATAGTCAAAAAATTACTAAACTCTAACTTAACATGTGGTACAAGCATCGGCGGTAAGTCACTATGTTAAATAAGATAAATATTAATTCCAAGAAACAGATCCTGATCGTGTATATCGTTTTGGCAGTTGTTACACTTGCTGTTTTCTGGCAGGTGAATCAATACGACTTCATCAATTTTGATGATCACGTTTATGTTACAGAGAACAGTCATATTCAGTCCGGAATCACGCTGGACGGATTTCGTTGGGCTTTCAGCACAAGATATGCCAACTTATGGAACCCTCTGGTATGGCTTTCCTTGATGTTTGATTATCAACTCCATGGCTTGAATGCAGGTGGTTATCATCTGACCAATCTTATCCTGCATGTAATGAGCGCTTTGCTGTTATTCTGGCTTTTTAACCGCATGACCGGAGTTATCTGGAAAAGCGCCTTTGTGGCGGCTCTTTTCGCGCTTCACCCGCTTCATGTGGAATCGGTTGC
>Ga0224558_1001472_pt1 | contig 24547 bp, 19 predicted proteins | sample 714S32024metaG_FD_180682 | JGI IMG/M metagenome (GOLD analysis project Ga0224558, IMG submission 180682) | Peat soil microbial communities from Stordalen Mire, Sweden - 717 S3 20-24 | ecosystem: Environmental > Terrestrial > Soil > Wetlands > Peat | place: Sweden: Norrbotten County, Stordalen... | reverse complement strand
GCTTTTCCATCCGTCCTACTCCTCTGCTAACCTTCTTCATTGGCTGGTCTCCTTTTGCACCTCGAGTGCGTGCGAACAGATTAATCTGCTTCGCGAGACCAGCCGTCTCATCCCATCTGAAGGCCTTTATCTAATTCATATTCATTCCGGGGGTTGAAACCCCCGGCTCCCTCCGGATTGATGCATCCCTCAGGGGCTGAAGCCCGCGTTCATTTTTTGCAATTGCGGCACGGCTGAAGCCGTGCCCTGATACAGAGCATGGATGATTTAAGGTTCGTGGTATCCCACCTTAGTGCTAAGACCTTGTGATTGGTCATTGTGCCTGGATATGCGCGGGCGAGGACGCCCGCACGACAGCCGGCCGGGAGGCCGGCGATCCATTTGTGATTGGTATTTGTGCCTGGATATGCGCGGGCGAGGACGCCCGCACGACAGCCGGCTGGGAGGCCGGCGATCCATTTGTCGGTTGAGCTTTATGCGCGGATGATGCGGATTCCCTGGCGCTCGAAGGGGGCGAGGGCTTCAGGGGGGGCGCTGGTGTCGGTGATTAGGATGTTGATCTCGCTTGCCTGACAGATGAATGCGGGGCTGACTTTGTTCAGCTTGCTGGCATCGGCCACGACGATGACCTGCTTGGATTGCTTGAGCATCTTTTGGTAGACGAGCGCCTCGTCGGCCTCCAGGGTGGTGGCTCCGCGCTCGGCGTCGATGCCGGTGACACTGAGGAAGACCTTGTCCATGTAGACGTTGTCGAGAAAGGTGAGCGCGGCGTTGCCGGTGAGCGAGAAGGACCAGGCCCAGGGCACGACGCCTCCGGTGAGATAGGTGCGGATGCCGGGCTGGTTGCAGAGTTCCATGCCGATGTTGATGGCGTTGGTGACGACCTGAATTTTTTCGCGATGTCGGAGGCTGCGGCCGATGTGCGTGGTGGTGGTGCCTGCGGTGAGGCCGACGGTCTCGTTGGCCTGGATGAGCTCGGCTGCGGCGAGGCCGATGCGGCGCTTTTCCTCGGCGAAGCGCTGCTCGCGCGCGAGGAAGGAGCTGTCGTAGCGGAACGGCTCGTAGAGGAGGGGCTCGACGAGGGTTGCGCCGCCGTGGGTGCGGCGAATGAGGCCGCGGCTTTCTAGCCGGGCCAGGTCGCGGCGGATGCTGGGCGCCGAGGAGCCGGCAACCTCGAGAATCTCTTCCACGGTGGCGGAGCCGGTGCGGAGGAGGAATTTGATGATGAGTTCACAGCGTCGATTGAGCGTATCGGCCATACGGGACCGATTCTATCCTTTCAGGGCGGGGAAAAGGAAGACCGGAACGTGATTTTTTGAGCGAATTGCGAATAATTTCGGGAATTTACTCAAGGAATTGACCAACTTCATCGTATATGATCGATTTTGGGGCCAGATCGGCATCCAAGAAGGTTCTGTGCCAAAATGAGCGTTTTCAAGAGTTTTGCCCACGAAATGTTGCGCGAAATCTATGAACAGCCAGCCGCATTGCGCCGCACCCTGGCCTTGTATCTGGACGGCAACCAGTTGCGCCGGGAGGTGGCGGAGAGTCTGGCGGGGTGGGCAAACCCGGCTGGCGAGGTGCTGATTGCCGCCTCAGGGTCCAGCCGGCACTCGGGGCTGGCGGGCGAAATTCTGCTGGAGGACCTGTGCGGGCTGGCGGTGGATGTGGAGTACGCCAGCGAGTACAGTTGCCGGGGCGGACGAGATCCGCGGCGTCCGGCGGTGATTGTGATTTCTCAGTCGGGGGAGACATCGGACACGCTGGCGGCGCTGCGCGAGGTGAGCCAGAGGGGCGAGAAGACGCTGGCGATTACGAATGCGGATTTGTCCACCATGGCGCAGGAGGCGGGCGTCTCCATGCCGCTGGCCGCGGGCGTGGAAAAGGCGATTCCAGCGACGAAGAGTTTTACGTGCCAGTTAGCCGTGCTGTTTCTACTGGCGTTGTATGAGGCGCGGCGGCTGGGCCGGATGGATGCAGCGGAGCTCGAGGCCAACATTGCGCGGTTGCAGGCTCTGCCCGACGCAATCGAAGAGCAGCTTGACGGATGGCGTGAGCAGATGGCCGCACTGGCGCACAAATACAACTCCGCCAATACGTTTCTATTTCTTGGGCGGGGCATTCACTACGCTATCGCGCGCGAGGGAGCCTTGAAGCTGAAGGAAGCTTCGTACGTTCATGCCGAGGGCTACCCGGCAGGCGAGCTGAAGCATGGACCAAATGCGCTAGTGAGTGACCGCGTGCCGCTGGTGGTGCTGGCTACAGTGGACCGCGCCAACGAAGCTTCGGTTGTGCGTTATGAAAAGACGATGCAACTGCTGCGCGAGATGAAGACGCAAGGCGCAAAGGTGATAGCGCTGGCCAATGACGGTGATCGCGATGTGGCGGAGATGGTGACGGATTGCATTCCAGTGCGGCCAGCGAGCGAGTACCTGCTGCCGATTGCGGAGGTGATTCCGCTGCAACTGTTTGCCTACTTCATGGCCATCGAGCGCGGCGTGGATGTGGACCGGCCAAGGAATCTGTCGAAGGCGGTTGTGGAGAAGTAGAGCATCCCTCCCAGGTCCGAGAATCCTGACCTCCGCCCCACGGACGAAGACCTGTCCGCGGGGACCCCGGACCTGGGGCACCCGGCCGTTCTAGTGCTAAGACCGTGTGATTTAGTAATTGTGCCTGAACAAGTGCGGACGAGGACGCCCGCACTACAGCCGGTCAGGAGACCGGCGCTACATTCCTGTCATTACAAATTCAAGCGGTCACGATACTAGCTGCGCGCGACCTGCTTCGAGCGAACACGTGGAGTGGCCGAACCAACGGGTCTCTCGGGGTTGCGCTCGGTGAATCGATCGTGCAGAACCACATTGAGCAGCGACTTATGGACCCGGATGCGGCCGTTGTATTCGATGAGGCCGAGCTTGCGAAAGCGATTCATGAAGAAGCTGACGCGGGAGCGGGTGGTGCCGACCATCTCCGCCAGAGTTTCCTGCGTGATGGGAGGAACCAGATGTTCTGGTTTATCCGGCTCACCAAATTCGGCCAGGATCAGGAGAATTCTCGCCAAGCGCCTTTCGCTGGAATTGAAAAGCTGGTCGACTAGATCGGCCTGCGCTCGCATGCTCTTGACCAGCAGGAATTTCAAGTACATTTCGGAGAAGGAATGCTCCTCGTGCATCACTCGGGTCATCTCTTCCCGCGCTATCTCCAACGCTGTGCAGGCGGTAATAGCACTGGCAGTGGCCAAATGCAGCGCGCCCAAGCTGGCCAGCGACTCCTCTCCAACGAATTCCCCGGCGGGGAGAAGCGCGATGGTGGCCTCTTTCCCCTCATGCGAAACGACTGTGAGTTTTGCGCGACCCGTCTTAAGATAGAAGATGGAGTCAGCCGAACTTCCCTGCGTAAAGAAAACCTGCCCGGGCTTCAATTGGACGATTCTTCGTCCCACTCCTGCTGTTGCCAGGAAGGCTGCGAGGTCGAAGGTCATGCTTTTCACCTCGATAAAGAAGATCGATGGAGCAAATTCTACTCTCTTATTCTGGCGGTCATTGTACGGTATCTGACATAACCAGAATTTTGTCAGACACATAGTAAGCATTGCGCATACTAACTATGATAGGGTTTTGTCTGAAAGTGAGGATTCCTTGCGTACGAGCGACTTTAAGAACACTCTTTTGAAGGCCCTGGACGGAGAGATCATTGAGCGCCTACATTTGCAGCCGGTCAAATTCGAGCTGAATCACGAAATCGAATACCCTGGCGACCCGATCGATCACCTCTATTTTCTCGAAGAGGGGATGGCATCGATGACGACAACGTTCAAGGATGAGTCTCAGGTCGAGGTAGGGATGTTCGGTTATGAGTCGGTCATCGGCGTCCCAGCTCTGATGGGAGCAAAAACGAGTCTGAATCGCATCTACACCCAAATTGCCGGCTATGGCTATAGCTGCCTTGTGGAGGACGCGCGAAGAGAGTTTCGCCTTGGCGGCAAATTTCAGTTTCTGACTCTGCGCTATGTTCAGGCACAACTCGTTCAGGCCATACAATCCGCTGGATGCAATGCAAAACACAACTTCGAACAGAGGCTCGCCCGCTGGCTGCTCATCTGTGCGGACCGCGCGAACATCGACACGTTCAAGATATCGCATGAGTTTCTCGCGGACATGCTTGGGGTTCGCCGTCCCACTGTTTCTACGGCAGCCGGAATTCTCAAGCGAAAAGGACTTATCGAATACACCCGCGGAGAAATCCACATTCTCGATGTCCCTGGGCTTACGAAAATCTCTTGCGAGTGCTATCTGATCATTAAAGATTACCTCGACAATTACGCCAAGTTCGACACCACGATCACTGCGTAGCCGCTTTAACCGCAGCAGCCGCAAGCTGTGTCAATTTTCGGAGTACTTTCCGTTGGCGATGTCCTGGGCGGCCTGGAAGAGGTTTTCCGGGCTGCCGAGATCGCGCCAGTAGTATTCATCGGCGCGAAGAGCGACGATTTTTTCTCCCTGGGACGCTAGATGCAGGTAGGCGTCGATGATGGAGAACACGCCCTGCTCTTCCATCTTCGCGAAAATTAGAGGAGAGATAACATGGATGCCGGAGAAGGCCAGGGCTTGTAACTGTTTCGCAGGACGCACTAATTGGTCCGGTTGAGATTCAGCCTTTGTGTCGCGTATAATTCGACGGCCGCAGAGCTGGCCTTGCTCGTCGAAGAGCAGATAGCGCGAAGTTACACGCTGCTGAACTGCCAGAGTTGCCAGGGCGTACTGCTGCGCGTGAAAGCGTAGCATTTGCCCGATATCTATAGTGCTGAGGACATCGACGTTGTGGAGGATGAACGGATCCAGAGAGCTGCCACTAAAGAAATGCGCGGCTTTCTTCAGGCCGCCGCCGGTGTCTAGCAGCTCTTCTTCGCGAGAGACTTCTATCCTCATGCCGAAGTTATCGTGGGCTTTGAGGTAATCGACAATCATCTGCGCATGATGATGCGCGTTGACGATCACCTCGCTGACACCGAAGGAGCGCAGACGCGACAGAGCAATCTCCAGCAGCGTGAGGCCGGCAATGGTGACCAGCGCCTTGGGACGGTCGTTCGTGAGAGGCCGCAGGCGCGTTCCCAGACCGGCGGCCAGGATCATGGCCTTCATCGGCCTATCTTCTCCTGTTCGAGATGCCGGACCTCGACTTCCACACCGCTGTCGGCACGCAAATGCCGCGCCAACTGCTCGGCAAGATAGACGGAGCGGTGCTGGCCGCCGGTACAGCCAAAGGACACCATGAGGCTTTTGAAACCACGGCGCTGATAACTGTTCACGCTCGAATCCACCAGCGACTGCACATTGGCCATATATTGGTGGACGCTGGACTGCTGATTGAGATAGTCGATTACAGCCGAATCCTTGCCGGTCAACTGCCGGAACTGTTCTTCACGGCCAGGATTGGGAAGACAGCGCGCATCGAAGATATATCCGCCGCCGTTGCCTGATTCATCGGTGGGCATCTCGCTGTGGAATGAAAAACTAAAGATGCGCACTTTCAAACGCTCGGCGGAAGAAGCCAGGCCCTGCAATTTTTCCGAGGCCAGCATGCCTTGCAGCGCTTCCAGCAGCGCGGGCAGGGCGATGGGCAGCTTAACGTTATGAGCGAGCCAGCGCAGGTTCTTCAGTGCAAAGGGCACGCTCTGCAGAAAATGTGCCTTGCGCTCATAAAATCCGCGGAAGCCATAAGTGCCCATGGCCTGCAGAATACGCACGTAAACGTAGGCGTAATAGTGCTCCATGAAGGCTTGGCGGTCCAGGTCGATGTAACCAGCGAGGCAGTCGAGATAGTGGTCGAGCAGCTCCTGGCGCAGCTCCGGCGGCAAATCGGCTTTGCCATCGTAGAGCAAGGAGGCGATGTCGTATTGCAGCGCGCCTTTGCGGCCGCCCTGGTAGTCGAGAAAATATGGTTGGCCGTCGCGCAGCATCACATTGCGCGATTGGTAATCACGATAGAGAAAATAATCGGATTTGGCGGCGAGCAGAAACTTGGTGAGTCGGGTGAAATCATGTTCCAGCGCCTGTTCGTTGAATGGGATGCCGGCCAGGCGCAGAAAATAATATTTGAAATAGTTCAAGTCCCAGGCGATGGACTGGCGGTCAAAGCGGTCGCGCGGATAGCAGACCTTGTAATTCAGGTCCCGGCCGGCCTCTACCTGAAAACGCGGCAGCTCAGCCACCACTTTGCGATAGGCTTCAATGGCCGGCGGAGCGATGGCCGCGCCGGAGCGATTTGCAACAAGAAAATCAAAGAGCGTGGTGTCGCCCAGATCTTCTTCGAGGTAGGCGTCGTGGCTCAGGTCCTCTTCGAAAATTTCCGGGACAGGCAGCCCGCGGCGACGAAAATGCCGGGAGAACTCGAGGAAGGCGACATTCTCCTCTCGCACGGAATAGAGAACGCCGATGGCGGATTTTCCACCGCCGGTAAGGCGGATGATGGCGCGACCGGAGGAGCCGAGTTGGCCCTGAAGCGGCTGAACCACCTCGGCCGGTATCCGGTAATGCTGCTCGAAAAGCCGTTTTAGAACGTCCATGGGCCTCTTTTCAGCCTGGTCAGGCTGCTACACAACGATACTTAGTCCGGGCAGGCGCGCACAAGGAGCAGCGAACTTGCTGAGTTATGCGGCTCCGCGGCCTTTCGACCGAATGAGTTGATGGGCTTCCATGGCGTGCCGCAGCAGCAGATTGGCCTTGGTCTGATAGCCGCGTCCATAGCTTTTCAGCCACTCAATCACATCGTCGTCCAAGCGCATCGTCACTGGGCGCTTGATGGGCCGGTAGAAGCGACCAACCTCAGCACCTGTCCAATCGACGATCTCGGGCATGTCGCTGAAATCAATCGTAGCGTCGGTCTTGGCGGCGATGGCGGCGATCTCCCGCCTCTGCGCGGCTGCGAGCTTTTTCATATGACCTCTTTTCCTGGGCGGATGCGGCTCGCGCCGAGATCAAGCGAATGGTTTCTTCTCCGTCCTGTTCCCGCCATGTGTAAACCACGAACAAGGTCGCTCCGGGCGCAATTTCACCGAGCGCGTTGTAGCGGTCTTCCGCATCGTGATGCGATAGATCCTTGCGCGAAAGAATCCACTGGTCTTCAAAGATGAGCGAAGCGGTTTCGAAGCCTACACCGTGCTTGCGGCGGTTTTCGCGGTTTTTCGCCGGATCCCAATCGAATCGGCTCATCTTGACGCTTCCCCTCAGTGTGGCACATGTACATATAAATGTCAATACATCAATACCGCCAGGGCGGGAACACGCATTCCGTCAGCCTGCGATACTAGACGCTTTCCCTTCGAAATGCGCCTCGATCTCTTCTAGGGTTTTGCCTTTGGTCTCCGGCAAAAAGAAGGCAGCTACGATGAAGTAGACCACCGTAAATCCGGCGAAGAGGAAGAAGATGGACGAGTAGCCGTGCTTGCTGACGAAGGGCAGGAAGATTCCGGCGAGTGTGGTGGAGGCGAGCAGGTTGAGGACCAGCGCGATGCTCATGCCATTGGAACGGATGCGGGTGGGCATCAACTCGGAGAGGGCGAGCCACACGCAGACGCCCGGACCCACGGCGAAGAAACCCATGAACAGGAAGAGGCCGAGGGCAACGAGCCAGCCGTGACTTTCGCTGGGCACCTGACCGACGATGGCTTTTTCGATCTTCAGCGGAGCGGTCTGCGCGGCCTGCAGGTTGCCGAGAGGATTTTTGAAGAGGGCTAGAACTTTGTTTGGGGGCACGCAACTGTCGCGGCTGATGTTGATGTTGGGCCGGTCCGTGGGAACGTCTGAGCGCACAAAGCTGGTGGCGGCGGTGAAATCGCCGTAGGAATAGATGATGGCGAGGGACGCGCGGCCGGCATCTATCTGATTGCTTGCAGTGCTCTGGGAGGCCAACAGTTGAGCGGCCTTATCGCGGTCGAAGCGCAACGTCAGCTCCTGACGGGGAGTGACCAGCGCCTGGACTTGAGAGCGCGCGTCGAGGCTGACCTTTTCGGTGCGCAGAAATAGAATTCCCACGGCCACGAGTGAAACGATGATGCCGCTGGTGCCCAGTGTGAGCAGGAACTTGCGGCCCTTGCGATCCACCAGGAACATACCCACCATGGTGAGCAGGAAGTTCATGGACATGAAAATGACCAAGCCCCAGTGGGCATGCAGATCGGAGAGGCCGCTTTGCAGCAGAATGGCGCCGTTATACGCAATGATGGAGTTGATGCCGGTGGTCTGAGTGCAGAAGAGAACGAGGCAGGCGAGAACAAACGGCACAACGTACTTGCGGCGCAAGAGCGATTCTTGTACCTGCTTGCCGGTGGTGCTGACGGTGGATGCGTTGCGCGCGGCCTCTTCCATCTCGCGTAACTCGATGGCGGCTTGCTGCGCAGTGCGGGAGCGCGAGAGGGCGGCGAAGGCCTGTACCTTGTGGCCACGTTTGAAGAGCCAGCGCGGCGATTCGGAGACCAGCAAGCTGCCGAGCAGAAACAGGATGCCGGGCGGCAGAGCAACCCAGAAGAGATTGCGCCATGCGTGATCCTTGTAGGCAAACAGCGCCGCGGCGTCGCCGGTATAGGCCACGGCCATGACCTGATAACTGAAGTAGATGCCGATGAGGGCCGCGAAGACCATCGACGAGACGGGCAGCCATTGAAAGACAGCCGTTCCCTTGCCGCGCTCCGAAGCCGCGAGACACTCGGCCAGATAGAGCGGGACCACGACGCCGATCAAACCGCCGCTGATGCCTTCCAACAGGCGGCCGAAAAACAATAACGCATAACCGTGCGAGAGGGCGATCATGGGAATGGCGATGACAAAAGCGACGCCGCAGAGATTCATGAGCGGCTTGCGGCCAAGCCAGTCGGCCAACACTCCGGCAAAGAGCGTGGAGAAAACGCCTCCTAACATCATGGCCGCGACAATGACGGAGAGCTCCGCGGTGGTTCCCTGGAAAGTGGCTGCCAAATAGGGCAGTGCGCCACCGACGAGGCCGATGTCCATGCCGAAGAGCAGGCCGCCCAGTCCCGCGACCACAAGGAGAAAAAGGTTGTAGCCGCGCTTGGCGGAATCTGAGGCAGGCTGGTTCATGGCGGCTGGGGCTGTCTTTGTCACGGGAAATGTCCTCTTGCGCAGTTTATGCTCCCCCTTGATGTGCGCGATACGGCTGGCTGGAGATCATTTGAAATCCGGACCATGTGGCGCAATTCAGGTTGAGGAACAAGACGCACTTCCAGTTTACAATCACCGCCTGGAGATAAGAGGCTTATTGTGAGGAGCTGAAGTTGTTGGAAACAGAGGAGTTCTCTGCGCAGAAGGACTCTTTTAGATGCGGGGTTATGATGCTGTTTGCCTTCACAGCCCATTAAGGAGAAATAGGCGTAAACTGAGGCAATGGACCCCGAAACTGCCCATTTATTTCAGGACTAGATCCTGTTTTGAGCGGGTTGCTTGCAGCCGTCAATGTTGGCCCCTTTCATGGACTGATTCCTGAGGCGGGCCGCGGGTTCAGCGGAGAACGCGAATGAGCACTACGCAGATGAACAGCCGCAGAGATTTCCTCAAGCAATCTATTGGCGGAGCTGCATTTTTGTGCGTAGGCGGCGCGATGGAACGGCCGACATCCGCGAAACCAGTAGCCCCGGAGCCTGTTGCGTCGGGGGCAATATCCAGGGTGGTTGTCGCGCACGATGAACTGCTGCGCGGCACGGGCTCCACGGTGGATTCACAGCGAATGCTGGCGCTCGTAGATCGCAGCATCCAGGCTCTCTTCGATCTCGATCATCCAATTGAGGCATGGAGAAAACTGGTTCGCCACGGCGAGACGGTCGGCCTGAAGGTGAATACACTGGGAGGCCGCGGAATCTCAACCAATGTTCAGCTTGTTGCGGCGATCTGCGAACGGTTGCAGGAGGCCGGGGTCAAGGCCGGCGACATCGTGGTTTGGGACCGCGACAGCAAAGAGATGGAGCGCGCCGGATTTCATATCGTGGAGGGCGGCGACCGTGTGCAATGCTACGGAACCGACCGCGTCGGCTACGAAGAGGAACTGGCGGCGTGGGGCAGCGTGGGAAGTTGCTTGTCGAAGATTCTCACCCGGCGTTGCAGCGTTCTTATCAATGTCCCTGTACTGAAAGACCACGACGGCGCGGGCGTGACGATTGCACTCAAGAACATGTACGGCGTGATTCATAACCCCAACAAGTATCATCCCAACGGCTGCAATCCCTACGTGGCGGATTTAAATATGCTGCCGGAGATTCGCAGCCGGATGCGATTGACGATTTGCGACGCAACCACTGCGATGTACGAAGGCGGGCCGGGCTACAAGCCAGAGCACAGTTGGAATGCGAACACCCTGCTCGTCTCCACCGATCCGGTCGCGCTGGACCATACGGGCTGGAAGATGATCGAGCGCAAGCGCGCCGAAAAAGGATTGAAGACGCTGAAGGCTGAGGAGCGCGAGCCGATTTACATTGCGACCGCGGCCGATGGCGAGCACCGGCTGGGGACAAATGACGCTAAAAAGATTTCACTCATCGAGAGGTAAGCGAAAGACGCGCACGACCAAATTGTTGAGAAGAGGCTGAATATGTTCGGTGCGTTGAATCACGAGGATATGGTGAAGAACCCGGAAGGCCGTCCGTTGGATCGCCGTTTGTTTATGAAGTGCGCGCTGGCGTCGGGCGCGGCACTGGGAATGGCTGGTGTTGCGGAACCTGCCGCCGCGAGTTCATCGGGCGCGGCTTCCGAGACGCAAGACGATGCGCACTTCATCGTCGAAGCAAAGTTCTACCAGAAGCTGCCGAATTGCAAGATCAAATGCAAGCTGTGTCCACGCGAATGTACTGTGGGAGACAAGGAGCGGGGTTACTGCGGTGTGCGCGAGAATCGCGGTGGCGCTTACTACACGCTGGTTCACTCGCGGGTGTGCGCGGCTCACGTCGATCCCGTTGAGAAGAAGCCGCTCTTCCACTATCTGCCGGGAACGAATGCCTTCTCGATAGCCACAGCCGGCTGCAACGTCAACTGCAAATTTTGCCAGAACTGGGAGATCTCGCAGTCGCGTCCCGAACAGATTCCCGCCGACTACGTTTCACCTCAGCGCGTGGCTGAAATTGCCCAGCATTACAGTTGCCCCACGATTGCCTACACCTACAGCGAGCCGGTTGTCTTTGCCGAATACCTGATGGACGCTGCCGATGCGGGGCACGCTGCCGGCATACGCAGCATCGTGGTGTCGAACGGTTATATGCAGGAAGAGGCGTTGAAGGCGGCCTACGGAAAGGTGGACGCCGTCAAGATTGATCTGAAATCCTTTTCCGAGTCCTACTATCGCCAGGTCGTCACAGGGCAACTGAAGCCGGTGCTGGATTCACTGGTCACTCTGCGCAAGATGGGCAAGTGGACGGAGATCGTCTACCTGGTGCTGCCTACGCTCAATGACAGCGATGAGGAATTTCACGGCCTGGCGCAATGGATCAAGACAAACCTAGGCGCAGATGTGCCGCTTCATTTCACGCAGTTTCATCCCGAGTACCTGCTGAAGAATTTGCCCATTACGCCGGTACCCACGCTGGAACGCGCCAAGGCGATTGCCGACGCCGAGGGACTGCACTACGTTTATATTGGCAATGTACCGGGACATCCGTCGCAGAACACATACTGCCCCAAGTGCCGCAAGATGCTGGTGGAGCGCGTGGGGTTTACGGCCGACCAGGTATTGATCCACAAGAACAGTTGCCCATTCTGCCAACAGCCGATTCCCGGCATCTGGCACGTATGAAACGCAGAGGAGGCTTCGCATATGAACATCAACCTGAATCCAAGCAGCCTTTGGATGGCTGCGCCACTGCTAGCTTTGCTGGTGTTTACGCCGATCAAACACGTTAGCGCAGGAGATCAACCAAAAGTGAGACAAGCAGCTGTTGCAGGCAGTTTTTATCCCGCCGACCCGAAGGCGTTATCCGCAATGATGGACGGCTTTCTGGCCAAGGTCACCGTACCGCCGATTACCGATCCGATTCTTGCCGTGGTGGCGCCACATGCGGGCTACGAGTACTCCGGACCAGTAGCCGCGTACACCTACGCCCAATTGAAGGGACACAAATACACGCGGGTGGTGGTGATTGCGCCATCACACTATGTGTCCTTTGACTTCTCCTCCATCTACGATGGCGACGCCTACGCTACGCCATTGGGCAACGTGCCGGTGGACAAGGCCTTCGCGCAAAAGCTGGTGAAGATGAGCTCTACGATGAAGCTATCCAGCCAGGGGCACGATCCCACATCGGCAGGAGGCGAGCACGCAGTTGAGGTTCAACTTCCCTGGCTGCAAAAGGTGCTGGGCAATTTTGAAGTTGTGCCCATCGTCATGGGAGACCAGAGCTACGAAAGCAGCCGCGCGCTGGGAGTGGCATTGGCCAAGCTGATTAAAAAAGAGGGCGGCAATACGCTCGTACTGGCCAGCTCTGATCTGTCGCACTATCACACCTACGATGACGCGGTGACGATCGATCACAAGACGCTCAACGCGCTTCAGGCGTGGGACTACTTCAGTATGTCGCGCAACTTCCAGGCGCGCGTATGGGAGGCCTGTGGCGGCGCGCCCATCGTAGCCGCGATGATTTACGCCGAGCGCATGGGCGCCAACCAGGCACGTGTGCTCAAGTATGAGAATTCAGGCGACGTCACAGGAGATCATTCACGGGTGGTCGGGTACAGCGCGGACGTTTTTGTGAAAGCTGATAGCGGAAAAGTGTTGGAAACTCCGTTTTCGCTGAGCGAACCCGAGAAAAGCGAGTTGCTCGCGCTGGCGCGCAAGTCAGTGGAATATGTGGTTCAAAATAAATATGCTTATGAACCACCCGCAAGCGCGAGCGCAACGCTGAACCAGGAGCGCGGAGCTTTCACGACGCTGAAAGAATCTGGCGAGCTGCGCGGGTGCATTGGCTACACCTCCGCCGCCAAGCCTCTCTATATCACCGTGCGCGACACGGCCACGCTGGCCGCCATGCAGGATCCTCGTTTCCCGCGGGTAACGGCAGCAGAGTTGCCCAAACTTGAATATGAAATCTCTGTACTGTCGCCTATGCGGCGGGTGACGGACGTTCAGAAAATCATTGTTGGCCAACATGGACTGCTGATGAAAAACGGCGATAGCGAAGGCATTCTGCTTCCGCAAGTGCCGGTGGAACAACGATGGGACCGGCATACGTTCCTTGAGCAAACCTGCGCCAAGGCGGGAATGCACACCGACTGCTGGATGGATGATGATACGGATATCTTCAGCTTCACAGCGGTTGTCTTTGGTGAGCACAAACCGTGAGCGCCTGATACGCATTGATTGTTACTGAAACTGGTGGGATTCTCTGCAAGCCAGCGCGGCCAGCAGAGCCGGCGCCAGGTTCACCGCCGCGGTGAACCATGCAGTCTTCCAGAATCCGAAAACAGGAATAAGATAGCCGCTCAGCACCAGTGCGCCCAGGCAACCTCCGAGTAAGTCGATGGCATAGAGCATGCCGAGACTGTGTCGGCCGCTGACATTCTGTAGATAAATCTCCGTTGCCAAGGGAAACTGATAGCCTCCTAACATTCCGCAAAGCGCGGCCAATGCAGGAAAGACACATTGCGCCGCCAACCAGCTTGTTGTCATTCCGGAAAGCCTTGCGAACAGGCTGACGAGCAACATCAGCATAGGAGCAGACAAGACAAGCAGAAGCTGCGTGGTTGCAACGGCACGGCAGGGAGGGCTGTTGACGCGACGAATGCGGCGCATTCCCAGCCAGCTTCCAATAGCAATGCCAGCCATGCTGAGAGCTATCAGAATGGCGAGCTGGTGATAAACGTAACCGTAGATGGATTGGAATGCAAGCAGCAGAATGATCTCGAGCGCCATGAGGGTGAATCCCGTCGCGGCCATACAACATCCGGCCGCCGCTCGGACGCGTCGCGCACAGGGCACAAAAGCCAGAAGCGATGTTATGGTGAAAAGCACTACGAGAGTAACACCGAGAATGATGGTGAAATTTACATGCCCCGCGGCGCGCAACCAGCCGGCATAGGATGGCTTGAATTGCGCGCTCCACAACACCACGTTGAAGTAATAGGCAATGGGAGAAAAATCGCGATTTACTTTTGTCGAAGGCAGTGGCTGCAACTCGTCGCGCACCTGCATCATGCGGTCGGGCATCATGCGGTAGGGGATAAAATACTCGCGAACGTAGCGCGTCTTGAGGTTGCGCTCGAGTAGCCGCGCTACCAGCGTTCGCGGATCGTCCGTAAGAACATCGGAGCGTGTTGCGGCGAAGAAGTGGATCGTCTCTCCGGGAAGAGCGACGACGTACGGAAAAACTTCTTGCAGTGTCCGGTCGATGCAACGCAAGAATTCCGCCAAGCCGGGGCTGATTGCTTCCTCAGATGAGGGCAGTTCGAGGGCGAGCAAGCCGCCCGGCGCCAGATGATCGCGCGCAGAACGAAAGAACTCCGCGGTGTAAAACCTGTTCAGTTGAGCCGTCTGCGGATCGGGCACATTCACAATGATCACGTCGAAGACGCCGCTCGCCGACTTGAGATAGTACCGGCCATCCGCGTAGTGCAGATGCACCCTGGGATCGGAAATGAAAGAGAAGGACTCTGCCAAGAAATATTGCCGCGCCATGCTGATAAGCGCGGGGTCCAGCTCAACCAGATCAATGCGCTCGACGGTGGGATGGCGGAGGGCTTGCGCGAGGACGCCGCTTGCGCCTCCGCCGATCATCAGAATGCGCCGCGGCTCCTTGTGTTCCAGAAGTGCGTAGTGAACCGCCTCTTCAGCGGCACTCTCATCCGGCGAGTTGGCAAGGATTACTCCATTTTCGTACAGACTTCGGATGTTGCCCGTTTCGACGACCGACAGGTTGCCGTAAATCGAGTCGCGCGATGCGAGTAGATGCAAGCCGCGCCATTGGCTTGCCCGCGCTGCGTTTTCCAGCCAAGGCGCGACATAAACAACAAGAAGAATTGCGAGCATCCCCCCTGACGCAATCGTCATCCCCATCTGCCTTCGACTCAGGGAAAACAAAAGAATGATTGCCATCAAAAAGTTCAGAACGAGTACAAGACAGGCGATCTGGAACGGCTCAAGAAAGCGCAGCAACACAAAACTGGCGACGACGCCACCCAGGCCGGAGCCTGCCGCTTCAAGCAAATAAGCCACGCTGACAGCGGCGCGCTCGGAAACGGAGCACTCGTGGCTGTACATGCGCACCACAGCCACAAATAGCGCGCCGCCAACAGCGCAGAACACGCTCAGACAAACCAGCGATGCAAGCAGAACCGGGACCGGCCCAACCAACTCGCCAGGCACAGCTTGAAAAAGACTCTTGCTGGCGCGCAATGCCCAAACCGTAAGCGGCAAGCTGACACCGAGCAGAGATTCGAGCACAGCCACCGTTTGACGCGCGCGACTTTCGCGCAACGCAAGACTGCTGCATAGAATACTGCCGGCAGCTGTCCAAAAGAGCCATGTGGCGAGCATGATGCCCAGCGAAATCTCATTGCCGCTGAAGACGACCATCAGTTCGCGCATGAGCACGATCTGACCGATGACGGCACTGAAACCCGTCAGCATCAGGGCCGCCTTGACGGCGGGCTCACAGCCTGATACCTCGCGGCTTACGACAGAATGAATGTGTTTTTCCATCCGAGAAAATTAAAATCCTGTTGTCTCAAGAAAGCAAGGGCAATCATAATTTCTTCAAAGTTGATGCCATTTCTGAGCATGTAAAGGTATAGCGGAAATGAAGCGCATCAAACTAATGTAACTAATAGAACACCTATTAATTCAAAATAAGTTTTTGCATCCCGCGAGTAACTGTAATTTATTGTGTTTTTCTTACTGCGAAACAGGTTATTTACTTTATAAATTACGGTCAGTTGAGTAATACAGAGATAGCGCCTGAAACAATAGTTTATTATATCTGTATCCTACTGATTCTAATGATTATATATATCATTACCCTTCTTAAGTCATTCTACCCTTTTTACGCGCCCTTTACTTATGGCGATTTATAGGTATCTGTAATTAACACTCTTATCATTTATGCGATGAAAACTTAACATTCGGAAAGCGTTGAAAACCACTAGAAATTGATGCACTAACATAGGAGAGCAGGGTGACACGCGTCACAGCCCGGCACCTTTGCTAAGCAGAGAATCGTATGGGTTTTGGGGAAGTACTTCCTAGAAACCAGCGAAGTAGTATTAAAGCTTGAATGCGTCGCCTGGACATTTGTTAACGGTGTACGAAATGGGCAGAGAAACTCGAATGTACGATCGATGCGAACGCGAGCGTGGAGGCCACCGGTGATGAACTGGCGCGAAGAATATCGGAATAAATGCATGGATGCCTCTCAGGCTCTCATGGCAGTACATTCCGGGGACCGCGTATGGATCCAATCGGGGTGCGGCACGCCGTCGCCCCTGGTGAATGCGCTGGTGGCGCGAGCTCCCGAGCTTCGCAATGTCGAGATCGTTCACATGAAGACGCTGGGTGATGCGGACTACACTAAACCGGAATATGAAGGCATTTTTCGTCATCGCGGATTATTCCTGGGCGACAATGTGCGCGAAGCGGTGGTCGCTGGACGCGCCGACTATACGCCTATTTTCCTGGGAGAAATTGAAGGCTTGTTTTTCAGCGGCGCTCTTCCGCTGGATGTAGTGCTGATGCAAGTTTCTGCACCGGATGACCACGGATACGTAACCCTGGGTACAACTGTGGACTGCACTTTGAACGCAGTGCGTTGCGCCCGGACGGTGATTGCCGAAGTGAATGAGCGGATGCCGCGCACGCACGGGGAGACGGCCATTCATGTGAGCCGCATCTCCGCGATTGTGGAAACATCGCGACCGCTGTTGGAATTGCACCAGGAGCCATTCACCGCGATGCACCGCAGAATAGCGGAGAACGTGGCCTCGCTGATTCCCGACGGAGCAACGCTGCAAACGGGGATTGGCGGAATTCCCGACGCAGTGCTTTCCTGCCTGGGAGATAAGCACGATCTGGGAATACACAGCGAGCTGGTTGGCGATGGCGTGATCGATCTGATGGAGTCGGGCGTGCTGAACGGAGAGCGCAAGTCGTTGCACCGCGGCAAGGCAGTGATTGCGTTCATACTTGGATCGCAGCGGCTTATCGATTACGTCCGCGATAACCCGGCTTTCGAGTTCCGCCCTATTTGCTACACCAACGATCCGTTTGTGGTGGCGCAGAACGACAAGATGGTGGCCATAAATGCGGCGATACAGGTGGACATAACGGGGCAGGTGTGCGCGGACTCGCTGGGGATTAAGCCCTACAGCGGGTTTGGCGGACAAGTGGATTTCATTCGCGGAGCAGCGCGCTCCAAAGGCGGAGTGCCGATTATCGCACTGCCTTCGACGGCGAAGAAAGGCACAATTTCGCGGATTGCGCCGATGCTGGATCCGGGAGCAGGCGTGGTGACATCGCGCGCTGATGTGCATTACGTGGTGACCGAGCACGGCATCGCTTATCTGCATGGGAAGACGCTGCGTGAGCGTGCTGAGGCACTGATCGCGATTGCCGATCCGCGCTTCAGGGGTGAACTGGAAGATTTCGCGGTGCGCTCGCATTACATGGAGCGCAGGGCCGCGGCCGTGCTTGCCTGAGAGCTTTGGCTGGCCGGAGAGGAGTAGTTATGGCGAATGTGGAGAAGCAGGACCGTGGCATGCTGCGGGTGGATGTGGACGAGTGCAAGGGCTGCGGGCTCTGCGTGGAAGCATGCCCACCGAAGGCGATCTCACTCAGTGAGCGATTGAATCACTACGGCTATCGCACAGCAACGTATGCGGGCACGGGATGCACGGGATGCGGAATCTGCTTTATGGTGTGCCCCGAGCCGGGGGCGATTACTGTTTTGAAGATCGTGCATCATCCGTCTGTTGAAGGACACGGCGTAGAACCATGCATTGCGGGAGCGAGCACATGCGCAAGCAATTAATGAAGGGCAACGAAGCGGTAGTGAAGAGCGCAATTCTAGCTGGATGCCGCGCATTCTACGGGTATCCCATCACACCGGCCACTGAGATCACCGAAACCGCGGCGCTCTACATGGCGCAGACAGGCGGCGTGTTTCTGCAAGCGGAGAGCGAAACCGCGTCCATCAACATGCTGTACGGCGCGGCATCGGCTGGTGTTCGGGTGATGACGTCGTCAAGCGGGCCTGGAATCAGCCTGATGCAGGAAGGCATAAGTTACCTGGCGGGCGCGGAGTTGCCCTGTGTAATCGTGGACATTACCCGGGGCGGTCCGGGACTGGGAAACATCGCTTCAGAACAGGGCGACTATCACCAGGTAGTAAAGGGCGGCGGTCACGGCAACTACCGGACGATCGTGCTGGCGCCCCATTCAGTGCAGGAGATGGCAGATTTGACGGCGCTGGCTTTCGAGCTGGCGGATCGCTATCGCAACCCTGTGGTGTTGCTGGCGGATGGATTTATCGGGCAGATGATGGAACCGGTCGAGTTTCCGCAGACAGCCATCGAGCCGCGTATGCCGGATTGGGCTGTTGCTGGAACGAAAGAGACGCGCGGTAATTTCTTTACATCGCTGGTTCTGGATAACGATTCGCTGGAGAAACATGAACTCAATCTGGAGGCGAAGTATCGCCGTGCAGAACAGCTCGAGGTGCGCGCCGAAGAATGGCAAACCGAGGATGCGGAGATTGTGCTGGTGGGCTACGGGATTGTGGCTCGGATTTTGAAGGCCGTGGCGGCCGAGGCACGCACGCATGGGCTCAAAGTGGGAGTGCTGCGGCCGATTACGTTGTATCCATTCCCCACCAAGCATTTTCAGCGTTTGGCCAAGAAAACGCAGGTTTTTGTGGTGGTGGAAATGAGTAACGGCCAAATGGTGGAAGATGTGCGGCTCGCGCTGAACGGGGCGCGTCCGGTGGAGTTTTTCAGCCGCGTGGGCGGAAATGTGCCGTCGCACGAAGAGGTGTTCAGGATTGTGCAAGACCAGGCGCGGCGAATCCTATCGGAAATGCAGCCGGAAGAGGAGCGGATGGCAAATGTCTAACGAGATGGTTTCTGAATACGAAGTGTCGCACTCCAGGCCGAAGGCATTCTTCAAACGCTTTGAGCGCAAAGATGAGTTACAGCACCAGACGCACTATTGCCCCGGTTGCGGGCACGGCATTGTGCATAAGATGGTGGCGCGGGCTATCGATGATTTGGGCATACAGGACAGAACAATTCTGATCAGCCCTGTGGGTTGCTCGGTGCTGGCTTATGAGTACTTCGACGTTGGCAATGTGCAGGTAGCACATGGGCGCGCACCGGCGGTGGCCACGGCAATCAAGCGGAGCAGGCCGGAAAGCATCCTGATCAGCTACCAGGGCGACGGCGATTTGGCGTCGATTGGAACCGCGGAGATCATTCATGCGGCCAATCGCGGCGAGAATATCACGGTCATCTTCGTAAACAACGGGATCTACAGCATGACGGGTGGACAGATGGCGCCGACCACCCCGTTAAAACAGAAGACCGCGACAACTCCCTTCGGACGAACTGCGCAGAACGAAGGCTATCCGTTGCACATGAGCGAGATGCTGGCGACGCTGGAAGCTCCCGTCTACATTGAGCGCGTTGGCCTGGGAGATAACAAGCAGATTGCACAGGCAACGCGCGCAGTACGACGCGGGCTGGAAAACCAGGTGCGGGGACTTGGCTTCTCACTGATTGAAGTGTTGGCGCCGTGCCCGACGATCTTCAAGATGACTCCAGTCGATGCGCAGCACTGGGTGCGCGATGTGCTGGGGAAGTTATTTCCGCTCAAGGTGATTCTCGATCGCACGAAAGAGGCACAGCCAAGGCAATTACCCGAGCCTGCGCCGGCGCTTGACCGGATCCCGCAAATTCTTGGCGTTGCAAACGAAGATCTACCGGAAGGCAATCCGGAGAAGCACGATAGAGCGGCGCCGGAGATGGATCTTCGCGTGCGCGTCGCAGGATTTGGCGGGCAGGGTGTTTTGCTGCTGGGCGAAGTGCTGGCCGAGGCCGGACTGGACGCGGGCCTCGAAGTTTCCTGGCTGCCGTCGTATGGGCCGGAGATGCGCTCCGGCACCTCCAACTGCCATGTGCGTTTGTCCAGGCATTTAATCGATTCGCCCATGGTGACGAATCCAAATGTACTGGTGGCGATGAATGAGCCCTCGCTCAGAAAGTTCTACAAGAGCGTGCCTGCCGGAGGATGGATTCTCTATAACGGCGAGACCTTCCCGGAGTATTGCGAGCAGGAAAACGTTCGTGTGCTTGCGTGTCCTTTCACGCGCGTGGCTGACGAGTTGGGCGATTCGCGAGCCTGCAATATGGTGATGCTGGGCGCACTACTGGAGATCTCCGGAGCAGTGCGGGACGTAAACATCGACGCAGCGCTGCGGTTGCTGGCGAAGAGTCCGCGCTGGATGGAATTGAATAAGCGCTCTCTGGCGCGAGGCCGGGAGCTCTACAAAGAATCGTGTCAGGAGATGTGCCATGCAGTCTAGTGTGGATCCGAAGATGATTGTGTATTTCGACGGGCATTATGTGCCGCTCGCTGAAGCGCGCGTGGGAATTCTGACGCATGCCTTGCATTACGGTACCGGCGTGTTTGAAGGGATTCGCGCGCATTGGGATGAGGAGCAGCAGGAGTTGTTTGTGATGCGCCCCGTGGAACATTACGAGCGTTGGAAGCAGAACTGCGGCATCCTGCGGATTGATGTTCCGTTGTCGGCCGAGGAGTTGAACGAGATATCCCTCGAGTTGATGCGGAGAAACGCATTTCGAACGAATGTATATGTACGGCCGCTGGCCTACAAGAGCGCGGAACGCATCGGAGTAAGCTGCGACGAGCAGGATTCCTTCGCGCTGATCGCGCTGCCATTTGGCGATTACCTGCCTACTGACCGGGGACTGCACGCGGGTGTGAGTTCGTGGCGGCGCATCGACGACAATGCGATTCCGGCGAGAGGCAAGATCTGCGGGGCATACGTAAACAGCGCACTGGCAAGCGATGAGGCTCACCGTTGCGGCTTTGACGACGCAATCTTTCTGAACGAGAGCGGTCATGTTGCAGAAGGAGCAGCATGCAACATCTTCATGGTGCGCAAGGGAAAATTGATTACTCCGTCGGTGACCGAAAACGTGCTGGAGGGCATTACGCGCGATGCGGTGATGGAGCTGGCGCGGCGGGAACTCGGCCTTGAAGTTGTGGAGCGCCCCATCGACCGCAGCGAATTATATGTTTGCGATGAGCTGTTTTTCACAGGAACCGCGGTTGGCATTGCGCCCGTGACGCAAGTCGATCATCGCCTAGTGAAGGATGGGGTCATCGGCGTGATTACGCGCGAGCTACAGAAAGTGTACTTCGATGCGACACGCGGGCATCTGCAAGCTTATTTGAATTGGCTGAAGCCTGTTTACAAGAGCGGCATGAAAGACGAGCAGGGCCATCGAGTTCCGGCAGAAATGATTGCCGGCTGAACCGTTGAACTTGTCTATTTTGGCTTGTGAACCAGCTCAGTTATGGAGGGAGAACACAGACTAACACCACCAGAGTTGCTGAAAGCGCCTCTGGCATCGGGTGACACAGATCAAAGTTAAGTCAATGCCCCAGGCTTCAATGGATCGCTGCAGTATCTATCGCGGCGTTTGTTTAATAACCGTTTAGTACATGAAATTGGAGGAAACACTAATGAGCGCAGTTGCAGTTGCAGAGTCCCGCAAAGTAGTTGCGGAAGAATACGTCAACCAGATTCTTAACCTCGTGAAAGCCAAAAACCCATGCGAACCAGAATTCCACCAGACCGTTCTTGAAGTGGTCGAATCCCTGAAGCCCGTTTTGGAGCGGCACCCGTTTTACCAGGAAGAAAAGATCCTTGAGCGCATCACCGAGCCGGAGCGTGTCATCATGTTCCGCGTGCCCTGGTTCGACGACAAGGGCAAGCCCCAGATCAACCGCGGATTCCGCATCGAGATGAATAGCGCCATCGGGCCCTACAAAGGCGGACTGCGTTTGCACCCCTCGGTCAACCTGGGCATCCTGAAGTTTTTGGCCTTCGAGCAAGTGTTCAAGAACTCGCTGACCACATTGCCCATGGGCGGCGGCAAGGGCGGATCTGATTTTGATCCCAAAGGCAAAAGCAACAATGAAGTGATGCGTTTCTGCCAGAGCTTCATGAGCGAACTGGAACGCCACATCGGTCCCGACACGGACATTCCGGCCGGCGACATCGGCGTGGGCGGACGCGAGATTGGATATCTGTTCGGTCAATACAAGCGTCTGCGCAATGAGTTCACCGGAGTCTTGACGGGCAAGGGCTTGGGATGGGGCGGTTCGTTGATTCGTCCCGAGGCCACCGGTTACGGGTGCGTATACTTCGCGGACGAAATGATAAAGACGCGGAAAGAAACGCTGGAAGGCAAAGTCTGTCTGGTCTCCGGCAGCGGCAACGTCTCGCAATACACGGTCGAGAAGCTGCTTGACCTGGGCGCCAAGACCGTTACGCTCTCTGATTCCGACGGCATGATCTATGATGCCGACGGCATTGACCGCGAGAAGCTCGCCTACGTCCTGGACCTCAAGAACAACCGCCGCGGCCGCATCAAGGAGTACGCCGACAAGTACAAGAAGGCCGTCTTCACTCCCGTCGACCCGAAGCTCGACTACAACCCGTTGTGGAACGTCAAGGCCGATTGCGCCTTCCCAAGCGCCACGCAAAACGAGATCAACGCCAAGGACGCGGCCCATCTCATAAAGAATGGCGTGAAGCTCGTCTGCGAAGGCTCGAATATGCCGAGTTCGATCGAAGCTACCAAGACGTTCATCGATGCGAAGGTTCTCTACGGACCAGCCAAGGCATCCAATGCCGGCGGCGTTGCCACTTCCGGCCTGGAGATGACGCAGGATAGCATGCGCCTTTCCTGGTCGCGCGAAGAAGTCGATTCTCGTTTGCACAAGATCATGATCGCCGTCCATAAGAATTGCTTCGAAACGGCCGAGAAGTACGGCACGCCGGGCAATCTGGTGAACGGAGCCAACATCGCGGGCTTCCTGAAAGTTGCCGATGCCATGCTCGATCAGGGCCTGGTCTAAACAAGAGCAACGCTTCAATACAAAACGCGGGAAGGAGCAATCCTTCCCGCGTTTTTTCTGATTGAATTCTTCAGACTGGTAGCGACGAAAAGCTTTGATCGGTTGCGTGACACGAAGAGCCGCTCTTCGTCTACTCCTGATTTTTCCTGGCATCTTTTTTCGTGCGGTCGGCCGCGCGCGCCTGAGCATCGAGACCGTGCGTGGGGTCCCGGTGGAAGAGCTTGCGCGAGACGTCGGGCCAGAACTCCTGGAAGATGGAGCCGATACCACCCTCGGCGGTCACAATCATCCCGTTGGAAAATGTCTGGCCGATGCCTGATCCGCTAGATGGATAGTAGAGGTTGGAGATCGCGCCGGAGATGATGTTGCCCGATACATTCGAGTAGTTGGGCTCCCACTTGCCCGTGTTGTCGTGCTTGCAGATGACGGCGGTGGCCACGGCGTAGAGCAGCCGGTGGCTGTTGGTTCCATGGCCCAGGCGGAAGTAACGCGGATCCTGGTGCAGAATGGAAGGCAAGATGCCGTTGCCGATCATGCCGCCGTCGAAGGCGTCAAGATAAGCCGCACCGGAACGCTTTCCATAGCCCTGAGGTCCCCAGCCGAAACCTTTATCGTCGTCCATCGCTTCGTGGTAGCCGGCCACCAGGAAGGCTGCCCCGAATGTAACAGGGTCGATGACGGAGCGAAAAGCGAGGCGCATTTTCTGGCCAGATGTCAGCGAAACGGCATCACTGCGATAGGAGACGTTGAAGGCGGGAAGGATTCCGATGTTGCGCTGATGCTCCTCCTCTTTGATCTGCTCTTCGGCTTTTTGGTACTGGCTTTTCTTGGCGTCGGGTTGCTGAGCGGCCGTTTGGGAGCTGGAGCTACCCTGGGCTGGCGTGGCACTCGGGACCGGATGTGGGGTGGACTGGCTTTGCCCGGCAGGAGCTTGCTGCGCCTGTGGAGCTTCGGGAAGCTCCGCAACGGCGGTCAATCCGGCACTCGTTTCCTGTGCAAGCGCACAGTAAGGCAATGCCGGCACGCCTGCTCCAGCGAAAAGTATAACTGCAATCCAACAGAAACTTACTCGCATCCAATCCCCTTTTTGTGGAGCCGGCATCCGTTTGGGCGGCTCACGCAAAAAGCGAGTCGAACCGGAGGGCCACTTTCTAGAATAAATCACCCTGCTCCGTGCACTTTACTCAACGCAAATCCTGGGCAACAAATCATTTTCCGCAGAGACTGCTATTCCCTTAGACGGAATTTTATTGCCAGAGGAGACAATTTAGTGCTTTTCCCGGTCTTCTATGAGACGGCTGGTGCTGTCAAGGTTTTTGTCTTTGCATTTGTTTTTTCCTTAGTGGCGCTTTTGTTTTTGCTTTTGCTTCTGCCTTTTCTCGTGAGTTGCATTCATCTCGGGCTT
>Ga0224558_1001470_pt1 | contig 24594 bp, 16 predicted proteins | sample 714S32024metaG_FD_180682 | JGI IMG/M metagenome (GOLD analysis project Ga0224558, IMG submission 180682) | Peat soil microbial communities from Stordalen Mire, Sweden - 717 S3 20-24 | ecosystem: Environmental > Terrestrial > Soil > Wetlands > Peat | place: Sweden: Norrbotten County, Stordalen... | reverse complement strand
AATTGGGTCAACAGGATACCGGCGCCACCATTTTCAATCTGCTGTTGCCGCCGGGTACCGTCTTGAATCTCGGTACGGCGTCCTCCCCCAACGGCCTCGGCGGCTATCACGGATCGGTGCATACCCAGCAGAACGGCAAGCACATCACCCTGTACTATTCCGCGAGCGTCTACTCGCAGATGATGCCCGATGGTTCGCAGAACGGCATTGTCGCCTTCGATCAATCCTGGAAGAACGTGGTCGCGACGCTCTACCATGAACTCAACGAGTTTCGCACCGACGCCGACGTCAACGACGCCATCACCCAATCCAACAATGATTTGCTCGGCTGGATGTCGCGCCAGGGGCGTGAATGCGGCGACCAACCCATCGCCGTCGCGACGTCCCTGGCACAAGTGTTCCAAGAAGTCGTGGCCAGCGACGGCGGCAGCAAGATTCCGGTGCAGTTCATGTATTCGAATCGCGTGCATGGCGCCGAAGGCCCGAGCGACGCACCTGCCAACGCCGCGGCTCAAGCTGCGGCGGCGTTGCCGTCACCTCCCCCGGGCAGGGGCCCCTATTCGCCGCCCTCGTCGCTCGCCATCGACCGCGTCATCACGCAGTCCTTAAGTCAATTGAGAAAACCCGGCGTGCTCTCGGTCCGCCCTGGCTATCAAATGGCCGGAGGGTGGCTCACCAAGAAGCCGGCCATCGTGGTCACCGTCGACAGGAAGACTGACGACCTCGCTCCGGAGGATCGGCTGCCGGAGACGATCTCGGGCTACGCCGTGGATGTCCGCCAAGCGGGACCCTTGCAACGATTGCGCGCCTCCAATCCGCAACTCTATGCCGCCGTGGCGGCGCAGGCGCCGCCGGAATTGCAGTTGCCCCGGTTCGCGCTGGAGCGCGATCTGCAAGGAAATGGCTTTGCGTCCCTCGATGACTCGATGGCGGCCGCACGGCAGTCCGCCAAGCCGCAGCTCGACTACGCGCCGCCGCCGAACGCACCGTTGCAGCCCATCGTGGACGATTTCACCATTACCTGCCATGCGAGTCCCGACGCCGGTTGGACGCAATTGAAACCGTTTCTTCAGGGGGTCAAGTCGCGCCTCACCGTCGGCATGTACGACTTCACGTCGGCACACATTCTTGACACGGTGCAAACGGCGATGCGCGCGAGGAAGAACCTCAACCTGGTCCTGGACCACCCCGCTCCCGACCGTACGCTCGATCAAAGCGACGAAGAAACCCACGACGCGCTGCAGGGCGCACTCGCCGCTCGGCTCAAGTTCGCGTGGGCGTTGGAGGCACACGATCCCAAGATCGATGCGTGGATCTACCCGTCGGCCTACCACATCAAAGTGGCCGTGCGCGACGGGACGGCGTTCTGGCTGTCGAGCGGCAACTGGAACAATTCCAATCAACCGGACATCGATCCGGTCACGGACCTCGCCGGCGCCGGTGCAACCCTCAAATCGAGCGATCGAGACTGGCACGCCATCGTCGAGCACGCGGCATTGGCCGGATTGTTCGAAAAATACCTGCAGAATGATCTGTCGGTGGCGTTGCAGCACCAAGCAGGCAGCTCTCCCAGCGCAGCGGCGCTGGATGCCCTCGGCAGCCTCGCCTTGCCCGACATGGTGGTGGCCTCACGCACGCCGGTGCAATTCTTCGCGCCCAAGACGATCACCGCCCGGATGAAGATCCAGCCCGTACTGACGCCGGACAACTACGCCAACGTCATCCTGCAGCTCATCAACAGCGCCGCCGAGAAGCTGTACGTGCAGGTTCCCTACATCACGCCCACCGACAAACCCGAGGGCCTGGTGCTCCAAGGACTCATCGAGGCCATTGCCGCCAAGATACGGGCCGGGCTCGACGTCCGGGTCATCATGAGCTCGTTCGAAAAGGCTGGCGCCCTGGAACAATTGCAAGCGGCCGGTATCGACAGCTCCCTCGTCAAGATACAAAACAATCTGCACAACAAAGGCATCATCGTGGATTCCTCGGTGGTCGCCGTCGGCAGCCAGAATTGGTCGGCGCCCGGCGTGACCACCAACCGCGATGCGACGCTGGTGATATTCAACGAAGCGGCCGCGCAGTATTGGGAATCCATTTTCATCCACGATTGGATGAACATGGCGGTTCAGCACATTGCGGATTGATGCGGTGCGTGCCTCACGAGCGCACCGAAGCGCGCCGCCGACGGCGGGGACCGGCTGAAATTCAAAATCCGACTCGATATCCATGAGGGGCTCTTGCGCTTACCGGCTCACTTCCACGCGGAGGGAGGAACTATGACGTCATCGGCGGGCACGAGCGTGTTCACCGAGACATGCGGCCAGGTCAGACCAGCGAAATTGAGCAGGACTGTCTGGGTGTACTGAATCTGCGTGAAATTAACCGTGAGCTCGCGTGGCGCATCCAGATCATACGGCGGGGTGACGGAGAAGGTTGCCACGCGCTGACCCGGCACACTCGGTTTGGCCTTGATCACAAAGGGCGGGCCGCCGACCTTGTAGGGTGGTACCCGAATGATCTCTTCGACGGTTTCGATCCAAAAGATCGCGAACATCTGCAGTGCTTGGGCGTTCGGTGCAGTAGCCGCGGCTTGGCCCAACAGGAAAGCGATGTTGTCGACCCCGCCCCCGAACGGCAGCAGCTGAGGGGGAGGCGGCGGGGCCGTGGAAATGATCATGGCAATCGTGTTGGTGATCTTTTGTTTGCTGATGTGGCTGCGCAGGAGACTGTTCGGATCGTCCAACAGGGGTTGCGTGATCGTGCCGCGAGTGATGAAGGGGCCCAGATCTTGGGGAATTCTCGGCGTGTTCGGATCAGCAGCCGTCTGGCTGGCAAACTTGATCTTTTTGAGAGGGTTACTCGTGACGAATGGCGTGATGTCGACGGGGTCTATCTTCGGCGGCCCAGCGACGGATAGGAACGTGCCTTGAGCCTCGATCGTCGTGCCGTGCGGAATGGATGCCATGCGCGCAACCGACTCCCCGAGTGGTGGAACGGTGGTTGCGGGCACGTGAATCCAAATGCCGGGCTCGGCGTGAATCCCGACGCTTTCGCCGTGGATCGTAATGTCGCTGATGGTCTGCAGATAAGGCACTCCATTCAAGAAAATGTCTTGCTGCGCCGCCGTGCCGCGGTTCGGAACCGAGCCCAGACTCGGCGAGAACGCGAGGCGCTCGGAGGTAAGGTTCAGTTCCAAGATGTTGTCGCGGGGAGCTGGGGGCGGGGGAACTGGATTCGGCAGTGGTGTCGGCGTCACTGCACTATCGGGCCGAAAGATGGTGTTGAATCCATGGCCGACCCAATCTCCGGCAAATGCGGAGAGTGGACCAAGCGGCGGGGGCGGCGCAGGTGCGAGCGCCGCAGCATGATTCGGTCGCAGCTCTCCGAATACGAAGTCACTGGGTAGCTTGATGGATGCTCTGGGATTCGTGTCGCTCATTCGTAATCCTCCTCAGAAGACGTTGACGCAATTCCACAGGGATTCTTGAATCTCCCCACAGGAACGATCGTGCCGGATGACGAAGGATGAATAACTGCAGATCGCCGTAGCGATTGGATCTCGGCGAACCCTTCCCATGGTATTCGATGGAGCAGCAATGAATCATTTCATCCTTGATCTGATTGCCACGCGGCTATGTTGCTGAACGATAGCTAACGCCGAATAGTTGTCAGCGTCAATAGCCTGCACTGGCACCGAAACTGGGGTCCCGCTCAACATGATCTATCGACAAATTCCCTCACGCGGCCGAATCTCCCGTCTAGAGGACGTGGCGGAGCGAACCCTTGCGGGACATTTCCGCTGATCGTCGCCACGATCTTGCGGGCTGCAAGTGTGCAAGTCGCTGACACACCAGAGGTTATTCAATCCAAACCAGAGCGGGTGTCTCGTCCGTCGGTTGCGGTGGGTGCGAGCTCAATCCTCGAACTGCAGGCGGCGGAACGCGTATTGCCCCTCGCGGACATCCTTCGGCGCGCCTCAGAGCTTCGGTATTGGAGGCTGCCAGGATCCGGCCGCTTCGGCACAAAAGCTCGCAAGCTTTTCCAGCACGATCTGCACCGCGCGATTGGCAGCAACTACCCCTCCGAGGGGATCCTCACTCGTGGCTGCAACGGTCTCATCGAATTCGCGCCATGCAATCACCCGGCGCGTAGCGTCATCCACAACATAGGCTCGCAGCGTGAAGCGGACACGGCTTGGCTGGTCAACAAAATCCTGCTCGAGCCGCATTATCTCAGTGTCGAGCCTCAAATCGCCGGCCGCGACGCTAGGCGTCAGCACGACCGCGCGGAACGCGCCCCCGTTCTCGATAGCGGCAACGATGAGCGGCGCGAGCATGCGTGCCGGCGTATCGACCCACTCGCTGTGAGAAAAATACTCGTGCGTATGGGACCCGCGCGAATAGATAATATGTGGGCTGTCAAAACCGGATGCCGCACCCGGAGGATTGATGATCAGCGTGGGCGCCGCCCTCAACACGCGCGGGACACCACCTGTTGCCGCGTGGGGTGCGGCCGGCGCGCTGTCGAGGGTATAGAAGGACGGTTGCAGCGGCGCCTTCGGAAACAGCGCGCCGCAACCAGCGTTCAGAACCAAAGCCAGACCGGCAGCAGTAAACCAGAACAATCGGGCGAAACACCGGCGGTTCATGGCGGCCGGTGCCCTTGTGACGATTCGCCCGGCCCTTCAGGCACCGGGCCGTGACCCAAGAGGAGGCCGGCCGGATTGCGCTCGGTTTGGTCGCTGAGGCGCCGCAATGAGCTTGCAAGGACACTTAGTTCGCCTAGCAACCGTTGCAGTTCCGGGACGGTCTCCGCCGTGAGCCGCTTCACGTCTGTGCCAACGGAGTCGACCGTCTTTCCCGCGCTTGTGCTGGCCAATGCAGTCTCGTTCGCCATTCGTTCGACCGCTTGTGCGCTGCGGTTGATCTGTTCGATGACCGGGCCCAGTTGGGCGGTCACGCGGGCGCCGTTGTCGAATGTTTGAGCTGCGCTGGCGATGCCCGCGTCGAGCGTAGTGTTGCGTGCAGCAAGCGTGTGCGAGACCGCCGCAATGTCGGAAAGGGCATGGGTAAACGCGGCTCTGTTGTCATCGCTAAGCATGGCATTGATGTTGTTCGAAGTCTGGTCCAGTTTCGCCAAAACGGACGTGAGTACATTCTCCAGTCGGGCGCTAAGCGAGGGCTTTGTGCGAATCTCTGGATATTGGCCGGGCGCAGAGGCGCGCAGGGGTGCCGATTCCCGTCCGCCACCCTCGAGTTCGACATAGGCAATGCCGGTTAGGCCTTGTGTCTTCAATACCGCGAGGGTGTCCTGATTGATCGGCGTGCCGCGCTCGATCGCGAACACGAGCCGCACGCGCTCTGGATTTGCGGGATCTAGTTGAATGGTGCGGACCTTGCCCACATCGACACCGTTGTATTTGACCGGCGCGTTCAGATTGAGCCCGGCCACGGGCTCAGTTTCGATCGCTAGATACAAGTCGTACTTTTTCTGGAGTGCTCCCCCTGAGGCGAGCCAAAGCACTACGCCCATCAGCCCGGCGCCGAGGACGAGCACGAACGCGCCGACGAGCACATAGCTCACCTTGGTTTCGATGAGGACTCCTCGGTCTTGTCTACGACCTCTGCCTTGGCCCGCCGCTCTCCCTGTTCATGTGCCGCTCTGCCCCGCGGGCCGTCGAAGAACTGCCGAACGGCGGGGTTGTCCACGCGCGAGAGCTGGGACATCGACCCCACGCCTTGTACCTTGCCTTCGGCGAGGACGGCGACGCGGTCGGCTACCTGCCACAGTAAGTCGAGGTCGTGCGTGATGATGACAATTGTCAGACCGAATAGGTCGCGCAGCTTGCGTACGAGTTCGTCCACGCCATCGGCGCTCAGCGGATCGAGTCCGGCGGTCGGTTCGTCGAGGAATAGTAACTCCGGGTCGAGTGCCAGAGCGCGCGCGAGGGAGGCGCGCTTCATCATCCCGCCGCTCAATTCGGACGGATACTGCGCCCCAACCTCCGGCGTCAGGCCGCTCATGGCGAGCTTTGAGGCGGAGAGGTCATCGATCAACGCATCCTCAAGATCGGTGTGTTCGCGCAGTGGCAGGCCCACGTTTTCCATCACCGTCAGGGAACCGAACAAGCCACCGTGCTGAAACACCACGCCCCAGCGCCGACGCAACGCGAGAGCCTCGTCGTCTCCGAGTTGGTGCAGATCTACGCCGAGAACCCGGATGGAGCCGGAGTCCGGACGGTGCAGCAGAATCATCTCGCGCAGCAGCGTCGATTTACCGGAGCCGCTGCCGCCGACTAACGCGAAGATTTCCGCGCGGCGCACTTGAAGGTCGAGTTCGGAATGCACGACATGGCCGCCGAAGTGCGTCGACACCTTGTTGATCTCGATAACCGACTCAGGAGTTTGCTCATTGCCTTGCACGTCAGAGGTCCAGTACGCTGAAGGCGACAGAAAACAAGCCATCGGTAAGAATTACCAGGAAGATCGATTGAACCACCGCGCGCGTGGTCTGGCGGCCGACGCTGTCGGCACCCCCCTTGGTGCGAAAGCCCTGAAAGCAGCCGACCACGGCAATGATGCCGGCGAATACCGGAGTCTTGCCGATGCCGACCATGTAGGCTGTGATGCTGACGGCCTTGACGAATCGATCAAGAAACTCGTCAAAGCCTACACCGAGCTGCGCTTGGGCCATGAGCATGCCGCCGAACACACCGAGGAAGTCCGCAAACACAGTTAGCAGCGGTAACGCGATTACCAGCGCGATGATTTTGGGCAGAACCAACTGCTCCATTGGCTCGATGCCAAGCGTGCGCATGGCGTCGAGTTCCTCGGTCACCTCCATCGTCCCGATCTGCGCTGCGTAGGCAGAGCCGGAGCGCCCAGCGATAATGATGGCTGTGATTAAAGGTGCAAACTCGCGCAGCATAGACAAGCCGACAAGGTCGGCAACAAAGATATTGGCCCCGTATTGGCGAAGCTGATCGGCGCCCTGATAAGCGACAACGATGCCCAGCATGAACGACAGCAGCCCAACGATGGGAAGCGCATCGATTCCAGCAGTGCGTATGTTGTACAGGACGGTGCGCCATCGGAAACGCGCCGGCTGCCTGAAGCAGCGTGTCAGCGCGTAAGCACTTTCGCCGATGAAGGCGAGTAACGCGACGGCCTGTGACAAGCCCGCTTCGGTACTCCGGCCGATGCGTTCAACTGCCGTCGAGGGCGGAATCGGGGCCGGCATGGGCCTGGCCGCTTCGTCGGCAATCTGTTGTGCGACGACCTCCAGCAGCTTTGCGAAGCGTGGACGTAGGCCGCGCACGGTCACGATGACGTCGCCGCCGCGCAGCCGCATTAGCAGCTTGTGCAGTACCCACGCTCCGGCCGTGTCCAACGCCTCGATGCGCGTCCCATCCGCGATGGCATCCGTTCTGGAAGCAAGACGAATGGATTCAAGCTGGTGCTCAATGGGGCCAATGCCGCGCGCAGTCCAGAATCCCGACAATACGAGGTCTCGGGCTGTAGGCTGAGACAATCCTGCGGCTTCCGCCGGTATCGGTTTCATACTCGGACCAGTTTATCGATAATGTCGTATCCCGTACATGCGCCAGCAAACATAGAGACTGGCCCTCTCGCGACCGTCCACGGCATGCCATCTTCAAGCCCATTCTGGCCAAGGTGCGCGCAGCCGTACATACCCATCGCTGAGATCCCCAATGAGCATCTAATCGGCCACAGCGCGCAGCAACGCGTATCCGAGAGAAAGACAGAACGATCAGATCGCGCTGGAGAGGAACCGGATTTAACCATTGGCAGGGAGGCACCGTGACTGATCGACTACGATTTTCTTTCGATTCGGTTTTTATTTTTTTGAGAATTTAAGTTGTCTCCAAAACTTCACCCATTCACAAAAGGCCTGGAATTATCGGCTACTTCCGCTTGAGGACGACAGACTACGCTAGAGCATTCGGCGCTTGAATCAAAACGCGATTTCAATGCGGCGCAAGTTTTTCGCAATGTAGCGCGAGGCAAAATCAATCGGCGGACCTCAGCTAACGAGGCGCGAACACCGCATCAGTTCTGATCACCCGAATTTACCGTCAGGTGTACCGTCTCTAATCCCAGGCGCTGACGGATATTACGAACCTCGGCGACCGAAACTGCTGCCGCCTGGTTGCCCCAGCTGTTGCGAAGGAAGGTGGAGACGTCGGCGATTTCGTTATCCGAGAGCTTCCACGCAAAGCTCGGCATGGTCAGAGGCGACGGGCGGGACGGGCTGGTTCCGATGCGCCCGCCGGCAAGGACTAAGTGCACAAGCCCGGTCGGGTCCGCCTGCTGCAGCATGGCGCTGTGCCCGAGCGGCGGAAAGAACCTCGGTTGGCCGACGCCGTCTTCCAGGTGGCAGGAGGCGCACGCGTCCGAGTAGATCGCAGCGCCCCGGCGCAACGCGCCCGGATCGGGTTGCGTGTGGGCGATGCTCGGGCTCGCGGCTTGGCTCTTCAGATAGACGGCTATCGCGTGTCGATCCACATCGCTCATCAGCGATGTGGAATAGGTGACTACGTCGGCCATGGCGCCGCTGGCGCCTGCGCGGGCGTTACGGCCGTTCCGTAGGTATTCGGCGACATCGTCGATGCTCCAGCCGCCGAGGCCTGTGCGCTCGTTGCTCGTCAGGTCCGGCGCGACCCAGTTGTCGAGGTTGGCGCCGTGGAAGTCCTGGTTGGACTTGTCGGCGCCGAGCGCGTTCTTGGGCGTATGGCAGCCTCCGCAGTGACCGAGGCCGTTGACGATATACGCGCCGCGATTCCATTCGGCCGACTGACTGGAATCGGTCTGGAAATCATGGGAACTGAGAAAGAGTAGATTCCATCCCTTCACCATGGAGCGAAAGTTTAGCGGGAAAAGCAGATCGTTCGCAGGCGGGGTGTAATTGACCGCCGGCGTGATCTTCAAATAGGCGAAGATCGCGTCGATGTCCTCGCGGCTGGCGCGCCTGAACCAGGGATAGGGAAAAGCGGGGTAGAGATTTTCGCCGTGCACGCCGATCCCGTCATGCATGGCGTGGTAGAACTGATCGCTCGTCCAAGCGCCGATCCCGGTCTGTTTGTCAGAGGTGATGTTGGCGGAGTAGATCAAGCCGAACGGCGTCTTCAGCCCCAGCCCCCCGGCGAGGGGTTCGCCTCCGTCACGTAGGTGGCAGGACATGCAATCCCCCGCTACCACGAGATACTGCCCGCGACGCAGCTGAGCGGCGTTGGGCGTGGAGTCGGCGATCGGCTGGGCGAGCAGCCCCGTCGGAGTGAGCGCCCAGGTGGTGTGTGCGGGCAGCGTCGCCGGGATTTGGCTCGCTGCCATCCGGGCAAGTCCTAGGATCGTGAGGGCGGCCCCGACGTCGAGTACCGATTTGCGCAGGCGGGAGAGGCGGCTCATCGCTTACGACTGCACTAGGGGACCGGGGTTCTTCAGATAGCGCGTCGTGATCTCGTGAGCGGCGTGATACGTGAGCGCCGCCACGGTGCCGGTCGGGTTGTAGCCGGCGTTCTGTGGGAAAGCACCTGCGCCCAACGAGAAGACGTTCGGCACGTCCCAAGACTGGAGGTACTTATTGACGGCGCTGTCCTTGGGGTTCTCGCCCATGATCGCGCCGCCGGTGTTGTGCGTGGTCTGATAGGGCACGACGCTGAACGAGCCCGTGCGCCGATTCAGTTTGATCTCACGCGGGTTCATGGCCCGGGCGACCTCGGCCGCGCGGTCGGTCAGGTAGTCGGACATTTTGTGTTCGTTGCCGGTGAAATCGAACGTCATGCGCAGCATCGGGCGGCCGTGAATGTCCCGATAGGTTGGATCCAGATCGAGGTAGTTGCCGCGATGACTCATGCACGAGCCGTGCACGCTGATGGAAAATGATCGCAAGTAGTTCTTGGCGGCCGCATGCTTCCACTCGAGCCCCCAGGCCGGCGTGCCCTGAGGCGTGTAAATCATTTCGATCGGACGTCCGCCGGTGACCATTCCCGCGATGTAGCCACCGCCAATGAAGCCCAATCCCGAGTGGTCGAAGTTGTCGCCGTTGAAGTCGTCGACCACGGTCGCCATGGCGCCGGCGCCGATGAACGGGTTCAGAATCTTGTCGTCGAAGAAGACATTCACCGACGACATCGTCTGGTAGGCGTAGTTCTTGCCGACGACGCCTTCGCCGGTCTTGGGGTCATACGGTTTGCCGATTCCGGAAAGCAGCAGCAGACGGACGTTTTGCAGGACGTAGGCGGACAGGATCACCATCTCCGCCGGCTGAAAAAACTCCTCGCCCGCGCTGTTCACATAGGTAACGCCTGTCGCCCGCTTGCGGTCAGCTGTTAGCTCCACCCGCAAGACCTCGCATTCAGTCTTCAGGGTGAAGTTCGGCTTCGCCATCAGATACGGCAGCAGTGTCGTCTGCGGACTGGCCTTGGAGTAGTTGCCGCAGCCGAATTTCTCGCAGAATCCACAGTAGGTACAGGCGCCCAGCTGCGCGCCGAGGGGGTTTATATAGGCTTCGGAGAGATTGCCGGTCGGGTGCGGGAACGGATGGCGCCCAAGTTCCGCCGCCGCCTTCCCGAACAGAGTTGGTGCATAGGTTTGAATCATCGGCGGCGTCGGATATTCGCTCGACCGAGGGCCTTCGAAGGGATTGCCGCCTGCCTGAATCTTTCCGTTCAGATTGCCTGCTTTGCCGCTCGTCCCGCACAGCTTATCGAACTGATCGTAGTAGGGTTCGAGCTCGTCGTACGTTACGCCCCAGTCCTGGACGGTGAGATCGTAGTCCGAGACGGCCTTCTGACCGTAGCGTTGTTGGTTGTGGCTCTTGGTAAGGAAGTCGGACGGCAAAAACCGCCAGATCTGGCCGTTCCAGTGCACGCCGCCGCTACCGACTCCAGTGCCGAGCAGGAAGGCGCCGAGGTGGCGCATCGGCAGCGCCTCCTGGCTCGTGTTGTTGCGGATCGTCAGTGTGTCGTAGGTGACGTTTTGAAACAGGTGGTGGCGCCACATATAGCGCAGCTCGTCCTGTGCGAATCCCGTGGCGAAATCCGTTGCGGTGTCGCGCCAGGGGCCCCGCTCCAGCGCCACGACCTCCAGGCCGGCGTCGCAGAGTTGCTGACCCATGATGGCACCCGTCCATCCGAAGCCCACCAGCGCCGCGTCGACCGGTTTAAGGGTTGTGGTCACGGTTAGCTCTCCGTCCAGCCGGGGCGGCCTTTGAAGCCGACCGGCGGGAAGGGCACGCGCTCTCCGTGGCGCTGCACCCATTCCTTGTAGTCGTAGTGGGCGCCGGGGAAACCTATCATCTTCCAGGCGGCCATATCTTTGTTGCCGCCGTAAATCGGGTCGGAGAAGTAGCCCTCCTTGGTGTTCTGTAGGAGCATGTCAAAGAACGATTTGCTGTCGACACCGCCGTCGAGTTTGATCTCGCCGCTCTCGAATCCCTTCAGCACCTTGTCCTGATTATCCGTCGCGAGTTTGCTGAACGCGGTGTCGTTGAAATTGGCGCCGACGTATTTGTCGATCGCCCCAATGGCGGCGCGATAGAGTTGCGCGGGGCTGAACCGGCTTTGGTAGCCCTGTTCCGGTGTGCCCTTCGGCCACGGCCCCCCAAGATAATAGTGAGCGCCGCGCCCGAACGGCCCCGCCAGCTGCCGATCGAGGAAAAAAGGCACGCCCGCCTCGACGGCGCCTGGTCCGACCTGATCGTTCGGAATCAGCCGCCCGACCGCGGCTTCGATGAAGGCCGCTTCCGCCGGTGCGAAAAAGACATATCCGGAGCCTGCGGCGCCGGGCGGCGCATCCGCCGTTCCCTCTTGCCAAGGAACGGAGCCTCGAAAGGTCTGCGGCGGCGCGCCGAGTTCGCCATCGTGGATGGCCGCCGCAGCCACACCGCCTATTCCCGCAACGGCGCTCCCGATCAGGAACCGACGACGACCCAGGTTCATCTTGACCGTAATGGCTACTCCGGGAATCCGTTGAAGCGGATTACGTTGAGCCTGGCGGACTCGTGGATCCGCACAGAGCGACGGATCGACGCATCGTTAAAAGGGACGTGAAGAGCTTCGTCCACTTGTTTACGTTGGGCATGAGTATCGTGGTTCATTGGCTCCTCCTCTCCATAGCCGAAGTTGGTGGGAAGGTTGAGGATCGACTGTGTTGCAGCATTCGGTCTGTTCGGCAGCCCACATTAAATCTCGGTTGTTGCCGCAGCCCCCCCGTGTATTAGGGTAGTGGACCTCGAACTTGAAATAGCTGCCGCCTCTGTGCGCCTTCGTACTGACGACGGTCTTGATAAATGCCAAGCTTCGCAATTTACATATAGGGTGGACACGATGAAGACAAAAGCTGCTTTGACTGACGTCCAGACCTTGCGCGCTCGGGCACGCAAGGACATTGAAGGGGGTGCGGTAACGGCTGGCTACTCGGCTGACCGGACGCAGGTCCTCAAGCTACTCAACGAAGCATTGGCAACTGAAATCATCTGTGTTCTTCGTTACCGGCGACATCACTTTATGGCTCGCGGTATCGATGCGAAAAGCACCGCAGACGAGTTTCTGGTCCACTCCAACGAAGAGCAGGGACATGCCGATCAAATTGCCGAACGCATCGTACAGCTCGGCGGCGAGCCAGATTTCTCACCAGACAGTCTCACGGGTCGCAGTCACGCGGAATATGTGCCCGGCGTCTCACTGCTTGAGATGATCAAGGAGGATCTAGTGGCGGAGCGTATCGCCATCGACAGCTATCGCGAACTGATCCAGTACCTGGCCGACCAGGACCCCACGACCAGCCACATGCTAAGGTCGATACTTGCGGTCGAAGAGGAACACGCCGACGAACTGGCAGATTTGTTGGTGGGCTTGCCAACACCGCCTGAGCGCCCGCATGCGTGATGAAAGATGAGGCGAGCGGACCGTGGCCTCAGGGGGTCTACCTTCGCGGCCGCGCGGATCATATTCCGCACCCGAATATCTCACCCTTGAGCCAAAAAGAGCCGTACCATCTCTGCTGATGCATCGGCTCCTCTCATCTATGTAGGATCCGTTGGAGCACCCGCCTGACCCGGCGTGTCCGGCGAGAACCCGAACACAGCTTCCGCGGCCCTAATCACGGACCGTTGAAACGCAGGCCGCCGAAGAACCAGAGCGCCAAAAGAATGATCAACACCAAACCCAGAGCGCCGCCGAGCCCTGATCCTCCATACCGGCGGTAGCCGTAATAGCCGCCGCCGCCGCCGAACAACAGGATGAGCACGACAATGATCAAAATTGTACCCATTTCACCTTCCCTCAGACTCCGGATAGAGTCTTTGCCTGTCCCTGTCTATTGAATACTCATCGACCGTCTAACTTCCATCCGCATAAACCGCTATCGGCACGGTACCGGCCACATAGCAACGGTCATGCGCCAGGGGGCGAGACGGCGCCCCAACGGCGGCGATTCCGGAGACGTGGCAGAAGGATCAGTCGTACCGTCCGGTCTCGCCCGCCATGAAATTGCTGTCAACAGGTTTGTTCGTGGCGCTGTGATGCAGCAGGCTGTGCCTTCACGAAGTGCATCCGTACCATACCGTACAGACTTTGCAGGCAAGCTGGCCTAGAGTTTCGACCGAGAGGGCATTCCGTACTTTCATACTGGGGTTGCCCGGTTTTTTTGTGTGGCGCGCCGGCCGCTTGCCGGAGTTTGTTATCAGGAGCATGTCATGAGTATCAACAAAGACCAGGTTAAGGGCCGCGTCGAAGAGGCAAAAGGAAGCATCAAGGAAGCGACCGGAAAGGTCGTCGGCAATGCGCCGCTGGAAGCAAAAGGCAACATTCAGAAGAACCTCGGCAAGGTTCAAGCGAAGGTTGGTGATATCGAGAAGGACTTGAAGGATTCCGCGAAATAGGACGCTAGGATCAACCCATCGTCAGTGGCGAACAGAATGTCCGATGTCTGCCGCCGCAGGATTAATGTTTTTAACCAATTCCGACCGAGAATAGCTAAGGTGAATTTATGCGTGGATTTAAATTTCTGCCGTTGGCTGCTATTACGGCAAGTTGCTTTATAGCAGTCCTCCCCGCAGCAGAGGCTCAGGTAAGCATCAATATCGGTGTCGCCCCTGAATGTCCCTATGGCTACTATGACGTCGCTCCGTATAGTTGTGCTCCGTCCGGCTACTACGGCCCAGAATGGTTTACAGGCGGAGTCTTCATTGGTGCAGGTCCATGGTTTCATGGCCCCAGCAACTTCCGTGGCAACGTCAATAATAGTTTCCATCCAGAACACGGCTACAAGGGTCCACTGCCAAATCGTGGCGAGAAAGCTGAGCCTTCAAAGCGCGTGGATAAGGGAAGCTTCAAAGGAAACGAAGAGCGAGACGGACGTGGGCATGCAACCGGGGGTAAGCACTAATTGATATCCAGCCGATGGCATCGGCCCCACTCGGGGTCGATGTCGTCGGATGGCGCTACCGTACATAACCGCATCGCATCGACAGAACCGTTACCCAAGCCCTGGTGATGCCGATGAAGTCAGCAATCAAATCCCCTGGTCGCGCAGCGCCGCTGACTTTCTGGCTGAGATTACCGGGCCATGCGCAGCTGGCGTTGCTTTTTGGCATCAATCCGCTTGTTCGCGGCTTTTTCTTACATACATTAGGCCGAAATCAAGGCAGTGTCGGGTTGCGGCTCAGATCCGCAGCGAGACACAGAGACAGGCTGAATGATGCGCCCAACAGAGCAAGCGGTTCGCGAGCAGCTCAACCTACTGGACTGTGAAAAGTCCACGGTTGGAGAGTTTGTCCACGCAATCGCCCAACTCTCGGGCGCTAGCAACGAGTCCCAATTGCTCGTCAGCAAAACTCTCGCAAACCTACGGCTGTCGGGAACTCTCTCCGACCGAGTTGCTTCACTAGTTGCCCCTTTTGTGCTGGCTAGTCCGACGCCCGACGCAAATGGGGCGACGGTAGATCTCAAACCCAATTCAGGCCTGCCCCGGTCCCCGGATCCCGATACCGCGGTCTCCATTTCGGTCGGTCGCGTTTTAAGGGAACGGTATGTCATCCAGGAAAGACTTGGAACTGGCGGCAAAGGGACCGTGTTCAGAGCGCTTGACCGCTATCGCTCCTCGCTTCCAGATGCTCAACAGCATGTCGCTCTGAAGGTATTGCACTCCGGCCGCGATTGCTCTGAACAGACTATCAAGGACCTTCGGCGCGAACTGCATTGTGGCCAATTGCTGTCACATCGGAACATCGTTAACGTATTCGAGCTGGACCGGGACGGAGATGTCGTTTTTTTTACGATGGAACTCCTCGATGGGGAGCTGCTGAGCGATCTGATAGAACGCATGCGCCCCGCAGCGATGCAACCATTGCAGGCATGGCAGATCATCAGGCAGCTGGGCGCAGGATTGGAGCACGCGCACGAGCGCGGTATCGTCCACGGCGACCTGAAGCCACGGAACATCATGGTAACGAGCGAAGGCGAGCTTCGCATTCTTGATTTCGGCGCTGCGCAAAACATTGTCCGCACGCAGTCGGATGTGGGGCAGCCCGACTGTGCACAGATGTCTGGAACTCCAGCCTATGCAAGTTGCGAGCTGTTGGAAGGCCGCGCCGCCAATCCCCGCGACGATTTGTATGCGCTGGCCTGCATTTGTTACGAGTTGCTGAGCGGCGCGCACCCGTTCGCTCGTAGGCCGGCAACCCTAGCCCGCGATTTTGGCGTTATGGCAACCCGGCCTGCGGGTCTCACCGGCCGACAATGGAGGACGCTGCAGACGGGCCTCTCGTGGCATCGCGCCGGCCGGTCAATGAGTGTTCATACCTGGATTCAAAGGCTGACGCATCACATCGCCGAGAAGCCTTTGATAACGCCTCTGCGGGAACTCAAGGCCGCCAGCGCCGCGAAGCCTCTGTTGCAGTCACGCGCTGCCGCAGCTTTTATCGCGGTGCTCTTAATTGCCGGGGCGTGCATCGCGCAGCTTCGAGAGACTTCTGCGCGAAAAACAAGTGACGGCGCGGCGACTCGGGCGGCGCCGGTCTCCGTAAGGACCCATGCTCCCGAAGCTGCGCCGCCCTCCGAGGAACCGCCGCCGGCTGACGCTCTCGTCACGGACGCTCGGCCAGTGGGCGGGATGGCTCAAGGCAAACCGTCAGTGCGGCAACATCCGTTGACGATTTCTGTCGACGGTTATCAGGTCAGCTCGGGGGATCATTTTGTTGAGATCCGGGTTCATCGCAATCAATTGCAAAAGAACGCTTCCTTTGCGTGGTGGACCGAGCCAGCGACTGCAAGACAAGATGTCGACTATGTGCATCAAGCCAAGGCTATTCAGACATTCCCGTCCGAACGGCGATCGACCCGCTTCTACGTCAAACTCCTGCCGGAGTCGGGGCGATCCCAGCGTGACTATTTCTACGTCGCGATAGCGCAGCCGGGGCGTGATCGGATTTCCAACAAAGTCACACGCGTTCAAATCTGGCTGCCAACGCCGCGAGACCAGTTGCAAGCTCGTCGTTGAAAGGGTTGGCCGGCGCGGCGGCATGCCAATGCAATGCATACGATGCTGCACACCGCTGCGACGAGTCTCCGCGTCAGCGCCCTGTGCCGCCCCGGCGGGTCGCCCCGCTACCTTTCGCACGTTCGCCCACTTTGGGCGTGTCAATATCCATAATGGACCTTTTCCAATAGTTCAGAGAATTGCCTCGCCGCTTCAGCCGTTGGGTTCGCGGCGCCGGCCTGCGAGAATAGGGCAATGTCACTTCACACGCTTCCGCGCTCCGCGCCCACTCTGTTCAGCCATATCATGGCCGACAACGCGCCGCTGTACCGCGCGATTCTCGATGTCTTCGCAGCATCGAAACGCCAATTTCGCCTGCACCTACGCCCCGACGAGGTGCTTGCCGAGGCGGCTTGGCCCAGTGGCCCGCCCACGCTGGAGGCAGTCCAGCAGGCCCTCGGGCAGCTGGTCGAATGGGGCAATCTGCAGTCGCAACCGGACACGGCCCGGGTCGCGACCATCGAAGACTTTTACCGCAAACGCCTGCTCTACCGGATGACGTCCGGCGGAGAAGCGGTCGAAGCGGGGCTGCAGGCGTTCGTCGAGGCTCTGGCGAGGCGGGCTGAATTGCAGTCCGTGGCGCTCGACGATATCCGGGCGCGCCTCATCTCCCTCGGGCAGCTCATGCGCGAATCGCCTCCCGATACCGCCAAGGTCCATGGCGCACTTCGGGATCTCGTGCATGTCTTCGAAGGCTTGTCCGACAACGCGGAAGCGTTCATGGCCGGGCTCGCACGCACCATCGAACTGCAGCGTGCCGAGATCGCCGCCGTGATGAGTTTCAAGACGCGTTTGATCGACTACCTGCAGCGCTTCATCGGCGACTTGGTCACGCGCTCGAGCCAGATCGCAGAATTGCTGATCGACCTAAGGCCGTTCGAGCGGCCGTTGCTGCAAATCGCCGCCGAGCGCGATGCACGCAATGCCGCCCCGGGCGATTTCGAGATGGACGCCGAAGCGGTCGGCACACGGCTCATCGCGTGGAACGAGCGCTGGGCCGGCCTCGCGCGTTGGTTCGTATCGGACGGCCGGGACCGCGCCCAGGCGGAGCTGCTGCGCGCGAGCGCCCTCTCGGCGATACCCCGCCTGCTGCAGGCCGTCTCGCTGCTGCACGAACGGCGCGCGGGCCGCAGCGATCGCGCGGCGGATTTTCGGCGCCTGGCCCTGTGGTTTGCTGCCGCCGGCAGTCATGCAAACGCGCATCGGTTATGGAGGGCTGCATTCGCTCTGTCACCGGCGCGGCACTTGGCGCTGGCGGTCGCCGACGAGAAAGTCAGTGCGAATACACCGTGGCGCGACGCGCCCGGCATCGCCGTCCTGCCGAAGCTTCGCGAACAAGGCGTGCTGCCGACCCGCGGCGCTCCGCCCCGAATCGTGGACCGCTCTGCGGAGCGCGGGTTACTCGCGGCCCGCGTTGCGGAGGAAGCCGCCCAAACCGAATCGGCACGACAACGCCTGGCCACCAACCGGGAGACCTGCCTTTCCGAGTTGGGTTTCCTCGATGCCTCGGCGTTTCGTCTGTTCCTGGTTCTGCTGGGCGAGGCACTCGCGGCCCAGACGGATCCCGACGAGCCCGTGGAACGATTGACCGGCGACGGTACGCTCATCGTGCGCCTCGTCCCTCTCGATTCTCACGCCCAAGCAGAAATCACGACAGACCTGGGCCGCTTCCGCGGCCGCGACCATCGCATCCTCATTCGTAGGACCTAGAACCCATGCCTGCCCCCGGACTGCAAGACGTTCTTGCGCACCAACAGGGTGAGGAACGCGAGCGGGCGCTGCGCGCCTTGCTGATGCGGCCTCTCATGCCGGCCGGTGACCCGGCGCTCGAGCTCGTGCGCCGGCACGCCGACTACTTGCGCGACTGGTTCGGGCGCGAGACGGGATGGACCCTCCAGGTGGAGCGGCAATGCGCGCGGCTCTATAAGCGGCCCGCCGCGCTCGACGATGCGACGCGCGGCTTGCCGGAATTCGACCCTGATCGCTATGTGCTCCTGTGTCTCGCCTGCGCAGTGCTCGAGCGCGCCGAATCGCAGATCACCCTGCGATCCCTGGGGGAGCGACTCCTGGAAGCCGCGGCGGACCCCGATCTGGCTGCCTGCGGGTTCACATATACCCTTGAGGGAGCCCGCGAGCGACGCTCCCTGGTCGGCGTCTGCCGCCTCCTGCTGGAACTCGGCGTGCTGGCGCGCGTCGCGGGCGACGAAGAGGGGTACGTGAATCAATCCGGCGACGTGCTATACGACGTACACCGCCGCGTGCTTGGGCGATTGCCTGCCGGAACGCGCGGTGCGAGTCTCATCGCAATGACCCAGCCGGACCTCGATTTCGACGGACGGCTCGCCGCTCTCGCGGCCGAGTACGTGCCGGACAGTCCTGACGGCAAGCGCACGGCGCTGCGCCACCGATTGGCCCGGCGGCTGCTCGACGATCCCGTGCTGTATCACGACGAACTCACCCAGGACGAGCGCGAGTACCTGGTCAGCCAACGCGGCCCCATGGCGCATCGACTCGCGCAGGCGGCCGGACTTACCGCCGAACTGCGCGCCGAAGGCCTTGCGCTCGTCGATGCGGACGGCGAACTCTCCGACAAGCATCTGCCGGCGGTCGGCACGGAAGCGCACGCGACACTGCTGGTGGCGGAGCACCTGGCGCGCGCGGCGCGGACCGACCCTACGAGGATTCATTCGCTGCACGAGCTTGCGGGTTACCTGCGTACCGCGGGCGACCGATATGGTCGCTTTTGGCGCAAGGATGCGCGCGAGGCCGGCGCCGAAGTCGAACTCGCTGCCGAGGCGGTCAATCGCCTCGAGGCTCTGCGGCTCGTTCAACGCATCCAAAATGGGGTGCAGGCCCTTCCCGCCCTGCATCGCTACGCCATCTCCGAGGCGCTGGCTTGAGCGGCGTCACTCCTAAGATTGCGTTGCCCTCCCCCGGACGAGCCCGCTGGCAACCGCTGCGACTCGGCCTCGTCGAGTTGTACCACTACGATGTCGAGGAGTTCTGGTTCCGCGACGGCCACCTCCTGCTCCGGGGCAACAATGGCACCGGCAAATCCAAGGTGCTGTCGCTCACGCTGCCTTTTCTATTGGATGCCAACCTGAGCGCGTCCCGCGTCGAGCCGGACGGGGACCGCGGCAAGCGCATGGAGTGGAACTTGTTGATGGGCAAGCGCTACGAGCGCCGCATCGGCTACACCTGGATGGAGTTCGGGCGGCGCGACGGCGCCGGGCGGGTGCTGACACTGACCCTGGGCTGCGGCTTGCGCGCGGTTGCCGGCCGACCCGGTGCCGAACCGTGGTTCTTCATCACCGAACAGCGCATCGGCGCGGATCTTTGGCTGACCACGCCGGAGAAGACCGCGCTGTCGCGAGACCGCTTGATCGAAGCCATCGGCGCCCATGGCCAGGTGTTCCCCAACGCCCAATCCTATCGACGCGCCGTGGATGAGCGGCTGTTTCGACTGGGGACCGAGCGGTATGATGCGCTGGTCGACACCTTGATTCAGTTGCGCCAGCCGCAATTGTCCAAGAATCCGGACGAGCGGCGCCTCTCGGAAGCGCTGACCCACGCGCTGCGTCCGCTCGATCGCGCGGCGCTCGAGGATGTCGCCGAAGCCATGAGCGAGCTCGATGACATCCGGCGGGACTTGGAGGAGATCGAGGCCATGCGCAAGGCAATCGGATCTTTCGGGGCTCGCTATCGGCGGTACGCGCAGGTCGCCACCCGGCGCCGTACAAGAACACTGCGGCAGGCGCAAACCGATTTCGACAACGCCAGCCGCGACGTGAACGCCGCGCAGGCGGAACTCGACGAGGCCCGCGCCCGAGTCACCCGCCACCAGTCGCACCAGCAGAGCCTGGACGAACAGCTCGCCGCCGACGAAGCCCGTTTGCGCGTGCTGCGATCGGACCCCGTCATGCGGGATGCGACCCGGCTTTCCAGCGCTCGCGAGCGAGCCGCGGAATGCCGCATGCTCCTGGATGAGGCCACGGCGCGGGAAGCCCTTGCCGGCGCCCAGCTCGCGCGGGAAACGGAGGCAGCGAATCGCCGGCGCAGGCAGGCCGACGCCACCCGCTCACGGCTGCTGGACTCCGCATCCAGCGCTTCCGGCCTCGCGAAAGAGGTGGGACTCGGCGACGAACATGCACGCCCACTGCGGGGCATCACCTTACCCGACGGTGTGGCGGATCTCCCCGAGGACACCGTGGCGGCTCTGCTTCGGGAGGGGCGCGAATCCGAGTCGCGCCGCCGCGACCAGATTGCCGTGATCCGCAAACGACTGCGCGACGTGGATTCGGCCATGCAAATCCGCACCCGCGCGCACGACACTCGAGCGCTCCATGCCGATGCCTTCGACACCGCTTCCGAAGCGGCGCGCAGCGCCGCAGAGAAGCTGCGCGAAGGCAGCGCCCAACTCCTCGCCGCCTGGCGGCTCTACGGAAACGCCGCGCAGGCGCTGCACATCCCCGACTTCGATACCGTCCTGGACGAGCTGGAAACCTGGCACGCGAGCTTGAGCGGCGCCAATCCCATGCGCGCAGCGCTCGATCGGGCGCGTCACCTCCGGGAACAGGAGTTCGCCGCGCGCGCGGCCGAGATAGCCGACGAGCGCCGCCGATTGGCGCTCGAGCAGAGCGAGCTGCAAGCGGAACGCGGCCGTCTCGAGGCCGGCGAAGACCAGGCGCCTCCCGCGCCCTACACCCGGGACGCCGCGATCCGCAGCCAAGGGATCGGGGCACCCCTGTGGCAACTCGTCGATTTCGCATCCCACATTCCGAGCGCCGCCCGGGCGGGACTGGAGGCGGCCTTGGAGGCCAGCGGGCTCCTCGACGCGTGGGTGCTTCCGGAAGGCACCGTGATCGACGGCCGTACGAACGATGTCATCCTGACCGTACGGCCTGCGTGCGCGCACTCCTTGGCGGACTGGCTGATGCCCACGATTCCCGTCGTGGGCGGCGGCGCCCGCGTCGAAGCGCAAACTCTGTCCGCTCTGCTGCGTTCGGTAGCCTGCGCCGAGCATGAACCGGCCGAGGCCGAAGCCTGGGTGTCGCCGAGCGGGGAATTTCGCGTGAGTAGCGTCCGAGGCGCCTGGATGAAACCGGACGCCCGGTATATCGGCCACGCGGCCCGCGAGGCCGCGCGCCGGGCGCGTCTCACCGACATTGCGATTCGCCTCGGTGAGCTCGACGCGGCGCTCGGAACCCAAGAGTCGGCCGCCGCGCAACTCGCCGCCCTGCGTGACGCCGCGCGCAGCGAATACGAACGAGCGCCCGCGGACGACGGCCTGCTGCGTTTGCATGCCGAGCACAATGCCGCGGAACTACAACGGCGCGACGCGCAGGCGCGTCTCGGCGAGGCGGAGTCCAGACTCGCGCAGGCCGACCACGCCCTCGCGCGCGCACGCGACGACTTGGCTCTGGACGCGCGCGACCTGAATCTACCGGCCACCGCCGTCGATATCGATGGCATCGAGCGGGCTCTCGGCGACTATCGTATGGCGGTCACGGAGCTTGCCAACGCCGTGCGCGATCACAGGGTCGCCCTTGCCGAACTCGCCGAGCAGACCCTGCGCGAGGCCCACGCCCGCGATTCCCTGGAATCCGCCATTGACGATCATCGTGAGAAACAGACGCTGCTGAGTGCGGCGAGCGAAACGGTCGCGACGTTGCAGGCCACGGTCGGCAAACAGGTCGACGAACTGCTGAGCGAGATCGAGGCGACCCAACAGGCGCAGCAAAAACACGACCGCGCGCTGAAGGACGCGCGGGCGCAACTCGTGATGGCCGCGGCTCAGCGCGGAACCGCCGAGCAAAAACACTCGAACCTCAACCAGAAACTCGAGGAGCAATCGCAGGCGCGCAAGACCGCCGCCGAGAAGCTCCAGGCGTACACGCTGCAGACCGGTTTCATGAACATTGCCGTTCCGGACCTGACGCTGCCGGAGGACACGGCCCCCTGGGGCATTGATGCCGCACTTACGATCGCCAGGCGCGCCGAGCAGGCGTTGTCCGATGTCCCGGCGGATGAGCCCGACTGGGACCGCATACAACGCGAGATCGGGCGCGACTTCACCGAGTTGCAGAGCACGATGTCGACCCAGGGACACTCGGCGACGGCGGAGCCCAGCGACCACGGACTCATCGTGCGCATCGTCTATCAGCAGCGTCCCGAGCGGCCGGACGCGCTCGAACAGCGGCTCGAGGCCGAGCTGGCGGAGCAACGACTGATCCTTTCCGCTCAGGAGCGCGCCTTGCTCGAGGAGCATCTGGAAAAGGAGATCGCTGCCAACCTGCAACGCATGATCCGGGATACGGAGGAGCGCGTCGCCGCGATCAATGTCGAACTCGACAAACGGCCCACGTCCACGGGCATGCGCTACAGGCTCGTCTGGGAGCCCTTGCCCGAGAACGATGAGAACGCGGTTCCAGGACTTGGGCTTGCGCGCAAGCGGCTGCTCAACACGAGTTCGGATGCCTGGTCCGCGCAGGACCGGCGACACGTCGGCGAGTTTCTACAGGCGCGCATCGATGCCGAAAGACAGCGGGACGAGCGCGGCACGCTCTTCGAAAGTCTGACGCGGGCGCTGGACTATCGCCGCTGGCATCGTTTCACCGTCGAACGAAATCAAGACAGGCAGTGGAAACCGCTCTCCGGCCCGGCATCGAGCGGAGAGCGAGCGCTCGGTCTGACGGTGCCCCTCTTCGCGGCGGCCAGCAGTCACTATGAGAGTTCGGATGCACATGCCCCGCGGCTGGTGCTGCTCGACGAAGCCTTCGCCGGCATCGACGATGAGGCACGCGCGAGCTGCATGGGCTTGATCCGTGAGTTCGATCTCGACTTCGTAATGACCAGCGAGCGCGAATGGGGCTGCTACGCGGAGATCCCCGGCCTCAGCATTTGTCAGCTCGTGCGCCGTGAAGGCATGGACGCCGTGTTCGTCTCCCGCTGGTCGTGGGATGGCCATGAGCGCCGGGCCGAAGCGGATCCGGTACGCCGCTTTCCGGAACCCTCGTATGCCGACGAATGAGCATGGATTCCATTGACGAGGAGCGGCTCCAGAAGCTGCTGGGCGGCGCCGAACTCGCGAATCTACGCCTGCGGCTGCGCGCTCGATATGAGAGAGGCACGTCGCGCGATGAGTTCGCCCTGACCGACCTCGAGGCCTGCGAGCGGCGCGCGCTCGCCGGGCTGCTCGGCCGGCGTACCCTGGCCGCCGACTCCATGCGTATACGTCGCTCCGAGCTCGATGAGGCGCTCGCTCGCGCGGGAATCGCGGGCACACTGCGCGAGGCGCTGGAGTTCCTCGACGGACCGTTGTCGGATCGCAGGGCCGATCGGATAGCCCGCGAGCACGCGTGGAATGCCGCACTCGCGCGGACGGCGGAGCCGCGGCTCGCCAAATTGTTGGCGGACGCGGCGGGCGCCGCGTTGGTGAAGCGGCTCTCGGGAAGCGATCCGACGCGAGCCGAAGTGCTGCTGACGCAAGCCGCTTGCGTACTGGGCCGGTTGCCGGGGCACGGCATTTCACGGGCACAACTCGCGGCCGAGGTTCTGGGCGACTCGCACGGCCTCGACACGGGGCATCCGGTAGCAACCATCGTGTTGCGGGCGTGCGCAGTCGAACCTTCTAGCGACGCGATCGACGCAACCCGACTCCAAGACCCAGAAGAATCCGTCCGCGAGCGTTGGGCTCGCCTGGGTGTAACGGTCAATGAGCTGGCGCTGCCGGCCCTGTGTCTCAACCTCCCGATCTTGGACACCGACGTCGCTCATCGGCAACTTCAGCGGACAACACCACTCGAGCCGTCACCCGGACTCGGATTGTCCCCGGGCGAGCCGGTGCACCTATCGCTGCGCAGCCTATTACGCCGCCCCCCCACCTGGCAGGTGGCCCACCGCGACGTGTTCGTTTGCGAGAATCCCAACATCGTCGCCATCGCCGCCGACCGTTTAGGTCGCGATTGCGCGCCCCTGATATGTACCGACGGAATGCCGTCAGCCGCCCAACAAACGCTACTCGCACAGCTCGCCG
>Ga0224558_1001469_pt1 | contig 24599 bp, 14 predicted proteins | sample 714S32024metaG_FD_180682 | JGI IMG/M metagenome (GOLD analysis project Ga0224558, IMG submission 180682) | Peat soil microbial communities from Stordalen Mire, Sweden - 717 S3 20-24 | ecosystem: Environmental > Terrestrial > Soil > Wetlands > Peat | place: Sweden: Norrbotten County, Stordalen... | reverse complement strand
TAGAGCCTGGGCCAGTTCGAGACGCCGGATCATTCCGCCTGAGTACGTCGAGGTCAGGCGGTTGGCCACATCGGCAAGCCCCATCACCTCCAAGGCCTCGCCAACACGCCTCTTGCGTTCGTGACGCGGCACATCGAACAAGCGCGCGAACCACGTCACGTTCTCGCGCGCCGTGAGCGCCGCCTCGACCGAGAGTTGCTGCGGCACATAGCCGAGCAGCCGACGGACCGCCATTGGTGAGCGGCGCACGTCGTAGCCGAGCACCTCCACAGTCCCCTCCTGCACGGGCAACAGGGTGTTCAACAGACGGATCGTCGTGGTCTTGCCCGCACCGTTCGGACCGAGAAGCCCGAAAACGTCACCTTGCGCGACGGAAAGGTCGATGCCATCTACGGCGACGTGGTCGCCGAAGCGATGGCGCAACCCCGTGCACAGCACCGCCGGGACCTTCGCATTCGACACCAAGCTCTCATCGAACGTCTTGTAGCCTGCTGTCTGACCACTCATCGGCTGGTTCCCACAAGCCGGCGATTGGCAGACTCGTGTCCACCGACACTCTCACCGCTGATCGGCTGTTCCTCCGCGTCGAGATACTCAGCAAGGCGTCCGAGCACCTTTGCTGCTTCTTCGAGGCATCGCTTCTCTCGGACCGAGAGTTGGCCCATCGCCGAAGTCAACGCCTCCAACCTGCGGTCACGCCACGCGTCGACCTTGCGACGAATGTCGGCAGAGAGATCCAGGCGCGCGACGCGCCTGTCAGAGGCGTCGGCGCAGCGCGAGAGAAGCCCCAGGTCGGTCAGCTGGCGAACAAGAGTGCTCACCGTGTTCGGCGCGAGCCTCAGCTCCGAGGCGGCCTCAGCGACCGATACCCCCGGCTGGCGCCGGACTAGGCGAACCAGCTCCAGCTGGGACCAAGTCAGGGAGAACAGTTCCGCCGGTCGCCGAGCACGACGGCGCGACGTCCGGCGCACAGAGGCCATCGCCGCCAACAGTTGGTCGGCCATCGAGTGACGCTCGGTCTCATCAGCTCGCATGTTCCGATATTAACTCTGTTACAGAGCTAATGTCCCGAGCCGCCCCCATCCGCCTGCCGGCCGTCCTGCCTACCAGGACGGCCCCGTCCGCTGTTCACCGACTCGAGGTACTGGTGTCCGTCCTGGCGCTTCGCGCGCCACGTGTCCTTCGTCAGGACTCGGGCCGACCCGATGAGAGGACCCGACACCGACGAGGAGAATGCGCGCGGTCTCAGCGCGGTTGCCCCGCTGGTCACAGGACCTGTAACACCCCCGGCTTAGCCTGGTGCCCGGTGCCCTGTTGCCGCTCATGTCGCCACCTCGCCATCGACATTGCTCGAGCCGGAAGGACCCGGCTGACGGCAGCCTGTGCAGGGTCGCCGAAATGACGCACTGCACCTCACGGTTGAATGAGGCAGTGGAAGCAGCCGACTCGAAGAGACCTTTGGATGGATTTCACCCTGCGGTTGCCACTTGGTTCACCAGGCGCTTCGCTCAGGGACCAACCGAGGCACAGGCGAGGGGCTGGCCGGCGATCCGCGGCGGCACCGACACACTCGTGGCCGCACCGACTGGTTCAGGAAAGACCCTGGCCGGTTTCCTCGTCGCGATCGACGCCGCCTACCGTGCTCACGACTCGGGCATGGATCTTCGCGGACAGACACGAGTGGTCTACGTCTCACCCCTGAAGGCCCTTGCTGTCGACGTCCACCAGAACCTCGAGCGACCGCTCGCAGAGATTGCAGAGGTCGCTTGCGAGCTGGGCCTGGCGGTGCCGCCCATCACAGTGGCGGTGCGCACCGGAGACACCACCGCCAGTTCGAGAAGCGCGATGTTGCGCGAGCCTCCGACCCTCCTGGTCACCACCCCCGAGAGCCTTTACCTGCTCGTCACCGCCGGGCGCTCCCGGGCGATCCTCGGCCACGTGAGGACCGTGATAGTCGACGAGATCCATGCCCTGGCACGTGACAAGCGCGGCTCGCACCTGGCGCTCACCCTCGAGCGCCTCGAGCAGATCCAACAAGACGCAAGACCCCAGCGCATCGGGCTTTCGGCGACACAGAGGCCGATCGAGGCGACCGCACGCCTCCTCACCGGCACGCGGGGAGAAGACCTTTCAGGCGAATGCAAAAGCCCCGTGGAGATCATCGACTGCGGGCACCGCCGCGAGCTCTCGGTGCGCATCGAGCTGCCCGAGACGGAGCTCGGCGCGGTGGCCTCTACCGAGCAACTTGGCGAGATCGTCGACCTCATCGCCCGTCACGTGGCTCACCACCGCACCACGCTCGTCTTCGTCAACACCCGCCGGATGTCCGAGCGCCTTGCCCACATGCTCGGTGAGCGGCTCGGCCCCGAGCAGGTCGCTGCGCACCACGGGAGCCTGTCGACCGATCGTCGCCGGCGAACCGAATCGCGTCTTCGCGCCGGGGACTTGCGCGCGCTCGTTGCCACCGCATCGCTCGAGCTCGGGATCGACGTAGGTCCGGTGGAGCTCGTGTGCCAGGTCGGATCGCCACGATCGATAGCCACCTTCCTCCAGCGCGTCGGTCGGTCGAACCATTCGCGAGACGGGGTCCCCGAGGGGATCTGCTTCCCGATGACCCGTGACGAGCTCGCAGAGTGCGCGGCGCTCATGAGCGCCGTTCGCGCCGGACATCTCGACTCGACCCGCCCGCCCGTGGCGCCTTTGGACATCCTTGCCCAGCAGGTCGTCGCAGAAGTTGCGGCTGCCGGCGAGTGGGAGGAGGACGCGCTCTACCAACTGGTGCGGAGGGCTGCGCCTTACACGAGGCTTCGTCGCGACGACTTCGACGCTGTCGTCGAGCTGGTCGCCGAGGGGATCCCCACCGGGCGCGGCGCGCGCATGTCGTACTTGCACCGTGACCGGGTCCACGGAGTGCTTCGCCCACGGCGGGGGGCGCAGCTCGCCGCGCTCACGAGCGGTGGGGCGATCGCCGAGGTAGGTGACTACCGGGTGATCGCCGACCCCGACGACGTGCCGGTCGGGACGGTGAACGAGGATTTCGCGATCGAGTCGATGGTCGGCGACGTCTTCCTCCTCGGCACCCATTCCTGGCGGATACGGAGGGTGACCCAGGGAGAGGTGCGAGTCACCGACGCGCGTGGCGCACGCCCTACCGTCCCCTTCTGGGTCGGCGAAGCGCCGAGCCGTACCGAGGAACTCTCCGAGGAGCTCTCCGAGCTTCGCCGTTGCGTGGGCGCGATCCTCGCAGGCACCTTCACCGAGCCCGCCAGCACTGACGAGGCCACGCCGAAGGCCTTCGACGCCGCGACGACGCACGTCCAAGCGATGTGCGGGCTCGACCTGGACGCGGCACACCAGCTCGTCGGGTACCTGTCTTGCGCGCTGGGCCAGCTCGGTGTGATGCCCACCCAGCACGACATCGTCTTCGAGCGGTTCTTCGACGAGGCCGGAGGGATGCAGATCGTGGTGCACGCGCCTTTCGGCGGGCGGGTCAACCGCGCGTTCGGGTTGGCGCTTCGAAAGAGGTTCTGTGCCACCTTCGACTTCGAGCTGCAGGCTGCGGCCACCGACGATGCCGTCGTGCTGTCGCTCGGGCCGCAGCACAGCTTCCCGTTGGAGTCCGCGCCCCGGCTACTTCGCTCGACGAGCGCTGCACCGGCGCTCGAGCAGGCCGTGCTGGCCTCGCCGATGTTCACCTCACGGTGGCGCTGGAACCTGAACCGCTCACTCGCCGTGCTGCGCTTTCGTGGTGGGAAGAAGAACCCGCTTCCCATCCAACGAATGGAGTCCGACGACTTGATGGCTGCAGTGTTCCCCGCGCTCGCCGCGTGCCAGGAGAACACAGCAGCCGGGCCCGTGCAGATCCCCGACCACGTGCTGGTCCGCCAGACCCTCGACGACTGCCTTCACGAGGCGATGGACGTCGACGGGCTCATCGAGGTGGTGTCACGAATCGAATCAGGTGAGATCCACGCGCACTTCGTCGAATCGACCGCGCCCTCGGTGTTCTCGCACGAGATCTTGAACGGCAAGCCTTATACGTTCCTGGACGACGCCCCGTTGGAGGAGCGGCGCACCCGGGCTGTGCAGTTGAGGCGGGGCTTGCCCGTCGAGGCCAGGGAGCTGGGACGACTCGACTCCGCAGCGATCGAGCGCGTCCGCCGGGAAGCGGCCCCCGACCTGCGAGGGCCCGAGGAGCTGCACGACCTGTTGTCGTCCCTCGTGGTGTGTAGCCCTGTCAAGGGGGACGAGCAATGGTTCGACGAGCTCGTTGCTTCGGGGCGCGCCATGAACGTCGTCAGGCCTGGGGCAAACGGCGTGCTGTGGTGCGCCACTGAACGGCGGGCATGGGTGGAAGCCCTGTTCGCCGACGCCAGGTTCGTTCCCGATCACCAGCTCCCCATCGCATTCGCAACCTCGCCCGTCCAAGACGAGGCACCCGATCCCGACGTCGTGGTGGCCCAGGCGCTTCGCGGTCATCTGGACACGACGGGTCCGGTGACCGTCGAGGCGCTTGCGACGCGCACCACGCTGGCACCGAGTCGGGTGAAGGTGGGATTGGCCCGCCTCGAGGCCGAAGGATTCGCCATGCGCGGGACATTCGACCCTGCCCTCGGCAGAGACACCCCCAGTGACTGCGAAGGCGGTGCAGCAGAACAGTGGTGCTCGCGGCGCCTGATGGCACGAATCCACACCTACACCCAGCACCGACTACGCCGCGACATCGAGCCGGTCAGCGCTCAAGACTTCATGCGCTTCCTGCTGCGCTGGCAGCATGTAGCGCCGGGGACCCAACGGCAAGGCCGAGCCGGGCTGCTTGCCGTAGTCGACCAACTCCAAGGGTTCGAGCTCGCCGCGGGAGCCTGGGAGGAGTCTGTCTTCTCGGCGCGAGTGGAGCAGTACAAGCGTCAGTGGCTCGAAGACCTATGCCTGTCGGGAGAGCTCGTGTGGGGACGTCTGGCGCTGCGCCCTGCGGATCTCCACGACGCGCCAGCCCGTCGTGGAGCGTCGACACCGTCGCGTGCCACCCCCGTCACCTTCGCCTTGCGCGAGGACCTGCCCTGGCTGCTGATTGCGACGCGAGGAGGCTCCAACCCCGAGGAACCCGCACATGGAGCGGCGCGCGAGGTTCTCGATGCCCTGCGAGCCCACGGAGCCATGTTCCACTCGGAGCTGCGCGCTGTCACGGGCCGCCTGCCAGTCGAGGTCGAAGAAGGCCTTTGGGACCTGGTCGCGCGTGGGCTGGTCACCGCCGACGGGTTCGGTGCGGTTCGGTCCCTGTTCTCTGCCCGCCAGGCGTCGAGGCGCCGCCACCGCCAGGAGCAACGCTTGCACCTCGGTGGCCGGCGAGCACCCGCCCTGCGTCAAGGAGGTGAGGGGCGCTGGGCGCTGCTGCCCGCACACGTCGGATCTGCATACGTCGGATCTGCACACGTCGGATCCGGGCACGGCGCACCCGCGAAAGACGGGCAAGCCCATGCCTCGCACGACACGGTCGACGACCCCGATGCACTCGCAGAACAGGTGGCCGGGCAGTTGCTGGCGCGCTGGGGCGTGGTGTTGTGGGACCTCATGGCTCGCGAGAACCTGGCCGTGCCCTGGCGCGAGCTGCTCTGGGCTCTTCGGCGGCTCGAGGCCCGAGGCCTGGTTCGCGGTGGTCGCTTCATCACCGGCTTCGCCGGTGAACAGTATGCGCTTCCCGAAGCCGTGGAGGAGCTACGGCGAGTGCGCCGGAGTGAGCGCAACGGAGAGATCGTCCGGTTGAGCGCGGCCGACCCACTCAACCTTCGTGGAATCGTCCTTCCCGGCACGCGCGTCCCGGCGCTACGCACGAACCGTGTTACTTACCGCGACGGCTCGTTCCTCACCGGGGAGTCCGGACCAGCCCGGCCACATGCCGGCCCACTCCCGGTGCTCCCCACCATGGCCAGAAGCGGACCGGGGCACCGAGCCTCCTGAGTCTCGCAACGAGGAAGATCAGAGCAACGAGGAAGCCCAGAACAGCGAGAAAGACCAGGAACCCGAGTATGTCCAAGTCGAGCGCGGGTCTGCTCGTCTACCGCATGTCCGGTGCAGCGCCGGGCATGCTCGAGTTGCTCGTCGTCCACCCGGGTGGCCCGTTCTGGGCGAAGAAGGATCAGGGTGCCTGGTCGATACCCAAGGGGGAGTACGAGCCGGGCCACCCTCCTGCCGCCTACGCCAGGAGGGAGTTCTCCGAGGAACTTGGCGTACCGCCCCCCGAGGGGCCATGGACGGACCTCGGGGAGGTCACCCAGCGCGGAGGCAAACGGGTGCGTGCCTGGGCCGTGCGTGGGGATCTGGACGCGTCGAAGATCCGCAGCAACACCTTCGACATGGAGTGGCCACCCCGCTCGGGTCGAACCCGCTCCTTCCCCGAGATCGACACCGCCGCATGGATCACGATAGACGAAGCACGGCAGAAACTAGTGGCAGCACAGGTCGCTTTCGTCGACCGGCTGGTGGCTCTTGTGGGCTACGACACGTCACTTACGAACGGCTGCCCGTCGCCTGCAAGCGACGGTTCGTCAATTACAAAGTGACGAACCGTCCCTTGCAGACAAAGACCGTCATCTGCGGTCTGGAGCGTGGCTAACGCACCATTCGCGAGGCTAAGACGAACAACCTCGGCCTGGAGTCAAGATAAACGGCGCCGCGAGCTACTCGCTTCCGTACGCCTTGATCTCCCTGGCCTCCTCTTCAGACAGCTCACGCGGCTGCTCACCACGGGCGACCTTCTCGCTGTAGACGTGTTCGCGGATCTCGTCGACGATCTCCGGGTTGGAGAGCGTCGTGGTGTCACCGACGTCAGTGAAATTCGAGATGGCAGCTATGACCCGACGCATAATCTTCCCGGACCGGGTCTTGGGCATGTCGTTCACGATCCAGACGCTCTTCGGCTTCGCGATCGGGCCGATCTCGCGCATGATAGCCGCGACGACCTTCTTCTCGACCTCCGCGCTGGGAGTGACGCCCGGCTTCAGGGATACGTAGACCTCGACGATGCGACCGCGAAGGTCGTCTACGACCGGGACTGCCGCGGATTCGGCGACCTCGTCGACCGTGAGGGCGGCCGACTCGATCTCCTTGGTCCCCAGACGGTGCCCCGCGACGTTGATGACGTCGTCGATGCGCCCGAGGATCCGTAAGTAGCCGTCCGCGGTCTGGACGGCCCCGTCACCTGCCAGATACGGCCAGTCGCGCCAGTCCTTGCTGTTCTTGTCCTTGTTGTACTTGCCGTAGTAGGTCTCCACGAACCTCTCGGGCTGGCCCCAGATGGTCTGGAAGATTCCAGGCCACGGGTTGCGGATGCAGATGTTCCCTGCCTGGCCGCTTCCCGCGGGTAGCTCCTTCAGGTTCTCGTCGTAGATCACTGGATAGATGCCGAGAACTCCGGGTCCGCAACTGCCGGGCTTCATCGCGTCCAGAGCGGGCAGCGTGGCCCCGAGGAAGCCGCCCGTCTCGGTCTGCCACCACGTGTCGACGATGACGGCCTCGCCCTTGCCTATCACCTCGTGGTAGAAGCGCCACACCTCGGGCTCGATCGGCTCCCCGACCGTGGTCATGTGCTTGAAGTGGTAGTCGTACTTGGCCGGCTCGTCGGGCCCTGTCGTGCGCAACATGCGGATCATGGTGGGAGCGGTGTGGAAGATATTCACGCCCAGTTGCTCTGCGATCCGCCAGCAACGGCCGGCGTCGGGGTAGGTGGGCACGCCCTCGTACAGGACGCTCGTGGCACCGAGCGACAGGGGGCCGTAGACGATGTAGGAGTGGCCCGTGATCCACCCGATGTCGGCCGTGCACCAATAGGTGTCCTCGGGGTGGATGTCCTGGTAGTACTTCGAGGTCCCGGTGACGTACGAGAGATACCCACCGGTGGAGTGCACGCAGCCCTTCGGACGCCCCGTGGTGCCGCTCGTGTACATGAGGAACAGCGGAGCCTCGGACGGCATCGAGACTGGCTTTACGACCTTGCCGCGGTACTCGGTCAGGAGCTCGTCGACGAAGAAGTCCCGGCCTTCGACCATCGGGGCCTTCGACGCGTACTGGCCGGGGTGGCGCCGGAACACCAGCACCTTGTCGACCTCCTGACCCAGCTTCAAGGCCGCCTCGACCGCCTCGTCGGCCTTGGACTTGTGCTCCTGGATCTTGCCGTTGCGGTAGTAGCCGTCGACGGTCACGAGGACACGGCTGCCGGAGTCGGCGATCCGGTCACCAGCTGCGGCACCCGAGAACCCTCCGAACACCTCGGAGTGCACCACGCCCAGCCGGGCGCACGCGAGCATCGCGATGGGGAGCTCAGGGATCATGGGGAGGTGGAAGGTCACGCGGTCGCCGGTCTTCAGCCCGGCGAAGTCCTGCAGGAGCGCGGCGAACTCGTTCACCCGCGTGTAGAGCTCCTGATAGGTGATCGCCTCGGTCTTCTCCTCCTCGGGCTCGGGCACGTAGATGATCGCTGCCTTGTTCCGGTTCTTCGCCAGGTGGCGGTCGATGCAGTTGTAGCTTGCGTTGAGACGGCCTCCCACGAACCACTGCCAGAACGGCGGGTTGCTCGTATCGAGCGTCGTGTGCCAGTACTCGTCCCAATCGAGGAGATCCGCGTACTCCTTGAAGCACTCGGGGAAGTTCTCCTCGCTGAACCGCTCTCGGATCTTGGGATCGGACGCGTTCGCCTGTCCGATGAACGCCGCTGAAGGGTAGTAGAGGTCCTCTTCCTTCCAGTGAACTGCGATCTGGGCCTCGGACACCTCTTTCGGACTCTCTGCCATCATCCGTCGTTCTCCTCTTCTTGGTTTGGCCCATTATGACCTGGGTGTACCCGCCCGGTCCAAGTGACCGAGGAGCTACCGCGACAAGCCCACGGGCAGGGCGTCGGCTTGCCCGCACTACGGGCTTGTCTCCACGTGGACGGCATGGACGAACAGGAGCACCAGATGGAAGTATCTGGCGGGTCTTTCCTGCCAGTAGTTGGGACCGTGGCGTTCCCCACGGGCACGAGGTGAGAACCCCCACCTCACTTGTCGCCGGGCGTAGCGTGCTATCCGAAAGCCGGGCTGCTTAGGCCGGGAAAGAACCCAGGCCCTCCGGGGCCGGAAAAAGTCATAGAAGTAGCGTGGAAGTACAAGTAGGAGCCATGGAAGACGACAGGAAGGGTAAGACACCATGACTACACATCCGGGAGGAATACAAGAAGGCTCAGCTGGCGGCGCGCTCGCCACGGCGGTCCACCGTGTAGCGGACCCGGCTCCACTGGGGCTGGCAGCCTTCGCCATGACGACGTTCGCGCTCAGCATCGCCAACACCAACATCTGGGGCGCGGGAGCTGACGCGGCGCTCGCGCTGGCCCTGGTGTACGGAGGTGCCGCCCAGCTCTTGGCAGGGATGTGGGAGTTCGTCCGGAAGAACACCTTCGGCGCGCTCGCCTTCTCCTCGTTCGGTGCCTTCTGGATCGCCTACTACGTCTTTGTCAAGTTCGTCGCCCCCGGAGTGAAGCCTTCCGATGCACCGGTGGCAGTGGGCGTGTTCCTCTTGGGCTGGACCATCTTCACCGCTTACATGACGGTGGCGTCTCTCCGGGTGAGCGGAGCCGTGGTCGCGGTCTTCGTGCTCCTGACGATCACGTTCGTGCTGCTCACCGTCGGCGCCTTCCACTCGAACGAGACCTGGACCAAGGCAGGTGGGTGGATCGGTCTCGCGACAGCCGCAGCAGCTTGGTACGCGTCGTTCGCCGGAGTAGTGAACGAGACATTTAAGAAGCCACTGATCCCGACGATGCCGCTCGCGCCGCGCTGAGCACACACGCGCTGTCACGGTCGGCCGGGAGACGTTCTACCGGCCGGCCGTGTCGGCCCCCTAGCCGCTGGTGAACACCTCGGCAGCGGGATCGTCCAAGGCAAGCTGTAGCTGGGGATCGAGCGACTCGTGCCCTCTGGGCCCACGACGCACCGCTGTCCCGATCGCCATCAGCTCGACGGCGTGGGTGAGCATCGTGTTGACAGGCCGTTCGGAGAGCTCCACCGCCACGACACCGTCTGCTCCGAGTGACACCGCCTCGCGCTCCATCATCCCCATTGCTTCCTCACGCGCCGAGTAGAGGGCCGTGGTCTGGCCCTCGAGCTCGATGTTGTCACGTACCAATCCCAGTGATTGGGACGCACTGCGCGCGCTGAATCCCACGACCGACACGCCGAGGACGATTCCAGCCGCGCGATATCCCGCCCGCGTGAGCACGTGGAACTCGCGCGCCGAAAGTGTTGTGGTGAACGGCCCGCGCGCGGCAGGCCCCGTGTGCCCGCTCCCTTGCTCGCCGCGGACCGCCGTGCCGAGCATCGTGCACGTGAGCTGGTTTGCCGGTTCACGTTCCAGCTCCAGGCGCATCGCCACCACACCGTCGGCCCCCCGTTGGCTCACCTCGGAGGCGATGCCGGCTCGAGCTTCCGCGATGGCAGATGCGATGGCCCGACCCCACATCTTCGCTTCGGTCCCCGCGGTCGTGAACTGCGGACACCAGCTGGCCGACCCAGCGCCCGAGACGATCTCGATCGGCCTGTAGCCGATCTCCTCGAGCAGGATCAGCTCCCCGACGGTGAGATCGGACAGAAAGGCCGTCTGGCCGCCAGGGTGAAACGGCGCGCGCAGAGCCTCCAAGGCGACACCGATTTCAGGGATGCTCGAAGCTCCCGTAGCCGTTCCGAGGCCCTTGGCGCGAGTCATGGTCGGAGAGGCACGACCGCGCGCGGCATGAGCGGCTCCACCTCGGTCTTGTAACGGCGCACCGCCGTTCCCACAGCCAGTGCCAACTGGTTCCATGACTCCCCGTAGCGGACGAAGCGGCGGTCGCTCCATTCGGTGTGGACGACACCCTCGCCCATGCTGTGCGCGGTGCTCGCCAGCCATTGACGCGCCCGTCCCCGAGCGACCCCGACAGCGGCCGGGATCTGAGGATTGGGGCCCACGGCAGTCAGATCCCCCCGAGCAAGGCAGTTCGGCTGCACGTACACGACGCCCACCCCCACCGCCAGGCCCGCCGCCACATAGCCGAGGCCGATCAAGCGTTCGAAGTTCTGGCCAGATGCATTGGTGAGGAACGGCGATGCCAGAGGTGAGGATTCGCGATGGAGAACCGCTGTACCTGTGGCGAGGAAGGTCGCGGTACCCGCTGCACCGACCATGTGCTCGAAGGAAAGCTTGACGCCAACCACTCCGTGAGCACCGAGGCCGACCGCCTCGTCCTGTATGCGTGACAAGGCCAGCCGGTACCCCTCGAAGAGCGAGGCGGCGAGCACCGTGTTCTCGGCATTGAACCCGTAGTGCTCTGCGTTCAGCACGAACCCAAAGTGGGCGCACGGGTAGGACTCGACGTACGAACCGCTCGCACGCGCGGACGACAGGAGGCCGCCCCACCCGATGCCCCCGCCCATCGCCGTTCCTCCGTAGACGTTGCCCGTGATGGTGGAGGCGAGCTGCATGACTGCAGAACCCATTACGAAACCGACCGGCGAGAGACCGACACGTCTCAAAGCTGCGGCCTCGGCTACGGATAGGTCGCTCGTCGGAGTGCGCCGGACGCGGGTCGTGGCGTGAAAAGCACCTGTGTCCGAACCCACACCCGGTCCTGGGTCCGCACCTAGACCCTGGGCCGAACCCGGTCCTGGGCCTGCCATCAGCGGTCCATCGTGATGACGGGCACAGGCGGTGGAATGACGTGGTCGTCGCGAAGCGAGCGCACCCCGGTTCCGATGGCGAGGAACTCGATGGTGTGGCTGCCCCACATGTGGGACTTCTCGACGAGCTGGACGCCTACGATTCCGTGCGCTTGAAGACGCTCAGCCTCCTCCTCCATACGCGCCATGGCCCGCTCACGTGCGTCGTAAAGGGCCTGGGTGAAGTTCGGGAGCTCGGTCGCCCTGCCGGTGCTCGCCATGGTGCTCAGCAGCGTGCGGTGGGCGACGTGGTACACGCACGTGCCCAGCACCAGCCCGAGTGGAGCGAACCCCGCTTGCAAGAGCGTCCAGAAGTCCTGACCGGAGAGGTCTGAAGTAAAGGGCTTGCCTTCCCCATTGCGCCACGAGGCCCCGTCCTTCGACTTCACCGCGGTGCCCACCGCGATGAACTCCGCTGTGGATCTCCCCCACTCGTAATAGTTGACATCCAAGCGGACACCGACGATGCCGTCAGCACAGAGTACGTCGGCCTCCTCTTCCATGCGGGTCATCGCCAGCTCTCTGGCCGTGTACATAGCTTGAGTCAGCTTCTCCAGCTCGGTCGACTGGCTCCAGCGGCGGGTCTGCAGCCCGATCTGGTAGATCGAGCTGCCCATCACCAGACCAAGTGGCGTGAAGCCTGCCTCCTCCACGAGCAAGAACTCGTTCACCGTCAGATCCGAGGTGAACAGCCGGCCGCCACCGGGCTCCTCCGTCTCGCGCAGCCTGCGCAAGGCGTCGGCGGGCAGTTGCTGCTGGGGAATGTCGGTCACTTGGCTCCTTCTCGGTTGGCTCGGTTGCTCGGTTGGCTCGTCGAGCTACGACAGCAACCCGTGAAGGGCCTTCCAGGTCTGCTCGGAGCGCCTGGCCTCGTCGCCCAGGGCGGAGACGAGCTCCTCCACCCATTCTCGCATCGAGACCTGCTTCGTGGACAGGACGATCCCTCGTACCCTGCGGGCGACCGTGCATGCCACCGCCCCACCGTTCTCGCGGCGCGCGGAGAGAACCGTGCCGGCACCCGCATCGGTCAGATCGAGCTCGATGCCGTTGACCGGCCTGTCCCGCTTGAACAACCCGCCGGATCGCTCGAGCTTCACCCGGTCGCCCAGGGCGTCCGCGAGCTTGGAGGCAAGCACCCTGAAGAAGGTGCCGGTATCGGCTGCATTGGCGCGCACTTGCGCAGCCACCAGCTCAAAACCCTCCTCACGCTGCGGCTCAATCTCCTCGCCCATTTCATCCGCCCCGGAATTCATGGGTCATAGCCCCTGACCGTGGCCTCCCGTGTCACCGATCCCGACGGTAGCCCGCACGCAGGAGTCCCGCAGCGCACCCAAGCTGGTGCGAGAGCACCTTCTTCATGGACCTTCTCATGTTTCACGGACCTTCTCATGGCCCTTCTCCGCCCGTCGCGGTGCAAGAGCGGGGGTCCCATGGCTCGAGGGTCTCGGTGGAGCTCGAAGGGGCAGCCAGTGCCGGGTTGTTCGACAACGGGGCTGGAACAGTGGTCGTCGTGGTCGAAGGACCGGCCCCGCCGTAGGGCACGCCCGAGGCGGTGGACAAGGAACGAGGTGCTGTGGTCGAGGTGGAGGTTGATCCCGCGGGTGAGTTGACAGCGAAATTGCTGCCGACCACGACCACCACGTCGGCCGCCTCAGAGGCGGGAAGGGGCGATCCGACGTCGAGCGTGCTGGCCGAGCCGGCGCCGCCCGAGCTCGTGCCGCCCGAACCAGCAGTGCCTGATGTCGAGCTACCGGAACGACCCGTCTCAGTGTGGAGCAGCCCGGGGTCGTAGCCGATAATCGCCAGACCCGACAACGCCGACTGGACCCTGAGCGCGTCGGCACGCTTGCTGGGGTCCGAATACAGGACGGTGGTCTCGGTCGTCGACGCCCCGACCTCGGTGTTGGTCACAGACGTGACCCTGTAACCGAGTGCCTCGAGGGAGGCAGAGGTCTTCGCACCCTTTTCATACACACCGCTACCGTTCTCGACGGCGACGGTGAACGAGCTCGGCGAAGGCAGTGGTTGCCCCGAGGAGTCCTCACCGAGAGCGGTGCCCAGGAACTGTGCGACCACTCGGGCATCCTCGGGCTGGATGGGAAAGACCACGGATCCGTAGCCGCCGCCCCTGTAGAAGTACTCGCGACTGTCCTCGACCACGGGAAGGGTGTACTGCGGCACTCTGTTCGGGTTCATGTCGTGGAACTCGAGGACCAGGTTGGCCATGTGGGTTGCCGATAGTCCCTGGTCCACTTCGAGATTCCCTGCCAGCGAGTTGATCAGCCGCAGGTCCGTGACGAAGTTGCCGAGCCCTCGCTTCGTCACCTCCGACGCGAGCACTCGGAGGAACTCGTGATCGCGCCGGATCCTGCTCAAGTCGCTCTGTGGGTCAGGGGGCCATTCGTATCGGGGCAGTCGGGAATCGGAGGGCGGCTGGTACCGAAGGTGCCTGGCGCGCACCACCGCCAGCGCCTGAAAGCCGTTGAGCGAGACACACCCTGTCGTCGGTATGTACAACGACGACTCGAGGTCGTACACAGGCATGGGGAAGTACATCTTCAGGCCTCCCAGCGCCCCGACCACCCCTTGGAAGCTGTCGAAGTTCAGCTCCACGTAGTGCTGGATCGGGATGCCGAAGTCTTCGGTGATCGCGGCGATCAGCTGGCCGGGCCCGTCGGTGTCGCCCAATGCGGCGTCGATCTTGTTCAAACCGCCGTGGCGGGCGTTCGGGACCATGGTGTCTCGGGGGATCGACAGGATCGACGCCCTGTGGTGGTCGGGGTCGAGGTGGAGGACCATCACCACGTCGCTGTTCACGCCGGTCACACCCTGGTCGCACAAGCCGAACGCCGCATTCTGCTCCTTTAGGCCACACCGTGTGGTCGAGCCGATGAGGAGGATGTTCTCCACGTCCTTCTGGGCACCCGAGGTCCGCACCTCGGCCAGGTGCTTGACGTGGACCCGGTGGATGAGGTGGTTCTCGTACAACAGGTATCCCGCAACAGCGGCAGCGACTAGCACCACCAGGCCCACGACTCCGGACCCGGTGACAAGGGCAATTCGCCGATGGCTCCGTGACCGCCGTGCGCGCTCCGCCGCCCTGCGTTCGGGCCGCGCCAGCTGGGCGACCGCATCCGGACGTTGCCCTCCCTCCGTTGGTTCGCGGTCGTCCGGGGTGTGGTGCACGGCCGGCAATCTACTGCCGCCCAGGCGAAAGGCTTGGGCCGCCGCCCGCGTCGACTATGAGCAGCCGCTCGTAGTACCGCAGCTCATGCACACGTAGCAGGACCCTGCGCGCTGCATGACCATGCCGCACTGGTAACACAGCGGCGCATCACGCTGTTCGGGCCGCTGGAAGATCGCTGGCTCCGACGCCTGCGCCGCGCGTTCTGTCCTCACCGAGGGCGGGACAGAGCTGATGCCCGCGTCCTCGATCAGGTCCTGCTCGAGCGTGGCCGCCTCCTCGACTCCGGGAAGGGTCGGCTGCATCCGCTCCGACGTCGACAGAATACCGAGCCCCTCGCGTTCCTCGTGCGGCAGGTAGTCGAGTGCGAGGCGCCTGAAGATGTAGTCGAGCAGGCTGGTGGCTATGCGCAGGTCGGCATCATCGGTGATTCCGGCAGGCTCGAAGCGCATGTTGCTGTATTTGCTGACGTACGTCGCAAGCGGTACCCCGTGCTGGAGCCCGAGGCTGATCGAGATCGAGAAGGCGTCCATGATCCCGGCCAAGGTCGAGCCCTGCTTGGAAACCTTGATGAACACCTCACCGGGCCGGCCGTCGTCGTACTCCCCCACGGTGACGTAACCCTCGCAATCGGCCACCCGAAAAGCGAAGGTGCTGGACTTGCGTCTGCGGGGCAAACGTTCGCGCACCGCGCCGACGACCACGGTGTCGTGCTCGCGTCGTTGCTCGCGAGAGAGGGCGGCCTCGAGCTCGGCGATCCTGGCCGAGATCTCTCGGTCGCGCGCCTCTGCCTCGGACCCGGGAGGAGCGAAGTCCGCGCCGGCGCCCACAACCGCTGTCTTTCCGTCTTTCCTGGTAGTGGACAGTGGCTGCCCCACCTTGCAGTTGTCCCGGTAGACAGCGACCGCTTTCAAGCCCATCCTCCAGGCATCTCGGTGGATCTGCTCGATGTCCTCGACTGTCACGTCCTCGGGAGTGTTGATCGTCTTTGAGATCGCACCACTGATGAACGGCTGCACCGCGGCCATCATCCGCAGGTGTCCGAGGTGGTGGATCGTGTTGTCGCCCATCGAACACGCGAACACCGGCAAATGAGAGGACGCCAGGTGAGGGGCACCCACGATCGATTTGTGCTCGTCGACGTACGACACGATGTCATCGACCTGCCGCGCGTTATAACCAAGCTTCGTGAGTGCTCTCGGAACGGTCTGGTTCACTATCGACATAGTGCCGCCACCGACGAGCTTCTTCGTCTTCACGAGACTCAAGTCGGGCTCGATCCCGGTCGTATCACAGTCCATCAATAAGGCTATGGTCCCAGTGGGTGCCGCAACTGCAGCTTGTGAGTTCCTCACGCCGAATTCCTCACTGAGCTCGACCGCGTCGTCCCACGCTTCTTGAGCCGCTGAGAGCAACTCCGGAGGGACGAGCTCCTCGTCGATCTTGGCGACCTCTGCCCGGTGCATCTGAAGCACGTTCAGCATTGCCTCGCCGTCGGCGTGAAACCCCGCGAACGGTCCCATGCGGGTCGCGGTACGGGCCGAGGTGGTGTAGGCATGTCCGGTCATGAGAGCTGTGATCGAAGCCGCCCACGCTCGTCCCTCGTCCGAGTCATAGGGAAGGCCTTGTGCCATGAGAAGCGCGCCAAGATTCGCATAGCCGAGCCCGAGTTCGCGATAGCGCCTTGCGTTCTCAGCGATCTTCTCGGTCGGGTAGTCCGCGTTACCCACAAGGATCTCCTGGGCACTGAACACGACCTCGACAGTCGCCTTGAAACCCTCGACGTCGAAGCTTCCATCGTCGTCGAGGAACTTCAACAAGTTGATTGACGCCAAATTGCAGGCCGAGTTGTCAAGGTGCATGTACTCACTGCAGTTGCGGACAACGACGCCATCGACGACGTACGAATGGTTCCGAGGCTCCGTCAGGTTGTACGTCAGCTCAACGCCTTCATAGGACCGCTCAAGGATGTGCGCCGTGCGACGCGCGCTATAAGGACCCCTCGGGCGTTTCATGATCAGTTCACGAAGCAGCACCGCTTTTCGTGACAGGGAGAAGCCGATGTGCTCAGCGAACTTCGCCACCGAACCCGACGTGATCCGCAAATCGAAGGTAGCCGACCGACCGTAAATCGTTGTTTCGCCAGACCGATTGGTGTAGGAAACGCCGCCCTCCTTGTTGGCGGCCTTCACGTTGTACAAGTGGCTGGTGATTCCAAAAGTAGTGAGCAGTCGCTGCACCCCCTGCAACAACATCATCGATGTAGATCCCAAACCGACGTACGCGTTCTTGGCTCCTAGGACAACGCAACCATCGGCGTCGAACAGACCTCGGAGGAACGCGGCCACAGCCTCCTGCGGTGCCTGCTCGATTGCCCAGGGCACCTGTTTCTTCGCGCCCTTGACCTGTCGGACACCGAGCGCTTCGGTGAATCGCTTAAACGCACGGCGTGAGATCCGTAGTTGAGTCGTCCCATTAGCCTGCTCGGAAACTTTCACAGGACAGCCGTCGTTGATCCACTCAACCAGCTCCGCGTGAGCAGGGAGAATCTCATCACGGTCCTCGGCACTGCCGTATATCGTCGCTACGATCGATCCGGAGGTGCTGCCTTCGCCGATCAGCCACCCCAGGTAGTGGGCGAACTCCATCGTCCATTCATCGGGAAAGTTCAGCGAGGCGGTATGGTCGCCCTTGGTCCGGTAGTCGTCAGGATCCGATGACACCGGCAGAGCCGGATCTGCATTAATGGCGGGGGCCTCAAGGTCCAGAAGCTTTACTTCGTCAACGTACGTGAGTTGCCGCGCCTCTACGTACCCGCGATTGGTTGTGAAGACCTGGTGGCCCGGCGTACAGCGAATCTCCATTCCATTATCGAGACGCAAACGAACGATGTCGTTGTGTCCCGTGATCATAAAAGCGTCAGGAGTGGTGAGCTCCATGCGCTCTGAAGGTTCGTCAGAATTGGTGCTGTCGTGTGTGTAGACGCCAAATGACTCCCCACGGTTGACACGGTCGAATAGCTCGGAGAACGGGACTAGGCCCTTGTCGGTGTGCACCCTTGCTGAACCCGGGAAGCAGGGGTTACTCGCGTTGATGCGGCCCGCGTTCGGGGCCGTGTGCCAGCGGTTGATCGTGGTGTCGAACTGCATTCCCGGGTCGGCGCACTCCCAGGCAGCATGAGCGATCTGGCGGAACAGGTCGCGGGCCTTCACCCTGCGAACCTCCGATCCGTCGGTCCGGGCGACCAGTGCCCAGTCTGCGTCATCGACGACAGCCTGCATGAACTCGTCGGTCACCCGCACCGAGTTGTTCGCGTTCTGATACTGAACCGAGAAGGAATCAGTTCCGTCGAGGTCCATGTCGAACCCGGCGTCGCGCAATACACGTGCCTTGCGCTCCTCGAGCGCCTTGCACCAGATGAAGTCCTCGATGTCGGGGTGGTCGACATCGAGAATGATCATCTTCGCCGCACGTCTCGTTTTCCCTCCGCTCTTGATGGTTCCGGCTGACGCGTCTGCACCCCGCATGAACGACACCGGACCCGACGCGGTCCCGCCACCTTGGAGGTTCTCGGTGGAAGCACGGATTCGCGACAAGTTGACACCAGCGCCGGATCCACCCTTGAAGATGATGCCCTCCTCTCGGTACCAGTTCAGGATGGAGTCGATCGAGTCGTCGACGGAGAGGATGAAGCACGCCGCAGACTGCTGACGCACGCCCTTCACGCCGATGTTGAACCAGACCGGAGAATTGAAAGCGGCTTTCTGGGTTACGATGACGTGCTTCAGCTCGTCGCGAAGCGCTTCGGCTTCCGCCATGTCCTCGAAGTATCCGTCCTTCACTCCCCATTTCGTTATCGTGTCGACCACGCGGTCGACCACTTGCTTGAGCGAGGACTCGCGCTCAGGGGTCCCGGGGGTGCCGCGGAAGTACTTCTGGGCGAGAATGTTGGTGGCGTTCGGGCTCCAGCTGACGGGTACCTCCACCCCGAGCTGCTCGAAGGCCACCTTGCCGGTCCGGTAGTCGGTGATGCGGGCGTCGCGCCCCTCCCAGACGATCTCGTCGTAGGGGTGGACCCCCTCTCTGGTGAAGTGTCGCCGGATTCCGATGCCGGTGCGCTGTGGTGCAATCGCCATGGTCAGTTCCACCTTCTCCCTGTTACGAGCCTAAGGCTCGAGCCACCGGAAGGAGCCGCTGCTGAGCGCCACGACCACAAGATGTTGTGGTCTTCCCCCCTACTGCACACGAGATGAGGTACCCATTACACCACTGTAGTTACGAGTGTGTCAACGGCGGGGAGCCGCCATCGGCCCTGGTCGGCTCCCATTCGCGAAGGTTTGCGCTCGTGCGGTTTCCACACATGCCGCTGCTTCCCTGCCAGCGCGTTTGTCGCGAGGCTATGGTCCGGACGTGGCTTGTGTGGTCGCCGTCGACGCCGGCACGACGGGAGTCCGGGCCGTGGCCGTCGACTCCTCGGGGAATGTCGTAGACCTCGCCTACCGGGGGCTTACTCAGCATTTCCCGCGCCCGGCATGGGTCGAGCACGACCCCCTCGAGATCTGGAACGCAGTTGTCGAAACGCTCACCAAGGTCACGCGCCGCCAACGGGCAGCAGGTCGCGCCGTAGCGGCCATCGGCGTCACGAACCAGCGAGAGACGGTGGTGGCATGGGACCGCAAGAGCGGCCGCCCGTTGCACCGAGCCATCGTGTGGCAGGACCGACGCACGGCCGAACGTTGCGACCAGCTTCGCGACAAGGGCTACCTGCCCCTCGTACGGGAGCGGACTGGACTGATCCTGGATGCCTACTTCTCGGCAACCAAGATGGAATGGCTTCTCCGTGAAGGCGGCCTGACCCTGAACCCGGACCTCGTCCTGGGCACGGTCGACTCATGGGTGGTCTGGAACCTTACGGGTGGTGTCGAAGGCGGAATCCTGGCCACCGAGCCGTCGAACGCCGCTCGCACCTTGTTACTGGACATCCGCGCGCTGACCTGGTCAGAGGATCTGTGCGCCCTGTTCGGTGTACCAGTAACGGCGCTACCCGAGCTGCGGCCCTCCTGCGGGCGCTTCGGTCTCGTAGGCGGTGACCTCGGATCGAGTGACTCTCCTCTGGCGGGCGTGCCGGTGAGCGGCGTCGCCGGTGACCAGCAGGCGGCGTTGTTCGGCCAGGCGTGTTTCAGCCCCGGCATGGCCAAGGCGACCTATGGCACGGGCACCTTCGTCCTGTTGAATGTCGGAGCTACCTGTCCGCCGCCGGTGGAGGGGATCCTCACCACCGTCGCTTGGGACCTCGATAAGCGCGGCGGATCATCCGAAGTGGCATACGCGCTCGAGGGGGCGGTGTTCTCGACGGGTTCCGCCGTTCAATGGCTTTGCGACGGGCTCGGAATGATCGCTGACGCGGCCGAGACCGAGCCGCTGGCAAAACAGGTGCCTGACACCGAGGGTGTCTACATGGTCCCGGCGTTCACGGGAATGGGAAGCCCCTGGTGGGATCCCTACGCCAGGGGCACCATCGTCGGGCTCACGCGCGGAACGGGCAGGGCTCACCTGGCGCGTGCGGTCGTGGAGGCGATGGCCTACCAGGTCCGAGACGTCGTGGATGTCATGCGCGAATCCGGAGCGGCGGTCGCAGCTCTGCGTGTCGACGGCGGTGCATCGGAGATGGACCTGCTTCTGCAATTCCAGGCCGACCAGATCCGGCTCCAGGTCACGCGCCCTGCCACGACCGAGATAACGGCCCTAGGCGCCGCCACCATGGCCGGGCTCGCCGAGGGTGTGTGGGACTCACTCGAGGACCTTGCAGCGCTGTGGAGTCCGGACGTCGAGTACCAGCCCAAGACCAGTGCCGTCGCCGCCGACTTCGCCTATGCCGGCTGGCGACGCGCCGTAAAGCGTTCTCTCGGGTGGGCCACAGCTCCCTGATCGCAAACACGATCAGACACCTGGTTCGACGTCGTGGGCGGGCGCGACGTCGAGGCCCTGGTCGATGAAGAGAGCCGGCTCGACTGCGCGAACGGGTTCGGTGGAGGTGGCTGCACCGGCGACCGGCGTTCGGACCGGCCGGTAGAGCAATACAGCGGTCAACGCGCCGAGAACAACCATCGCCGCTATCGCTGTCCAGCCGTGCTCGAAGCTTCTCAGCTTGCCAGCTTCGCTGCTCGATGTGCCGAGCACGGCTACGAGAACAGCCACCCCGATCACGAAGCCGAGCTGGCGGGCCATGCTGATCACGGCAGAACCTGTGGCGAACCGGCTCGGAGGAAGCGATGCAGCCGCCGTGGAGAACAGTGTCGGAAGGGTGAGGCCGACCCCCACGCCGGTCACGAACATACCTCCGAGCGAAGATCCCACATAGTCGGGGTGAATACCAACGGCGCCCCGCCACCACATCACGCCGGCCGCGAACACTGCACAACCGGTGGCTATGACCCCTCGTGGACCTACCTTCGAAATCAACCGGCCAGCCACCACTGAGAAGAGGATGTCCTGACCTCTGTTGAAGTTCAGCGGTGGCCACACCTTGGTCAAGCAGCTTCGTCAGCGTACTTCTTGGGTGTATCAGTCACTCCTGCCTGACGACGCAGCGCTGTGACGAGGATGCTCATGTCCTTGCATCCCTTCACGCGCCTGAAGGATCGCTCTGCTTCGAGCATGCCGGCTGCAACCCAGCGCTTCTTCATCTGGCCGTCCTTCCAGCGCGTGACGCGTTCCATGGTGCGCCTCGCTACAGAGATCATCGACTCGATGCAGTTGGTGTTCGTGAGCGTGCGAGCGAGCCGGCCGCCGACGCCGAGGCGGCGCACGGTGAACATCTCCTCGAGCCCCTCGCGCAGGCTGGTTGCCGCGTCGGGATGATCGGCCTCGAGGTCTCGGGCGAGGCGTCTCGCCGCGTCCAGGCCCTTGTCGGAATCGGGGTTGGCGAACGCGCGTGACAGGCGCCAGTCGACGGTCTTTGCGAGCTCGTCGGGCAGATGGTCCTTCACGTTCCGGCGCTTGTGCAAAGTGCAGCGTTGGACGAGGGCGTTATCGCCGAAGACCTTGCGCACCCCAGCAGCGAGTGCCTTCGCTCCGTCTATGACGACGAGCAGTCCGCCTTCTGCCGAAAGTCCTCGCGCCGAGAGGTCGGCTAGCAGGTTGGTCACCACGGTCTTGTTCTCGGTGTCGCCGAGCCACAGCCCCACCGGGATCTTCTTGCCGTCGGTGGTGATGAGAAGGGCCGCAACGCAGCACTGGCCGGCGATCTCGATGCCGTCGATCATCACCACGGCGACCTCTAGCCCCGAGAGATCGCGGGCCATGAGCTCAGCCGCCGCCTTCTCAGTGGCACGTTTCCAACGACGGCTGACCGCGGACTTGCCCATGCCCCGGGCTTCCTCGTCGAGCTCCTCGGAGAGGGGTTCGCTCACATCGACATGGCGCCGTGTGGCCACTCCGGCCAGCATCCGCTCTGCGACGAGCTGGTCGAGCAGGTCCTCGGAGCTGAACACCGCCCAGGTGTCGAGCTCGACCTCGGTGCCCTGGGTAGTGCGCCCCCTCGGGCGTTTCACCGACACCTTGCGCCCGCCGAGGGTCACAGGGCCTCTCGTGGTCCCGTGCCAGTTGGCATCTCTGTCTTGAAGCTTGGCGTGCTTGGGCCCGATGCGCTCGGTCAGCTCAGCCTCCATGAGCCTGTGCATCATCACGAGCCCGACATCCGCGCAGAAGCCGAGCAGGCCATGCTTGATGGCGCCGGCCACATCAGCCAACGCCAGTGTCGCCTCCAACGGAAGCTCAGCGAGTCGAGCGGCCTCCTCCGGCTCCGCGACGGTGACAACAGGTACCTTTTTCTTCACGGTGGTCCCCTTTCTGTGTGGGTTGTCTTGGTGGACGCCCGACACCTACCAGGTGGCAGGTCTCAGGCGGGGGACCACCGCTTCACTTCAACAAATCGGGGGACAACCTCCGGATTTGCCTATCGGGCCGAGGTGTCGACAGGCTCTGCGAATTCTGACTAGGCGTTGTCCGGACAAAGCATTCGACGTAGGCGTAGTGGGCCAGATTCCCTCCTACGCTGCCACGCTACGAGGTCTCAGCGCCGGTCAGCTCGACACTCTGCTGCACGGCTGCCTCCCAGAAGGATGCGATACCCAGGCGGAGAAGGTGGCCACTTCGGGCCAGACGACATGATCCGTGTTCCGACGGAGCCCGCTGCCGCACCGTACGAAGAACACCGCTTATCGCTTCCCGTGGTGACGCGGGTCGCGGCCCACGTCACCATCTGGACGGTGGTGCTCGTCCCCGTCCTTTTGAAAGTGGCGCGGGGATGGCGACCGCTCGACGACGACGCTGTGATCGCCTTGCGGTCGTGGGCCGTATTCTCGGCGCACCCCCCGTTGCTGGGTGTGTACTCCACTGCAACTTCCGCTGGACGCCACGTCGTCTACGACCCCGGCCCCCTCTTGTTCTGGTTGTTGGCGCTGCCAGTCCATCTCGACCCGGCACACGGCGTCCTGTGGGGGGCGGGACTGTTGACGGCCGTCATCCTGTCGGTCGCTGCCGAGGCCGCGTGGTCCGTGGTCGGATGGCTCGGTGTGGCAGTCGTTGCATTCACGGTTGCGGACGTGGGACGGCTGATTCCCACAATTTTTGACAACGTGGTCTGGAACGCGTACTTCGGATTGATGTTCTTCTTCGCGTCGGCCGTGTTGGCTTTCGCCGTGGCCGCCGGCCGGCTGGGCTGGTGGCCCGTCCTGGTCTTGAGCACCTCGGTGGCGGCTCAGAGCCATCTCTTCTTCGTAGTCGGCGGTGTGGCGCTGGCGCTGATCGCGCCGGTGATAGGCGTCGTACGTCGGGGCCGTCCGGTTCGTCACCGGTGGCTGGTGGCGGGGATTGCGATAGGAGTCGCCTGCTGGGCCGCGCCCCTCGTGCAACAGTTCACTGGGCATCCTGGCAACATTTCGTCGATCCTTAAAGTGGGAAGTGGACAATCCATCGTCGGCAGTGGCTCGGCGCTGCGTATCCTGGCAATGGCGGCTTCACCGTCGCCGATCTGGCTCGCGCACTTGCCGAGTGGCTTCTTCAACTTAATTGCCCTCGCGTACGCCCGTGGTTCGGGCTTCGGGATCGGTGTGCTCGCGCTGGTGGCGGCGATCGCGGCAGTCTCTTGGTGGACCGGGCGGCGCGACCTGGCCGCGTTGGCCCTTGTCACCGACGTCAGCTTGGCCGCGATGGCGATGTCGGCGGCAAGACTACCCACCCGGAACGTCATCAGCCTGGGTTACCTTCTCGACAGCCAGTGGTTCCTCGGCGTGCTGGTATGGGCAACGGTCGTATGGGCCGGCATGGAGCTGCTCCGAGAGACGCTGGCGCGCTGGCGTTCGACAGCGCAGGTGGCGCGCCCGCACTCTGCCTGCTTGGGAGCACCCCAGCGGCGAGCCCGGATGACGCGAGTGGTCACCGCCGTGGCACTGGCTGCAATGGTGCTGGTGGCCGTATTGGACATTCGATCGGTGCCATTGAACGGGATTCTTCGGGGTGACGACTGGACAACGGTTGTCGCCCGCGTGAACCGGATGGCGGCCGCCATCGAACGCACTTATCCCCACACTCCGATCGTGCTACGCGTCAGCGAAACCAAGCCGTTCAGCGCCCTCGAGGAGGAGGACGGAGTGGCCTGGACCCTCACCTCCCATGGACTGCGGGTCGCACTG
>Ga0224558_1001468_pt1 | contig 24601 bp, 23 predicted proteins | sample 714S32024metaG_FD_180682 | JGI IMG/M metagenome (GOLD analysis project Ga0224558, IMG submission 180682) | Peat soil microbial communities from Stordalen Mire, Sweden - 717 S3 20-24 | ecosystem: Environmental > Terrestrial > Soil > Wetlands > Peat | place: Sweden: Norrbotten County, Stordalen... | reverse complement strand
TGTTGCCAGCTGGGATGAAAATCACATCCTATAATCATCATGCGAAGGCTCCTTCCTCCCCAGGAGCCTTAGTCCTCAAACCAAGACTACCGGGTCGATCGAGCCTTCGCTCTTATCCAATCAACCCCTGCCGAGGTCGATCAGGAGGGCAATACTTACACCTTCGAGAAAGGCGTCACGAAGACTTCCGGCGGTGACGGTTTCGCTGACGTTTGGATGCGCGGCTTTTTCGCCTGGGAGTACAAGGGCAAACACAAAGATCTCAAGGCCGCCTATCAGCAACTGCTCCAATACCGTGAGGACCTGGATAACCCGCCGCTCCTCGTCGTTTGCGATCTTGACCGTTTCGAAGTCCACACCAACTACACCAATACGCAGAAGCAAGTATTCGCCTTCGAATTAGCCGACCTTGTCACGAACCAACCGACACCGAGACGTGCAAGCTCCCACCGCTGGACGTGCTGCGCGCCGTGTTCAACGATCCGGGAAAGTTGAAACCCGGACAGACCACCGCCCAAGTAACCGAAGCCGCGGCTGCACAGTTCTCCAGACTGGCCGAGAGCCTGCGTTCTCGCGGTGTGCCCTCCGAGCGAGCCGCCCACTTTCTCATGCGCCTGCTCTTCTGCCTTTTCTCGGAAGACATCGGCCTGCTGCCCGGTAAACTTTTCTCTCGCTTGGTCCAGTCGAATACGCAGCGTCCCACCGACTTCACCAAGCGGCTGCAGCAACTCTTCAGCGCCATGTCGGGCGAGCATGGCTCCTTCGGCGAGCACGACATCCCTTACTTTGACGGCGGACTATTCTCCGACGACGAAGCCTACGACCTGACGCGAGATGATCTGGCCGTGCTCGCGCTTTCCTCGGTGCTCGACTGGTCCAGCATCGAGCCCGCCATTTTCGGCACCCTGTTTGAGCGCAGCCTCGACCCCGACAAACGGTCGCAGTTGGGAGCGCATTACACCAGCGAAGCCGACATCCGCCTGATCGTCGAGCCGGTTTTGATGGAGCCTTTGAGCCGCCGCTGGGCTGACGTTGAGCAAAAGGCCAAGGAGATCATCGAGAAGTCGAAAACACAGCAGAAAGCGGGCCAGACCAAGTCGCGCAAGGCGCTCTCCGACCTGCTGATGGGCTTTGCCACGGAGCTGTCGAAAGTGCGGGTGCTCGATCCCGCTTGCGGCAGCGGCAACTTCCTCTATGTCGCGCTCAAACAGATTCTCGACCTCGAAAAGAAGGTCAGCGTCTTCGCCGCCAGCAATGGCCTCTCCGGCCTGTTGCCGCGCACCAGTCCAGAGCAGCTCTATGGCATTGAGACCAACGTCTACGCACACGAACTCGCGTCCGTTGTCGTTTGGATAGGCTACATCCAATGGCAGCACGATAACGGATTCAACTTCGGCTCCCATCCCATCCTGAAACCGCTCAAGAACATCCAGCGCATGGATGCCGTGCTCGCCTACGACGAAAAAGGCCGTCCAGCGGAACCGGTATGGCCGGAAGCAGAAGCAATCATTGGCAATCCCCCATTCCTGGGCGGTAAGAAGCAGCGGACTGAACTCGGCGACAAATATCTGGACGACCTCTTCTCCCTTTACCAGAAGCGCGTACCGCATGAGGCCGATTTCGTGTGCTACTGGTTTGAAAAAGCGCGCCAGCAGATCGCGAAGGGAAAGGCGAAACGGGCTGGGCTACTTGCAACTCAAGGCATTCGCGGAGGGCCGAATCGCGTCGTTCTGGAACGGATCAAAGAGTCAGGCGATATTTTCTGGGCGCAATCGGATCGTGACTGGATACTGGAAGGCGCGAGCGTTCATGTCTCAATGGTCGGCTTCGATGCCGGCAAAGAAAGTCAAAGGAGGCTCGATGGGAGGGTTGTACCCATAATTAACGCAAACCTGACCAGCGATACCGACTTAACAAAGGCACACAAACTCCCCGAAAACAGCGGGATCTGTTTTATGGGGATGACGAGGATTGGGCCTTTTGACATTACCGCCGAACAAGCCGAAGCGATGGTGGCCGCTCCGTTGAATCCGAACGGTCGGCCAAACTCCGACGTTGTCCGCCCGTGGATAAATGCTCGCGACATCACGTCGCGTTCGCGTGGCATGTGCATTATCGACTTCGGGGTCGATATGTCTCAAGCAGAAGCTGCACTGTACGAGCTACCGTTTGAATATGTAAGGGCTAATGTTCAGCCTCAGCGAGAGAACAACAATCGTGCTGCTTACCGAGAGCGCTGGTGGATCTTCGGTGAACCGCGTCCGGCAATGAGGAAGGCGATCCGTTCGCTACGTCGGTATATGGCCACGCCAATGGTCTCGAAGCACAGAATATTTGTATGGGTGGACGCAACCGTCGTTTCCGAGAACTTGGTCAACGTCATTGCTCGGGAGGACGATTACTTCCTAGGGGTCTTGCATTCTCGACTTCACGAAACCTGGGCGCTCGCGTTAGGAACAGCACTGGAAGATAGACCGCGTTACACACCGACGTCCACCTTCGAGACATTCCCGTTTCCGTGGCCACCCGGAAAAGAGCCGAAGGACGATCCGCGCGTCGAAGCAATCGCAGCGGCTGCGCGTGAACTCGTGAAGAAGCGCGACGCCTGGCTCAACCCGACCGACGCCTCCACAACGGAACTGAAGAAGCGCACGCTGACCAACCTGTACAACGAAAATCCCACCTGGCTGCAAGACGCCCACCGGGAACTGGACGACGCTGTCTTCGCCGCCTACGGCTGGCCGAAAGATCTGAGCGTTCAGGATATTCTGACCCGACTCCTCCAGCTCAACATAGAACGATCCCGCCCACCGATCTAGAGCGTCGCGCCTGAGGGCAGGGCTTCGACCCTTTTCATCACAAATCACCCGTGTGCGCCATCACAGACATCCAACCCGCCACGCGCGATAATAACGATCGGTTCGGAGAATCCAGACGTGTGCCCGTCTCCAAAGACGGGTATTCGAGCCCGCAGAAAAGCGATCCAAAAGCGCTCTTTGACAACTCAACGGTGCCACGGAAAGCGTGCTAAATAGCCGGAAATAAGAAAAGTCCGCCGCTAAGTCCTTATTATTGAATATGTTGGAGTTAAGTACTTATTTTTCAATGCTTTGCGAGAAAATAGGGGGGAGGGGGGGCACCCCCCAAATTTCAGCATGGGGGCATCCCGGAAGAATGAATTCTGGCAGCGCAAGAAGGGAGCCCGACGCCCAAGGTTTTACTGAGAGCTGAGAGCTGAGAGCTGAGAGCTGACAGCTGCCCTACGAAAACCTCACCCTCACATCCGGCCCCTTATCCAGGTGGATGCTCTCAATAAATCGCACCCGTCCAGTCTTCAAAGTCAGAATCACCGAAGAAGTCCGCGTCCCTTCACCAAAGAAGCGGACGCCTTTCAGCAGCGCGCCTTCGGTCACGCCAGTCGCGGCGAAGATCATCTGCTTCCCCGGAGCCAGGTCTTCCGCTTCATAAATTTTGTTCTTGTCTTTAATCCCCATCTTCGCAATGCGCTCTTCCAGTTCCGGCTTGTCGATCACCAGGCGCCCCTGCATGTATCCGTTCAGGCAACGGATCGCGGCCGCCGTAATCACGCCTTCCGGTGCGCCGCCCGATCCCATGACTGCATGCACCCCGGTTCCGATCACCGCCGCCGCAATGCCCGCCGACAGATCGCCGTCGCCAATCAGCCTGATGCGCGCGCCCGCCTTGCGAATATCGGAGATCAGTTTTTCATGCCGCGGACGTTCAAGCACGATCACCACCAGGTCCTCCACGCCGCGATGTAGTCGCCGCGCAATATTTTTCAGGTTCACGGCCACCGGAGCGTCCAGTTCCACCGCGTTCTTGCACGACGGCCCCACCACAATTTTTTCCATGTAGCAGTCGGGAGCATGCAGCAACCCGCCCTTTTCCGAAGCCGCCAGCACCGTAATCGCTCCTGGCGATCCGGTGGCGCAGAGGTTCGTTCCTTCCAGCGGATCGACGGCGATGTCGATTTGTGGAACCTCGCGGCCGTCCAGATACGAACTGCCCACCTGCTCGCCGATGTAAAGCATGGGCGCGTCGTCGCGCTCACCCTCGCCGATCACAATCGTGCCGTGCATCGGGACCGTGTCCATCGTCTTGCGCATGGCCTCCGTGGCCGCCTGGTCGCTCAGCGGACGGTCCCCCTGGCCCATGGTGCGCGCCGACTCGATGGCCGCGTTCTCCACCACGCGCAAAAATTCCAGCGCCAGATCGCTCTCAATATTTTCCCCGAAATTCTTCGCATGCGGTTCGGGACGGGTTTGAGTGGCCATAAATTCCTCCTAAATAAATGCGACTAAGGAATATAGTCCCTTCGGAGCAGAGATGGAAGGGCAAGCATCACTATGAACTGCTGGGAGAAATATACGGTTAAATGTGTGGGGCGGACACTCTTGTCCGCCGGCGTGAGGCGGTAGCCCGATCTCCCTCAATCAAATAAGAACTTCCGGCGAAACGTGGAATCGCCGGCTAAGCCGGCGAATGTGCTCGGTCGTGAGCTGCCGCTTCCCGTGGAGAACCTCGGAGACGATGCTGGGAGTGCCGAAAACGTCCAGCAGGTCTTTCTGTTTCAAGTTGTTCGCGCTCATCAGTTCGTTTAGCACGTCCACGGGGCTGGACGCCTTGAGCGCGTAGTGCTTTTCTTCAAAGTCTTCGATCAGCAGGGTCAAGAGTTCAGCCATGCGACGTTCGGCAGCCGTCATTCGATTGCCTTTGCCGTCCAGTTCTTCCAGCATGGCGATGTAACGCTCGTTCTCCGCCTCGCTACGGATGACCGCAGGCAGAGTGCTCGAAAGCAGAGCGGCATACTCAGAACGGACTGCGGTTGCACTCATGATTTCCAACCTCCTCGGTCGTACTCGGCATGCGTCAAAACATGGCGGATATAAATTCGGCCGAAGGCATAGTTGATCTCGGTAATTAGCCGGTACTGGTTCCCTTTGACATTGAAAACCGTCCACTTGCCAACGAGATCCGCCGTCGAAAGACTCTTCCGAACGTCAGCCAAACTTCTCCACGCAGCTTTCTTCACAACGCGAAACCACGCGTCGAGCAAGCCTTCCAGATCACCATGCCGTACGGCGGCCTCTTTGAGCTTCTTGCGGCTGATGCCATGCATGCCGCTCCTCGTAATTTCGCAATCTGCGAACATTCTACTTCGCAAAGTGCGAAAATGTCAAGGGCTCCCTGGATCAGGAAAAGAGGACCTAGAACGCGTCAATCCCCGTCACGCTCGCGCCGATAATCAGCGCGTGGATATCATGCGTGCCCTCGTAGGTCTTTACGCTTTCGAGGTTCATCAGATGCCGCATGATGGGATAGTCGTCGGCCACGCCGTTCGCCCCCAGAATATCTCGCGACCGCCGGGCGCACTCGAGCGCCATCCAGACGTTGTTTCTCTTCGCCATCGAGATGTGCTGGTGCTGTACTTTCCCGGCGTCTTTCAACCGGCCGACTTGCAGCGCGAGTAACTGCGCCTTCGTGATCTCACTGATCATCCAGGCGAGTTTCTCCTGCACCAGTTGATGCGAGGCGATGGGCTGATCGCGGAATTGTTTCCGCAACAACGAATACTGCAGCGCGCAGTCATAACACGCCATCGCCGCCCCGACCGCGCCCCACGCGATTCCATAGCGCGCCTGGTTCAAGCACATGAGCGGAGATTTCAATCCGCCCGATCCCGGCAACAGGTTCGACTCCGGGATGCGCACATCCTGCAGCGACAGGCCTGACGTCACCGAAGCGCGCAGCGACCACTTCCCGTGAATGTCGTCGGCCTTGAATCCAGGGCGGTCGGTTTCGACCAGAAACCCGCGTATCTTATCCCCTTCCTCTTCGACCTTGGCCCAGATTACCGCCACGTCGGCGATGGTGCCGGAGGTGATCCACATCTTTTCGCCGTTCAGCACATACTCTTTTCCAACTTTGCGCGCGCGCGTCCGCATGCCCCCCGGATTCGATCCGAAGTCCGGTTCGGTCAACCCGAAGCAGCCGATCTTTTCGCCTTTCTGCATCGCCGGCAACCACGTGTTTTTCTGCTCGTCGCTGCCGAAGGTATAAATCGGATACATCACCAGCGCCGACTGCACGCTGACGAACGAACGCACGCCGGAATCTCCGCGTTCCAGTTCCTGCGTGACCAGTCCGTATTCGACGTTCGACATGCCGGCGCAGCCGTAGCCGTCGAGCGAGGCGCCGAAGAATCCGAGATCGGCCATCGGCTTCACCAGTTCGCGCGGGAACCGGCCGGCACGATTGCATTCCTCGATGATCGGCACGAGATTGTCTTCGATAAACTGCCGCGCCGTGTCGCGCACCAGTCGCTCGTCGTCATCCAGCAACGTGTCGAAGTCGATGAAGTCCACACCACGGAATTTGATCGCCGGCATTACGTCTCACCCCACAAACTCAACAGACAGCGAACGGTAAACCTCTCACTTTCGCCACCGCCAACTACCCGAATCTCGCCCGGTGCTCCTTCAAAACGCACCGGTCCATCACCACCAACAGTCCGGCCTTTCGCGCCTTCTCCGCCGCCCCTTCGTTGATCACGCCTTCCTGCAGCCAGATCGCCGGAATCTTCAACCGGATCGCCTGCTCCACGATCTCATCCACAAACTCTGGCCGCCGGAACACATCCACCAGATCGATCTTCTCCGCCAATTCGCGCGGCACTTCGAGCAATGACGCATACGACTTTTCTCCGAGCGCCTCCCCAATCTGCGGATTCACCGGAATAATCTTGTATCCGGCCGCCTGCATGTATGCAGAAACGCCGTGACTCGGCCGCATCGGACTTTCTGACAATCCCACCACGGCGATCGTCTTCGTCCGTGATAACAGTTCGTAAATAGGGTCGGATTGCTTCAACCGCTGCTAATCCCTTCCGCCTTTTTTTTCTACCTTCTGTTTATACAGGCGCAGCGCCACCTTGCGAATCGTGTCCGCAACCTCTTTATTCCCCGATAGATTTTTCAGGTCGTGAACCAGCAGGTTCTTTATCAAGCCCAGCGAGACATCGAGCGGCGTGCGCGGGTTGTGGGTCAGGTTCCGCATGATGCTGTAATTCTTCGCAAACTTCCGCCTCATCGGAATCGCGCGCAGCACCGCCTCCAGCACGTTCTTCTGCGTCGCAAAAGCTTCCACCTCGCCCTCCGAAACTTTAGGCGACTCCAGCACCGACACCGCTACCAGCTTCGTAGAATCGCGAATCAGGATCGCCCGCTCCTCCTTGCTGCCGCGCATCGCCAGCGCGATCCGGCTCTTGACGTCGAGCTTGGAAATCTTCTGCAGCGCGCTGTCGCGCCTTTCCTCATGACCGGGAGTTGGTGGCCTCTTGCCATGGGCAGCGACTGCGGCCCCGCCGGACTTTCCCGCCGCCGCCGTCCCCGATCTCCCCGTTGCCCCCTCAACGCTGGCACTGCCCGTGGCAGCAGCGGCCGGCGGCACAACTTCACCCGCCGCCTCGCCGCCCGCGTCTTCGTGCGCCATTCCTATGGGCTGGAACGGTTTGTCTTTTTCGGCTGCCAGTTCCACCGCGTTCTCTTCCAGAAACTTTGTGACCGTACTCTCGATAACGTCGTCCGGAACGCCCGCTTCCTTTGCGTCCCGATCTCCTGCCCGGCGCGTTTCCAACGCAGCCAGCTTCTTTGCAATCTCGCCGAGTTCACTCGGACGCAGGTTGGCATTCGACTGCAACGCCTGCAACAGCCGTGGAGAGCTCATTACTCGCCTGCTCGTCAACAAAGCTTCCGCGGCCGAGCGCGTCCCTGACTCCGCAACTCCGGCCAGCGACTCGTCGCCTACCGTCGGATTCTCCGCCAGTGCCGGCAGCAGAGAAGTCCTCAGATTCTCCGCCGAAAGCAAATATCCCAGCACCTCGGGACTGGTCTTGGGATCGGCAGCCACGGCCACGCTCGCTTTTTCGTCCCAACCGGCCAGCGTTAGACGCGCCTGCTCTCCAAACAATTTGTGATGGAGCGCCAGATGGACCAGAATCTCAATCGTCTCCCCAGGCGGCACCGCGAGGGCGCCGCGCGCCGCCGATTGCATCAGGTTCGACGGAACCTCCGAATTGCGGATCAGATCAAGCATTCGGGGCATCGTTCATCTCCCTGACCTTGCTGCAGATTTCTTCGCCAGCTTCTTCGTGAACTCTTTCGTGAACTCCTTCGACGACCGCGCTTGCCTCCCCACCGCCCGCTCCAATTCCGCCACTGCAATCTCAAGTTCGCGCGTGATGCGGTTGGGGCTGCGCCGCTGATATTCGTCGCTCAAGGCGCGATAGTACCAGAGCGTGCCTTCCTTTTTTCCCGTGAACCGCTTCCAGATGCCTTCCCCATGCTGCCGGTAATCCGCCAAAATCGTGCGCACGTTATGCAGCTTGTCAGACGCCGAGACCAGCCGCGTATTGACGTCGGCGTGCTTTACTTCGCGCAGATACCCGTTCTTCCGTTCCACCCACTCCGGCTTCGGCTCGTCGAATGAATCCGTACAACCCTCCACCATCTTCGCCACCCGAGAACCAAACTGCTTGCGCACTTCGCGCAGCCTCGGCATGCCGCCGCAATCTTCGACCACATCATGCAGCAGCGCCGCGATTGCCATGTCTTCGTCACCGCCGGCTTCGAGCACCAGCGAAGCCACCGCCATCAGGTGCGAAAGATAAGGCACCGCCGACTGTTTCCGCGTCTGTCCCGCGTGTTTCTCCGCGGCATAGCGAAAGGCACGCTGCAGGCGGGACCCAAGATGCGGCGGTCGAAGGTGCGGCGGCTTCAGCGAAGCTCGGTTCATGATTTTTTCTCGCCTCTTCGCATCCGCAGATAAGCCTGCATCAACGGCCGCAGATCGCCGTCGAGCACCCGATCCACGTCGCCGATCTCCAGTTTCGTGCGGTGATCCTTGATCAGCCGGTAAGGCTGCAGCACATACGAACGAATCTGGGATCCGAAATCAATGTCGAGTTTCGAATCCTCAATCTTTTTCGTGACCTCGCGCTTTTTCTCCAGTTCGAATTCGTAAAGTTTGGAGCGCAGCATGCTCATCGCCTTCTCCTTGTTCTTATGCTGCGAGCGCTCGTTCTGGCAATTGGCTACCAGGCCCGTCGGGATGTGCGTGATCCGCACCGCCGAATCGGTCGTATTCACATGCTGTCCACCCTTCCCGCTCGATCGGTACGTGTCAATCCGAATATCCTCGGGCTTAATGACGACCTCAATGCTGTCGTCAATCTCAGGCGAAACATACACGCTGGCAAACGACGTATGCCGCCGCTTCGCCTGATCGAAGGGCGAAATCCGCACCAATCGGTGCACCCCAATCTCGCTGGTCAAATAACCGAACGCATACTGGCCAATCACCGAAAATGTCGCCGACTTGATTCCCGCTTCTTCCCCGGGCTGGTAGTCGTACATCTCCGTCTTGAATCCCTGCCGCTCGGCCCAGCGCAGATACATGCGCAGCAGCATCTCCGCCCAGTCCTGTGACTCGGTTCCGCCCGCGCCGGGATGAATGGTCATGATCGCATTCAGGCCGTCGTTCTCGCCCGAAAGCAGCGTCTCGGTTTCCACTCGATCCACCAATTCGCGCAGAGAGTCCAAGTCGCGTTGCAAGTCAGCCGCGACGTTCTCACCTTCGCCGGCCAGATCGAAATAGGTGGCGATGTCGTCGCTCCGGCGCGCCAAGTCGCCTTCCAGCGACAACATGCTTTCCAGGCGCTTCCGTTCGCGCATCACTTGCTGAGATTTTGCAGGATTCGACCAAAGATTGGGATCCGACGCCTGCTTTTCGATTTCGGCAAATTGCTGGCGCAGCTTGCCGGCGTCAAAGATACTCCCGCAGGTCATGAACCTTGGTCTTTAAAGAAGTGTATTGCTCTTCGAGTTCATCTAGCATTGCTTATCACCCGGCATGTCTCATGCGGTTAGTCGTTAGTCGTTCGCGAGTTCCGGCTACCGACTACCGACTAACGACCATCGACTAACGACCAAATACAAAACGCGCCAGCAGCGCGCCTGCTGAAATTATCGCACACAGATATGCGAACCAATCGCCGTGCCGTGTGTAAAAGGTGGTACCCGAACCGAGCGCATAAGGCGCCCCCAGCGCGGTGCGCACCTTCCGCGGAGTCGCCGCCACGATCCTTCCGTACGGATCGATCGATGCCGTCATCCCCGTATTCGTCGCCGCCAGCAGCCATCGGTCATTCTCGATGGCCCGCATTTCGGTCTGCTGCAGGTGCTGCTTCCAGGCGCCGCTGTCGCCGTACCAGCCGTCATTCGAGATGTTCAACAAAACCTGCGCGCCCCCGAGCGGTCCCTGCCGCACTTCGTCGGGGAAGATCGATTCATAGCAGATAAACATTCCCAGCCGCTCGCCCCCCGCATCCAGTGGCGTGCGCGACGCACCCCGCTGAAACTCTCCCACTTCTTTGGTCAGACCTCCGGCAAAAGCAAACAGCCGCGGAAACGGCAAATATTCACCGAAGGGCACGAGATGCACTTTGTCGTAGCGTCCAACCCACTCACCACGCGGACTGACCAGGGCAGCGGAGTTGAAAATCTGCGCGCTTTCTCCCCCACTGCGCATTGCGGGCGTGATTCCAATCGATCCCGTCACCACCCAGGTTCCCGACTGCCTCGCCAGCTCACTCACCGCATCTCGAAAAAGAGGATCGTTCGTGTAAAACGGCGAAGGCGACTCGGGCCACACAATAAAATCGAAATGCTGATCTGCTTTTTCTACCGCGGGATGCAAACTCTTAGCGGTCAAGTCCCGCAGCGTGTCCTGAAAATATTCTCTCGTCCACATCGCCCCTTCCTGAATCGGAATATTCGGCTGCACCAAGAGCGCGGTGTGATCGGCCGCCAGCCGGGGAGGCGCCACCAATTGCCCCGCCTGCAAGATCGCCACCGCCACGCACGCCGCCACCAGCAGCCGTTTCCGCTGCTCCTTCGCCACCAGGAACGCGGCCGCAAACACGCTGTTCACGAGCAGGATTTCAAACGAGAGCCCATAAACGCCGGTGAGTGTGGCAATCCGCGTGAGCGCAAAATTCGCCGTCTGCGAGTATCCCAGAAGCTCCCATGGAAACGCGGTAATGCGCGTCCGCGCAAGCTCCACCGCGACCCAAAGAAACGGAGCCGCCACCAGCGCGCGCCGCATCGACGCACCTGGCGCGGCGGCCTTCAATCCAGACTTGTCTAATCTGGACCTGTTTAATCTGGAGTTGTTCGATCCCGCGGCCAGGGCCAGCAGCAGCCCGAACATCCCGTGATAAAGCCCGACATACATGCAGAACAAGATCAGCGCCAGCACGGCGGCTGGAATCGGCAGCCCGCCATAGCGGTGCATGGTGTCGAAAATCCAGTAGCAGGTCCCGGCAAACCACAGAATCCCGCACACGTAGCCCAGTAGGAACCCCTGCCACGGCGCGGCGGGCAGCAAACGCGCCTGACCATCCAGTTGCAGAGTCTCTGGAGTGCGCGCCCGCAGAATGGCCACGAGCAGCGGAGCCACTGCAACCCAAGCCAGCCCATACAGCCCCGGCAGCGGAAAGATCGCAACCTGCAGGGCCGCCGAAACCAGCACCAGCCCCCACGCGCTCGAATGGATTTGCCGCACCCGCAAGGATAGCAAAGTTCCTTCCGCAGTCAGTGCAGCGGGCGGCTGTCCCTACTTAATACCCTGGCAATCGAACATCGCCGCCCGATCACTGCACTTTCGGCGAATCCAGGTCCGCGGGCTTTTGCCCGTCCGCATGAATTACACCGTCTTCTTCGGCATAGAACGAGCGGTGTTCGCTGTCCATCTGCTTGGGCGTCATGGTCAGCACGAAACCGTCTTTGTGGGGACGGAAACCGACCGTGTAATCCCCGCGCTCGGTGGTGTGCGCCATGCGCTTGGTGAAGGACCCCGTGCCCGCCAGCGCCGCCAGCGACTCCGCATACTTGTCATGCCGTTTCTTGTAAGCGTGCTCCGCCCGCAGCACCACCCGCATGTAGCCGAGCGCCTGCGCTTCCGCTTCCGAGCGCGCCGGATCGCCCGAAAACTTCGCTTGATACGTTGTTGAAGGTTGTGCCGGCGCCTGCGCCCGCGTCAGCCCCGCCGCCATCAAGCCCACCGCCAGAATCCCTGCAAAATACCGTCGCATCCGCCTTCTCTTCACCGCAAAACCCTCCTCTGATGCCTGATCTAGGGGGTTACCCCCGTAATTTGCATCGCTCGGCAACCGTTTCAATTCTTTGCCGATTCAGGCAAGCTTGAACAGGATGCAATCCTAACAGGGAAAACCGTAATGAAAGCTGCCGTCGCCAGAAAACCATTGATACGCGTTGCCGTAGTGGAAAGCGATCCGCTGCGGTTTGTCGGATTCCGCGCCCTCTTTGATACCGAGCCTGATTTGGAACTGGTCTCCGCCTCGCTGGCCGATCTTGGCCAGTTGCCGGCCATCGATCTCGTCCTGCTCGGCAATCGCGGTGGCCAGAACCTCTACGACATCATGGCCAGTCTCAAAGCCATCCGTCCCGACCTGCGCATCATCGTCACCGGCTCCGGCATGGACGATGAAAGTGTCCTCAAAGCCATTGCCGCCGGCGCCAAAGGCTACGTGGACGAGGCTGCCTCAGCGGCCGAGTTCATCCAGGCTCTCCGCATCGTCCATCAGGGTTCGGTGTGGGCTCCGCGCCATGTGCTCTCCACTTTCATCGAACGCGTGAGCGCATCCCCGGGTCGCATCTTCCCCGCCGGACGGATTAGCTTTACTGATCGCGAGAAGGAAGTTCTCGAGATGCTGGTTGCCGGCCGCTCCAACAAAGAAATCGGATCGGCTCTCGGCATCGAAGAGCGCACGGTGAAGGCTCACGTCGCGAAACTGATGCGCAAAGTCGGCGTGCAGAACCGCATCGCCCTCTCCGTCCATGCCATCACTCATTCGCTGGTAATGGCGAAGTAGTTTCTTCTTAGGGGAGCCGGCCATTCCACCGGCTGTCTGGCCGACGCCCTGTCGGCCGCTTCCCGCTCCCGCATCCATCCCCCCAATTCTCCGGGAAGCTATCCCTCCTAATCGAAGCCCGAGACTCGCAGCGCCATCCGCTCCTGAACAAAACCTCTCCTTTTGCCGATAGGACACTAGGATGGAAAGTCTGTCGCCAAAACGCGTCCGAACGCGCAGCCTCGTCTACGTCCTTTTCGCCCTGGGCCTGCTTCTCGGCAGCTTCCCCGCCCACCGCTCCGCCTGGCACAGCACCGCCGACTTGCACACCTTGCTTGAGACGATGGCCACCCTACTGGGATTGGTTACGGGTGCAATCGCCTTGGTGCGCTATTACACAAAGAAAAGCGGGATGTTCTTGCTTCTCGGCACCGGCTTTCTGGGCGGGGCTCTCCTCAATGGCTACCATGCGATGGTCACGTCATCGTTCCTGGCTGGGTACGTCCCCTCTGCGCTTTCCGGCCTCACCCCGTGGAGCGGGATCATGTCACGTGTCTTTATGTCCCTGCTCATGTGCGCGAGTGTTATGGCATGGAAAAGAGAAATGCTAAATCCAGCCAGGGGCACAATCAAGGACGGCCTTGTCTATTTGCTCGTCGGAGCCGCGGTTGTCGCCACCTTTCTCCTTTTTGCGCTGGTGCGAGTGGCTCCTCCCTTCCATCCCGATTATCCGGTTCATCGCCCCGCGGACTTGGTGCCAGCTCTTTTTTTCGCTTTGGCGACCGTCGGATATTTGTGGAAGGGCTCGTGGAAAATTGACGATTTTGAACGCTGGCTGGTGTTTTCCATGATTCTGTACGGGGTGAGCCACGCCGGGTACATGTCCTTTTACAGCAGACAATTTGACGCTCAATTTTTCGTCGCTCATGCCCTGAACATTCTGGGACAATTCACGGTGCTCACGGGCCTTTTCATTAGCATGTTCTCCATCTTCAAATCGGAGGCGAGAAGCGCAACCGACTTGTTGCACGCCAACCAGTTGCTGGCGGCGCAGCTCGATCAGCAGCGCCGGTTGGTGTGCGAACTGGAGAAGGCCGAGTATCGGGCGGCCCATGATTTTCTGAGCGGCATCTATAACCGGGCAGCGATCATGGAGTTGCTGGCCCGGGAGGCTTCGCGTTCTAAACGCACGCGCCAGGAACTGGGCGTGCTCATCGCAGATATCGATCATTTTAAGGCCATCAACGATACTTACGGGCACCCCGTCGGCGACCAGGTGATTCAACAACTCGTTCCGAGAATAGCCTCCGCGTTGCGGCCCTACGATTCGGTCGGGCGCCTGGGAGGCGAAGAGTTTCTAATTGTGGCCCCGAATTGCGTACTCAGCGATGCCGTGGTAGTCGCGGAGCGCTTACGTCTCTGTGTTGCCACCAACGAGTTCGTGATCGGCCAGTTTGCCATCCCGATTACCATCAGCGTCGGTGTCAGCACCATAAAGGGAGCAGTCCTGGACGTGAATCAGGCCTTGCAGGCAGCCGATTCCGCCTTATACGAGGCGAAGAATAAGGGACGAAACCGAGTCGAGTGCTGCGTTCCCTCGGAGCCGTGTGCTTCCTCTAACGCTTCCGGTGAACCGCCTTTGGTTACCAAAGTACAGTGACCCTAGTAATCTTGTCCGCTCCCTCCACCTGCCGCATACTCGCCTCACCTACCACAGAACCTGGGAGACGGGGTTGGAAACGGAGATTAGGGTCGCCGATTTCAACCCCGCATTTTTTTGCCCTAGCGAACCTCCGATTAAGTCCCAAAGCCCTGGAACCCGTCGCAAGCCAAAGGTTTCACTGACGGCTGATCGCTGACGGCTGTTTAACCTGACTCACCCTGATCACTCCCCTGGTATCCCCCGCCTTGCACCCTGCATCGAATAGAATCAGAGCTGGTAAATACGACAACTGAATCCATACTCCTATCTCCCAGGTGAGGCGTGATGCGAAATTTCCTCGTTCTCCTGCTCGTTTGTTTCCTGACATGTTTCCAAACAACGATTCTTTCCGCCAATACTGACGACGACACCAAGGCTCCGGAACCCAACACCAAGGCTTCCGGACGCGTCGAAGAAGCCGCCACGGTGCTCGACGAAATCCAGGCCGCCCCGGACCAGCGTATCCCCGAAGAAATACTCGGTTCCGCCGAATGTGTGGCCGTGGTTCCGTCGCTGCTCAATGCAGGCTTCGTCTTTGGCGGCCGTTATGGCAAAGGCGTCGCCAGTTGCCGCACTGAAAAAGGCTGGAGCGCGCCCGCTTTCTTTACTATCGGCGGGGGCAGTTTCGGCTTGCAGATCGGCGGCCAGGCCACCGATCTCATCATGCTGATTATGAACAAGAACGGCATGGACCGCCTGCTCTCCAGCCAGTTCAAACTCGGCGCCGATGCCAGCGCCGCCGCCGGCCCCGTCGGACGCCACGCCTCCGCCGATACCGATTGGAAGATGAGGTCGGAGGTTCTCACTTACTCGCGCTCCCGCGGCCTCTTCGCCGGACTCGAACTCTCCGGCGCCGTCATCAAGCAGGACAAAAGCGGCACCCGCGAATTCTACGGCCGCATGGTGCCCTTCAAAACCTCGCTCAAAGGAGAAATCGAAGCTCCCAAAGGCGCGTACCCCTTCTTGAGCACGCTAGCCAAGTGGGCCCAGCAGGCAGCAAAGTAGTAAAGTTCTCAGTTCCCAGTTCCCAGTTCTCAGTGAACACCAGCGTTTCCAGCAACGACGTAAAATGTTTGGTTTTCCTGAGAACTGAGAACTGGGAACTGAGAGCTGCCCCATTGCGAGAACGCCTCGAGTACGCTCTAGTCTGGTCCTGGGTAAAGATCCTGGGCTTGCTCCCCCGTCCCGTGGCCCGCGCCATCGGCATCACGCTCGGCTTAACCGTCTACGCGGTTTACGGACGCCTGCGTCGCGTCGGCCTGCGCAACCTCTCTCTCGCCTTCCCCGAAATGTCGCCGCCCGAGCGCCGCCGCCTGGTTCGCGGCGAATTCATCTCTCTCGGACGCCAGCTCGCCGAAGTCTGCCTCTTCCCCCGCTACACCCGCGAAAACGTCTCCCGTATCGTTGTCTATGACGGCTTTGAGAACTTCGAGCGCGCCTATGCTCGCGGCAAAGGCGTTCTGTTTCTCACCGCCCATCTCGGAGCCTGGGAACTCTCCGCCTTCGCTCACTCTTTGCAGGGTCATCCGCTGTCGATCGTCATGCGCTCCCTCGACAATCCCTACATCGATGCCCTCGTCCAGCGCTACCGCACCATGCACGGCAACCGCACCGTCGACAAAGACGATTTCGTGCGCGGCCTGCTCTCCGCCATGCGCGCCGGCGAAACCGTCGGCATTCTAATGGACACCAACATGACCCCGCCGCAGGGTGTGTTCGTAGATTTCTTCGGCATCCCGGCCTGCACCGCCAGCGGCCTGGCCCGCATCGCCCTGCGCACCGACGCCGCCGTAGTCCCCGGCTTCACCGTGTGGGATGCGAAGCTGCGCAAATACATCCTGCGCTTCGATCCCGCCGTAGAGTTAATTCGCACCAACGATAACGAGGCCGACATAATAGCCAACACCGCAAAATTCACGAAAGTAATTGAAGACGTCATCCGCCGCTATCCCGACCAGTGGCTATGGGTCCACCGCCGCTGGAAAACCCGCCCCCCAGGCCAGCCCCCGCTGTACTAGGTGAGTGTGGTTGTGTGTAGTTGTGTGTGGTTGTGTGGGGACGGGCGCCTCGCCCGTCCAAGCTCGCGTAGGGACAGCCGCCCTCGGCTGTCCAAGCCGAGCGCAGCTCGGCACCTGCAGCGTGTCGCAAAGAAGCCGCCGTTGTACACACCCGCCCCGGAAAGCGACAATAGACAACCATGAAGCATACCCTGCGCGATCTAGCCGAGAAGCTCGGCTGCCGTCTCCTCGGAGACAACTCCATCACCGTGACCACAGTCTCCAGCCTGCAATCCGCCAAGAGTGACAGCCTGGTCTTCGTCGATGATGCCCAGCACCTGGAAGCCGCGCTCCGCTCATCCGCCGCCGCCGTAATCGCCCCAGGGTTCGCGGATAAAGACTTCGCGGCCGGAAACCTCGCCGCAAGCACCGCCAAACCCATCCTGATTTCCGCCCAGCCGCGCCTAACCTTTGCCCGAGCCGAGAAGTTGCTCCGCACCCCCCGCCGCAACCGCGCCATTCATCCCTCCGCCATCGTTCCCGCTTCCGCCAAGATCGGCAAGAACGTAGCCATCGGCCCGCGCGCGATTCTCGGCGAACACGTCAAGGTAGGCGATGAAACCACCATCGGCGCCGGTTCGGTCATAGGCGCCGACGGGGGTAACGCAGTCGGGGGTAACGCCGTAAAGATCGGAAGCCATTGCCGCCTCGACCCGAACGTTACCATCTACCCGGGCACAACTCTCGGCGACCGCGTCATCGTGCAGGCCGGCGCTGTCCTCGGCAGTGCAGGTTTCGGCTACGTCCGCGATGCGCAAACCGGACGCTACGAACAATTCCCGCAAGTGGGACGGCTGGTGATCGAAGACGACGTCGAGATCGGAGCCAACTCCACCGTCGATCGCGGCGCTCTAGACGAAACCCGCATCGGCCGCGGCACCAAGATCGACAACCTGGTCCACGTCGGCCACAACGTGCACATCGGCCAGGACGTGGTCATCGCCGCGCAGACCGGCCTTTCCGGAAGTGCGGTCGTCGAAGACAACGTAATAATCGGCGGCCAGGTAGGCATCGCTGACCACGTGCGCATCGAAGCAGGCGCAATCCTGGGCGCGCAAAGCGGCATCCCAACCAAGAAAGTGATACGCGGCAAAGGAGTCGTCTTCTGGGGCACCCCAGCCCGCCCCATTCGGGAGTATCTTAGGGAATTGGCGTTCCTATCGCGCTCGGCCAAGAAAGAACGCTGAACTTCAGCAATGAATGTTTCTGTAGAGACGCGGCTTGCCGCGTCTCAGCGCAAGAGCCAGGAGCCAGTAGCTAGAAGCCAGTAGCTAGAAGCCAGTAGCTGCCCCCATGCCCATCCTAGTCATCGGCGGACACACCCGCAGCGTCGGCAAGACCAGCGTCGTCGCCGGTCTCATCGCCGCCCTGCCCGCCTTCCACTGGACCGCCCTAAAAATCACTCAATACGGACACGGCGTCTGCTCCGCCAACGGCGAAGCCTGCGACTGTGCCACCGCCGATCATTCCTGGGCTGTGTCAGAAGAAAAGGACCGCTCCGGCGAGTCCGATACTTCGCGCTTCCTGCTCGCCGGCGCCGATCACTCCTGGTGGGTCCGCACCCAGCAAGGGCATCTCGCCGAAGCCATGCCCCGCATCCGAAAAATTCTCGCCGCCACCGAAAACGCCATCATCGAATCGAACAGCATCCTGCGCTTCGTGAAACCGGATCTCTATCTAACCGTGCTCGACCCGCAGACCGCCGACTTCAAAGCCTCCGCGCAAACTTTCCTCGACCGCGCCGATGCCGTCCTGCTGCACTCCCTCGAAGATGCCGCAAGCCCAGCCTGGGAACGAGTCTCGCTGAAACCCGTCATGGATCGCCCCACGTTTGAGATCCACCCGCCAACTTACGTGACGCCAGAAGTCATAGAGTTCGTTCGCGCCCGCTTAAGCACTTGCTAAAGCTGTTCTCTGCGAACTCAGCGTTCTCCGCGGTTCAAACCTTTCACCCCGTATCCCCAAACACGGAATTGAATCCGCGCGAGTACACCAGTTTCGGAATTGTGCGCTTACGAGCCCGCTTTGATCTCCACCGCCTTGTCGTTTTCAAACCTGATCGCCAGAGGTTTTCCGCCATTCGGATAGCGCAGAGTTCGCGAACCGTATTCGCCTGAACCCTCGGCCACGCCCATCCCAATTGCGAAGCTGGCCTGCAACTCGCTCATCCCCGCTTGCACCTCATGAGCGTCAATCTCCTTCCAGACATCCGCCGGCCAGTACTTGTAAAGATCGTGTGGATCTTCGATGAAGAAAATCTCGTCGGAGTAAATCTCGAAATCGCCGCCCTTAACCGCACCAATCGGAACCGCATAACCGTTGCCCTCGAGCGAAAAGCACGCCATCACCTGCTTGATCCCCGGAGCCTGCGGAGAAGCATCGGTCACCACATCCTGAATCGCGAGTTTCTGCAAAGGCGGCAGCAGTCCCGCCTCGTGCCCGAAATCCGTCTTGTGCCGCTCGCGATCGTAGGGATAGTAAGTGAGTTGATAACCGACCTTCACCCATACCGCCTGCTCGGTCAACTGGCGCGCCGACCGCAGATCATAAGCATGCAGCTTCTTCGGCGTAACGTAATAGTCCGCCTTCAGCGTCGTTTCCGGCTTGGGCTTGGCCTCGTCCTTCATAGCCGCGCGCCCGCCCGCAATCACCAGGGCAGCCACCAGAAAGATCTGCAGCCTTTTCTGAAACCCCGAATCGAGGGCCATGATCTAAGACCCCAGCGTGGAGAACCTTAGTGTGGGGACGGGCGCCCTCGCCCGTCCGCGTAGGGACAGCCGCCCTCGGCTGTCCAAGCCGAGCGCAGCTCGGCAGCTGCCCGAGTTCCCGGCAATCTTGAATTCGCTATAGAATATGGGCAAGCGCACTCGGTATCAATACTCCGCCAACGAACTCAAAGGAAATTCATGCCCCTCGCCCAGGATGACGTTCTGAACGCACTCAAGCAGTGCTACGATCCCGAAATCCCCGTCAACATCGTCGATCTCGGCCTGATCTATGAAATCCGCTTCGACGACCTACCCGAAGGTCAACAGGACGTCACCGTCGATATGACCCTCACCGCTCAAGGCTGCCCCGAGCACGTCAACATCAGCGCCCAGGTCAAGTCCCGCGTCGAGCAACTCCCCGGCGTCCGCAACGCCAGCGTCAATGTCGTCTGGAATCCCCCCTGGACCCCCGAACGCCTAAGCCCCGAAGCCCGCAAACAGCTGGGAATAGAGTGAAGCCGTCGTTCGCTATTCGCTGATCGCCTATCGCTGTTCGCCAATCGCCGTATCTCGCACTTCCGAACAGCGAACGACGAATAGCGAACAGCGAACAGCTAGTACTCCCCCAACTCCTCAAACGCCCGCGCCGCGCCCTTTTCCGCCAACTCTTCGATCCTGCTGCCGATCTTCATCGCCAGATCCAGAAATTTCGTTCCTTGCCGCACATACGAAGGCAGCTCTTCGCGAATCTGGGCAAACTGATTCGGATACTCCGACGCCAGCACCGCCAGTCCCACCCCTCCCACCAGCACCGCCGCCGGACGTTTCCCCTTCAGCAGCAACAGGGTCGCCCCTCCCACCGATCCCGCAATCACCGCCCGCTTCCAGTTCTCCATTTCGTCTCCTGACGTCATCTCCCGACCAAGGCCGCTTTTCCTAGCAGGATTCTAAACCAACGTCCAGGGTTGCGTGGGGACGGTCGCCCTCGGCCGTCCAACCCGAGCGAACCGGGGACAAGCCCGGTGTTGGTTTGACGGGGTGGAGAAGCTCGGCAGCCCCCTATGGCCAAAGTAACTCTGGTTTCGCTATAGCGTTACCTTGGCTGCCCCACCATTGAGTCCTCGCCTCTGCTCGCCGACGAGCTACAATTCACTCAGTGAAAGCCTACCGAATCGAGCGCATCAAGAGCGGCATGAAGTTCACCTGCACGCAGTGTGCCCACAGCGTAAGCACTCTGGAATTCGACGCGAAGTCCGGCAACCTCCGCACCCAGGCCGCAACCGCAATCAACCATCACGCTGCCACAGCTCACCACGAACCCGCGACCAGTTCCAGCTACGATAGTCAGCAACGTACCTGGCGCTAGAGCTAGTCTCGTAACCGGTCCGTGCTCCAACTGCGATCCGACAACTGACAACTGACAACTGAGAACTACCTCACCGCCCGATCCGTGATCTCCAGTCCCTTGTCAATGATCGCAAAAGCCTCCCGCAGTTGTTGCTCGTTGATGCACAGCGGAGGATTGGTGAAAAAGCTATTCCACCGAACAAAGGTGTAGAGCCCGTTCTCCCGGAAGAATTTCCCAAGCGCAATCATCTCATCGGAAGTGCCGTTGAAAGGAGCCATAGGTTGCCGAGTCTTGCGATCCCGGATCAGTTCGACGATACCGAAAAGCCCGATCGAACGTACTCCGCCCACGGATGGGTGTTTCGCCTGCAACTCCGAGCCCAGCGTCTTCATGATCGCGCCCATCTTCCGCGAATTCTCGATCAGATGATCTTCCTCATAAACGCGAATAGTAGCCAGCGCCGTAGCGCATCCCATCGGATGACTATTGTAAGTAAGTCCTCCATAGAACACCTTGTCGTCGAAGTGCCGAGCGATATGTTGCCGCATACCGACAGCGCCCAGCGGGATGTAACTCGAAGTAAGTCCTTTCGCCATACAAAGTAAGTCGGGAACAACCTTCCAATGATCGACCGCAAACCACTTACCTGTTCGGCCAAAGCCCGACATCACTTCGTCGGCGATCATCAGGATCCCGTACTTGTCGCACAGTTTCCGCAAGCCTTCCAGATATCCATCCGGCGGCACCAGAATGCCGTTCGTCCCGGTCACCGGCTCCAGAATGAACGCGGCAATCGTGTGCGGACCTTCCAGTTGAATGGTTTCCTCGATCATGGCCAGCGAAGTCTCCGCCGGCTCCCATCCGCGTTCGATGCCGTGATAAGGATCGAGCACGTGCACCACGCCCGGAAGTCCAGGCTCAACCGCCCATCGCCGAGGATCGCCCGTAAGGCTGATGGCCCCGGCCGTCGCGCCGTGATACGAGCGATAACGCGCGATGATCTTGTGGCGGCCGGTGAAGAAGCGTGCGATCTTGATGGCGTTTTCATTGGCGTCCGCGCCGCCGTTCGTAAAGAAGAACGTGTCAATGTCGCCCGGCGTGATCTCCGCCAGTTTCGCCCCCAACCGCGCCCGCGGTTCTGTCGCCATGAACGGATTGGCGTAAGCCAGCACGGAGGCCTGCTCGGTGATGGCCCGGATGACGCGCTCATCGCCGTGTCCAATGTTCACCGACATCAACTGGCTGTTGAAGTCAATGAAGCGCTTCCCTTCGGGCGTCCAGAAATAAATGCCCTTGGCTCGAGCCACGGGTATGGGATCGACCTTCGATTGTGCCGACCACTCATACAGCGTGTGTTTCTTGGTGAGATCGACCATCTCTTGGCCGGTCATGGCAGGAACTGCGGCTGAAGTGTTCATAAGATTGCCCGGACTGACTCAGAACCTGCTCAGAACTTGCGCGATTGCTCCTTCGCCCAGCGCTCGACGACGACTTTCTTTTCGGTGTAGAACTCGACCGCATCCCGTCCCTGTCCATGCATGATGCCGAAGAAACTGTCTTTCCATCCGCTAAAAGGGAAGTATGCCATGGGCGCCGCCACGCCAACGTTAATTCCAATATTCCCCGCGGGAGCTTCATAACGGAAACGCCGCGCCGCCGACCCGCTCGAGGTAAACAGCGATGCCTGGTTGCCAAACGGACTGCGGGCCACTAGGTCCATGGCGTCGTCCATGTTGCTGGCATGAACCAGGCTCAGCACCGGACCAAAGATTTCCGTGTTCGTCAGTTCGCTGCTCGCAGGCACGCCGTCGAGCACGGTGGGCTTCACGAAATTTCCGGCTTCATATTTCGCGATCTTCGGATTGCGGCCGTCGATCACGATCCTCGCCCCGTCCCGCGCGCCAACGCCAATCAAATTCTGTACCCGTTCTTTGCTTTGCCGCGTGATCACCGGCCCCATCTGCACACCCTCGTCGAGTCCATTGCCAACGCGCAGGTTTGCCGCGGCTTCGCTGATCGAGTCGCGAAACGTTTTTTGCGCTTCGCCCACCGTCACCGCGACCGAGACGGCGAGACAACGCTGTCCCGCGCATCCGAAAGCGCTGTCGGAAATGATCTGCGTCGTCATCTGCATGTCGGCGTCAGGCAGGACGATGACATAGTTCTTCGCGCCGCCCTGGCATTGCGCGCGCTTGCCATTCGCGCCCGCGCGAGCATAAATGTACCGCGCGACCGGCGTCGACCCCACGAAGCTGATGGCCCGCACCGCCGGATGATCGAGCAGCGTATCGACGGCTGCCTTACTGCCGTTGACCAGATTCACCACGCCTTTCGGAATGCCCGTCTTCTCCAGCAGCTCGAAGGCAAGCTTCATGGTGAGCGGCACGCGCTCCGAGGGCTTTACGATCAGCGTATTCCCGCAGGCAATCGCATAAGGCAGAAACCAGAACGGGATCATGCCCGGAAAATTAAAAGGCGTGATCGCCGCCACCACGCCCAGCGGCTGCCGAATCATGGTCTCATCGATGCCGCGCGCCACATCTTCCAGGTTGTAGCCTTGCATCATCATGGGGATGCCGCAGGCGACCTCGACGTTCTCGATGGCGCGCCGCATTTCCGCCTTCGCTTCCGCGAACGTCTTGCCATTTTCCTGCGTGATGATGCGCCCGAAATCGTCGAGCCGCTCTTCCAGCAGCATCTTCAGTTTGAACAGCGGCTGGATGCGGTCTTCGGCGGGAGTGCGCCGCCATTCGGGATAGGCACCCTGCGCCGCTTCAATCGCGAGCATAACCTCGGCGGCATCGGAAATAGGAACGCGGAAGCACCTCAGCCGTCGCGGGATTGACCACGTCCAGCCACTCGGGGGCTCGCGATTCGATCCACTCGCCGTTAATGAATTGGGGGATCTTGTTGGCGGGAGGTGCAGCTACGGTCATATTGATAATCACCTTTCGCGATCACGAAGAAAAACGTGTAAAGACAGCCGAGGGCGCCTGTCCCTACGTGAGCTGTGCCGTCAACGAGCCTTTCCTTTCCGCAGCATGCGCCAGCGCAGCTTCGAGCACATCCAGCCCTTCATCCATCTGCGCGTCGGTGATGACCAGCGGCACAAGCAGGCGAATCACGTTGCTGTAAGAACCGGCGGTGATCGTCACCAGGCCATGCTCGTAACAGTATTGCGACACTTGTTTGGTCTCTTCGTCCGCAGGCTGGCGGGTTGTCTTGGAACGAACGAGTTCAATCGCCTGCATGGCGCCAAGTCCGCGGACATCGCCAACCAGTTCCCACCGCTCCTGCCACTTCGCCGCGCGCTTGCGAAAACGTTCGCCCAGCAAGTTGGCGCGCGCGCAGAGGTTTTCTTTTTCGATGATGTCAAGCACAGCCAGCGCCGCCTCGCAGGCCAGAGGGTTGCCCGCAAACGTGCCGCCCAGCTGGCCGGAGCCGGGTGCATCCATGATTTCGGCGCGCCCCGTGACCGCGGCCATCGGCAGGCCGCCAGTCAGCGATTTGGCCATCGTCACCAGATCGGGCCCCAATCCCAGCCGCTCGCAGGCAAACATCGCGCCGGTGCGCGCGAATCCGGTCTGCACTTCGTCGGCGATCAGCAGAATCCCGTGCTTGCGGCAGATTTCGCCGAGCGTTGGATAGAATTCCGCCGGCGGTGTAACGAATCCGCCTTCCCCCAGGATCGGCTCGACGATCACCGCCGCCACCGATTCCGCCGCCACCACCCGCTTGAACGTATCTTCAATGTGCCGCGCGCAATACACGTCGCAAGACGGATACTTCATCGAGTACGAGCAGCGGAAGCAATACGCATAAGGAATGCGATAA
>Ga0224558_1001464_pt1 | contig 24652 bp, 22 predicted proteins | sample 714S32024metaG_FD_180682 | JGI IMG/M metagenome (GOLD analysis project Ga0224558, IMG submission 180682) | Peat soil microbial communities from Stordalen Mire, Sweden - 717 S3 20-24 | ecosystem: Environmental > Terrestrial > Soil > Wetlands > Peat | place: Sweden: Norrbotten County, Stordalen... | reverse complement strand
CCAAGTTGTCCAACCCCCACGGGTCCTCCCCGTTGCGGTTCGGATTGCGACCAAAACGCTCGTTGAACAGCTCCGCCGACTTGTAGCTGAGCATGGCGATCTGGCGGGCCAGCGACAGTCCCTGCTTCGGAGGGCGCTGGGGCAGGTAATAACCGCCAGCCCACTCCGGATCGTGCTCGATGGCCTTGCGCTGCAAGTGGTTAAGCGCCAGCCCCATGGCTGAAAGCGGTGCCACACCGATTACCGCCGCGCACTCGACCCGGCCGGGGTCGTGAATGGTCCAATCCAAGGCCTGCATGCCGCCAATGGAGCCACCCAGAACCAGCCGCAGCCGGCGAATTCCCAGCGAGTCCAGAAGCTTGGCCTGCGCACGGACGTTATCGCGGATCGAAACCAGCGGAAAGTCCGGGCCATAGATATTGCCTGTTTCGGGGTCCACCGACCCGGGGCCTGTCGAGCCGTAGCAGGACCCCAACATGTTGATGCATATTACAAAGTCGCGATCTAATGACAAAACTCCGCCGGGGGCAAAGATCTCCGGCCACCAGGAACCCACCAGTGCCGAACCGGAAAGCGCATGGCAGACAAGCACGGCGTTGTCCCTGGCCGCGTTCAGCCTGCCATACACCGCGTAGTGCAGGTTCACGCCCGCCAGCGCGCGGCCGCACTCCAGCAACAAGTGCTCGTCGAGCACAAAATCGCCTTCGTAGGTCGGCGTCAGAACGCCTGTTCCTCTCGGCGCAACTCCGGCCCCGGCGCGTGGTTCGGTCATGATACTCATTGTGCAGCAAACTCCGCAGTTTCTGTTGCGCCCGTAAACGCGTAACCGTTGGCAACCTTGATCGCCTGATCGAGATCGGCAAGGATGTCGCGAATATCCTCGATGCCGACCGACAGCCGTACAAGCTCGGGCGTGACCCCGGTGGTCGCCTGCTCTTCGACCGAAAGTTGCGCGTGTGTCGTCGAGGCGGGGTGGATGACCAGCGACTTGGCGTCGCCGATGTTGGCCACCAGCGAGAATAGCTCCAGCCCGTCGATCAGCTTCTTTCCTGCTTCATACCCTCCCTTGATGCCGAACGTGATCAGCGCCCCTTGGCCGGTGGGCAGATATTTTTGCGCCCGCTTGAAGAAGGAACTGGACTCCAGGCCGGGGTAGTTGACCCAATCTACGCCGGGATGCCTCTCCAGGTGCCGGGCCACTGCCAGGGCGTTCTGAGAGTGGCGTTCCAGCCTCAGGTGCAGCGTTTCGATGCCCTGCAGTAGCAGGAAGGCGTTGAAGGGCGAGAGAGCTGCGCCGGTATCGCGCAACCCCTGCACGCGCGCCTTGAGAATGAACGCCAGCGGACCAAAGGCCTCGGTGTAGGAAAGGCCGTGATACGAGGGGTCCGGCGCGGCGAAGTCCTTGAATCGCCCCGAAGCTGCCCAGTCGAACTTGCCAGCATCCACGATCACGCCGCCGATAGTGGTGCCGTGGCCGCCCAGAAACTTGGTGGCGGAGTTGACCACGATGTCCGCGCCCCACTCGATGGGCCGGACCAGCGCAGGCGAGGCCGAAGTGTTGTCAATGACCAGCGGCAGCTTGTGCTCGTGGGCGATGGCGGCGATTCTCTCAATGTCCACTACATCCAGCTTGGGGTTGCCCAACGTTTCGGTGTAAATGGCCCGGGTCTTGTCGTTGATGGCCGCGCGCAGCCCGTCGAAGTCGTCCGCATCCACAAACCGCACCTTGATCCCCAGCCGGGGAAATGTGTAGTGGAAGAGGTTGTAGGTGCCGCCATAGAGCGACGTGGTGGAAACAATCTCTTCTCCCGCCGAGGCCAGGGTGGTCAGGGTGAGCGTCTCGGCCGCCTGGCCTGAGGCCGTAGCCAGCCCCGCCACGCCGCCTTCCAGAGCCGCCACGCGCTTCTCAAAAACGTCTGTCGTGGGGTTCATGATACGGGTATAAATGTTGCCGAACTCCTTAAGCGCAAAAAGCCTTCCGGCGTGGTCCGCGTCCTGAAAGAGGTAGGAGGTGGTCTGGTAGATGGGCACGGCCCTTGAGCCCGTCACCGGGTCGGGCGATTGGCCGGCGTGGACGGCGAGGGTGGCAAACTGCTGCTTCGATTCGGACATGGTCGGCTCCTTAGGTCGGTGGTTGGGGTGGTAGTGGTTTTGGCTTGTGGGTGCGAATCGTGTAGGTCGCGGGCTGCGCAAAAAAACAAAACGGCCCGAATCCTCTTCGGACCCGGGCCGCCTGGCTTCAAGATTCGGTTGCGTCTAGCGCATTCGCTTCTCAAGAGCCGCACGGACAGGTCCGCAGCACATACACATGGCCATGACCGCAATCCGGCGATTCCTTGAGTTCTGCATTAAGAGCAGTATCAAGGGAAAACGGGAGGAAAGTCAAATCGATATCGCTGCCGTCCTTTGGAATGTGCTCACGAAGAAAAGAGGAAGACCGGTGCTGATTGGCTACTCGTCCTCCTTCCACACGTTGGCTCCCGGCTGGGGCAAGCCGATGTGCGCCAGAACGCGGCAGACGAATTGACGTGCCATCTCGGTTGAGTCGGTGGGGTGGTTGTAGAACGCCGGGATCACCGGGAAAATGACCGCGCCGGCTTCTGCTGCCAGTGTCATATTGCGCAGATGAATGCGGTTGAAGGGCGTCTCTCGAACGCAGAGAATCAGCGGGCGGCGCTCCTTGAGTGTGACGTCGGCGGCGCGTGTAATGAGCGAGTTGGCGAGGCCATGGGCGATGGCCGCTAGCGTCCCCATGGAGCAAGGCAGGATAATCATTCCATTCGAGGGATAGCTGCCGCTGGCGATGGCGGCGCCAATGTCAGCGTCGGAGTGCTGCACCGTTTTTACTGGCGCCGCGTCAAGCAGTTTTTCGAGCAGACCGTTGCGCCCACTTAGCCCAAGTTCCTCTGCCAGCACCCGCAATGAGTTTTCCGAAGCCACAAAGTGAACGTGGGCCACGCGCTCATCCGCTTCCAGTGCGCGCAACAACTCCCGGCTCAGGATCGCGCCGGACGCGCCGGTAATTGCGACTGTGAGGTTCATGGCTTCCACTTGATCCTCCATTGCGAAAACTTACTTGAACTTCGTTGCTAATCTGCCATCTTCTTCCACTCCTCCAGCATTCTGGAGTATTCGTCAGAGTGCCCGACTGCCATGAACCGCTTCATCTCCTCGAACGCCTGATCGCGCTCACCGGCAGACCAGAGCACTCGAAAAAGCAGCAGCGAAACCCTCTCCGATTCAGGCTCCAGTTGTACGGCCGCGCGGCCCTGTTCGATTGCCTCGCGATGCCGGCCGCTACGCGACAGTATCCAGCCAAGGTAGCTGTGGCCGATCGCAAGCCCTGGAAACTCCTCAACCACCGCCGTGAGGATTTGCGTTGCAAAGGCCGAGTCGTTGTTCTCAGCGAACTCCACCGCATGCCGGATGACCTCCATCACCCGCCGGAGATCCTCCTCTTCCAGTTTGTTCATAGGCTCTACTCGCCAAGCACCCTCTTGAAGATCGCGTCCACATTGCCCAACTGACGCATGTAATCGAAGGTGCTCGTCAGCTTTTCAGGACTCAGCAGTTTTGTGATCGCCGCGTCCTTTGCCACTTCGTCGCGGAAGACCAAGTCTTCTTTCCAGGCCCGCATAGCGTGGGACTGCACCAGCCGGTAAGCCTCCTCGCGCAACATTCCAGCCTCGGCCAGGTCCAGCAACAACTGGCCACTGAAGATCAGCCCGCCGGTGCTTTCGAGATTCTTCTTCATGCGCTCGGGATAGACCAGCAACCGGTCAATGAGGTCAGTCGTTTTCGCCAGCAGATAGTCCACGAGAATCGTCGAATCGGGAAAGATTATGCGCTCCACCGAAGAGTGCGAGATGTCGCGTTCGTGCCACAGCGCAATGTCTTCGAAGGCCGCCTGCGCATTGCCGCGCAGTACGCGCGCAAGGCCGCTGATCTGCTCTGAGGTAATCGGGTTTTTCTTGTGCGGCATGGCCGAGGAGCCTTTCTGCTTCTCGCTGAAATACTCCTGCGCCTCGCGCACCTCGGTTCGCTGCAGGTGGCGCACTTCGACGGCAATCTTGTCCAGCGTGCTGCCTATAATTGCCAACGTGGAGATGTAGGCTGCATGACGGTCGCGCTGAATGACCTGCGTGGCTACCGGGGCCGGTTTGAGGCCGAGCCGTGCGCAGATTTTCTCTTCGTGCTCAGGTTTCAAATGCCCGAATGTTCCGACGGCGCCACTGAGTTTGCCGACGCGCATATCTTCGGCTGCCGCGTCGAAGCGAATCAGGTTGCGCCCCATCTCGGCGAACCAGTTAAGCAGCTTGAGACCAAAGGTCGTCGGCTCTGCATGAATCCCGTGCGTGCGGCCGATGGTGGGCGTGTGCTTGAATTCGACGGCCCGCCGTTTGAGGACGGCCAACAGTTCCACAAGTCCCGCGCGAATCAGCACCGAAGCTTCTTTCACTTGCAGCGCCTGCGCTGTATCCACCACGTCGTTCGAGGTCAGCCCGTAGTGCAGCCACCGGGATTGGCCTTCCAGCCCTTGGTTCTTGAGGTTTTCCGCTACGGCAGTGGTGAAGGCGATAACGTCGTGCTTCACCTCCGCCTCAATCTCCTGAATGCGGGCTACATTGAAGCCCGCCTTCGCAGCAATGGCCTCGGCCGCCTCGGCCGGAATCACTCCATCCTCGGCCAACACGGTGCTTGCCGCCGACTCCACTTCAAGCCAGCAGCGGTATTTGTTCTCTTCAGTCCAGATGCGGCCCATTGCGGGGCGCGTATAGCGGTCGATCAAGGCAGACTCCTTGCAAGAGCCACATTCCGCGGCCCTTCTTCAACTCTTGATTGTACGAGGCATGAGCCTTCAGGCGCGAGGAATCCCCAAACGCTCGTGCAACTCATCGACCAGCAGCCCGCGGCCCGGCTTGTAGGGCTGGAACCACTCGCCGTCTATCACCAGTTGCGGAACGGCTCGCTTGCCCACGCGGCGCACCACTTCAGCTGAAGCGGCCGGATCACAGTCCACATCGATCTCGGTGTACTCGATGCCGTTGGCGTCGAGGAATCTTCTGGCTGCCCTGCAATCCCAGCATCCGGAAGCCCCATACATTTGCACGATCATGGGATCATTTTACTCGGGTTTTCGCTGCTACCATCAGGAACTATGACCGCCGATGAGATCAAGACGCTATTGAAGCTGGAACCGCACCCGGTCGAAGGCGGCTTCTATCGCCGGACCTACACTTGCGGCGTTGAGGTAGACCTGGCACGTGGAGTACGGCAAGTCGGGACGGCAATTTATTACCTGCTTGAGCAGAGGACCTTTTCGGAGATGCACGTCCTTGCCTCCGACGAGATTTTCCACTTCTATCTTGGCGACCCCGTCGAAATGCTTCAACTTCTCCCGGATGGCAATACTGCTGTCTTCATTCTTGGACCAAATTTGGCGGCGGGCCAGCATATACAACTCGTCGTCCCCGCCGGAGTCTGGCAAGGCACGCGACTGGTGGGCGAAGGGAAAGCCGCACTGCTGGGCTGCACGGTAACACCCGGCTTCGATTTCGCCGATTACCGGAGTGGAAGTTATGAGGAGCTAGCCAAAAAGTGGCCCACCGAAGCGGAGAGGATCAAGGCGTTGACGAGAAGCTGACGCTACCGCCGTTCGCGAAAAAAGCTCCGCAGCAACTCGGCAGCCTCATCTTCGAGAATTCCCTGCTCCACCTGCATCTGGTGATTCAGTTGCGGATGGTTGAGCACGGAGAGCACTGACCCGGCCGCGCCCGCTTTGGGGTCGGCCGCAGCAAAGACTAAGCGGTCCAGCCGCGCATGAATCATGGCCCCGGCGCACATGGCGCAAGGCTCCAGCGTCACATACAGCGTGCAGCCGAGCAGCCGGTAGTTGCCCAGCGCCGCAGCGGCCGCGCGCAGGACCACAATTTCCGCATGGGCCGTGGGGTCCAGGTCGCGCAGCACGCGATTCTGCCCATGCGCGACGATAGCTCCCTCGCGCACCACAACCGCGCCAATCGGCACCTCGCCAGCTTCCGCAGCCAGGCGAGCTTCGGCGAGGGCAGCTTCCATGGCTCCGCGGTCGGCGATCATGGCTTCAATGTTAGCTCGGCGGTCTGTTGCTGGGTCATGCAATGGAGCGTGCCCAGGCCCCAAACAAGGTCCACGCTGTGGATGCCGATCACTTCGCGGCCTGGAAATACCTCGGCCAGAATGTTCAGCGCCACGCGGTCGTTGGGATCATGGAAAGTGGGAACGAGGACAAGGTCGTTGGCAATGTAGAAGTTGGCATAACTGGCCGGAAGGCGCTGGCTGCGGAAGACCACAGGGCGCGGCAAGGGCAACTCGACCAGCGTGAATTGTTTGCCGTCGAGGGTGCGTGCGGCTTTGAGGCGTTCCAGGTTTTCGGCCAGAGGAACGTGGTTCGGGTCGTTCGTGTCCGGCTCAACGGCGGTAACAATCGTCGCCGGCGCAACGAAGCGGGTAATGTCGTCGATGTGGCCGTGGGTGTCGTCGCCGGCTAGGCCGCGATTGAGCCAAATTGTCTGATCGACGCCCAGGAAATCGTGAAGGGCCCGCTCCAGTTGTTCGCGGCTGACGCCGGGATTACGCTGCTGCACCTCGCTGAGCTGGCACTCCTCGGTGGTGAGAAGAATTCCCGCACCGTTGACGTCGATGGAGCCGCCTTCGAGGACAATGCGGTGCTCGTGGCCATCTTCCAACTTGATCGCAGGCTGCCACTCCGGCAGACCGAGCAGCTCAGCCACGCGACCCGGAACCTGGTCGTCTAACTGCCAGTCGGAGTATTTGGCCCAGGCGTTGAAGTGCCAGTTGGTAATGGCAACCCGGCCCTCGCGGTTGCGCACGAAGATTGCGCCTGAATCACGCGTCCATCCCCGGTCAGTGGGCCATTGGTGGAAGCTCACCCGGTCGAGATTAGCGCCCGCGCGCTCCAGAATTCCACGCACTCGTTGTTCGGCGTTGGCGTCCTCTACGATGAGATGCACCAACTCATGCGCCGAGAGCAGACGCACAATCTCGGCGTAGAGCCATGGAATTGCCTGAAACTTCCCCGGCCAATCTTCGGGATTGTGCGGCCAGGCCAGCCAGGTGGCTTCGTGCGGCTCCCACTCGGCGGGCATACGGTAGCCGAGTTCGTCCGGCGGATTTTCTTGCATAGGAGAAGGCATTTTTACTCGGCATCTTCGTCCGCTGGCCATGCGGCCACGGGATCGAGGAAACGCTGGGTGATGGGTGCGTAGGAGTCGATGCGGCGGTCGCGCAGGAAGGGCCAGTTGCGGCGCGTCTCTTCGATCAGGCCGAGGTCGATCTCGCCAATCAAAATCTCTTCGGCGTCGTGCGAGGCCTTGGCGATGATGCGACCGAAGGGATCGGCCAGAAAGCTGCCGCCCCAGAACTCGATGCCCGCACCGGCTGCACGATTGCCTGAAACGTCGCCGTGCTCCATTCCGACTCGATTGACGCCGGCAACATAAACGCCGTTGGCGATGGCGTGCGCACGCTGGATGGTCAGCCACGCCTCATATTGCGCCGCGCCGAACTCATCCTTCTCCGCCGGATGCCAGCCGATGGCAGTCGGATAGAAGAGCGCCTCGGCACCCTTGAGAGCGGTGAGCCTCGCTGCTTCCGGATACCACTGGTCCCAGCAGACCAGCGTACCCACCCGGCCAAAAGCGGTGTCAACGGCCTGAAAGCCCAGATCGCCCGGCGCAAAATAATATTTTTCGTGGTAGAGCGGGTCGTCGGGAATGTGCATTTTGCGATAGACGCCCGCGATGGTTCCATCGGCGTCTATTGTAACGGCCGTGTTGTGGTAAAGCCCTGGCGCGCGGCGCTCAAAGAGCGAGGCGATAATGGCTACCTGCGTCTCGCGCGCCACTTCGGAGAGGCGCTCCGTGGATGGCCCCGGAATCGGCTCGGCCAGGTCGAAGAGGCGCAGATCCTCGCGCTGGCAGAAATACTGTGTGCGGAAGAGCTCCGGCAGGCAGACAACGTTGGCGCCCAGCCTCGCCGCTTCGCGGACGTGACGCACCGCAGAGGCAAAATTGGCCTTCGGGTCCGCGCTCATGCGCATCTGCACGAGCCCCACGTTGTATTTGCGTGCATTTGCCATGGATTGCTAAAGATTCCTCTACAACGCGTGGCAAGGCCAACCCTGCCCAGGCAGTATTGGCCTTAATGGTCCGCTGGGTGCAATCCCTATTCTTCCAGAATCAGGACCGCTGCGGCAATCGTTGTGGTCCACTTCCCGCGCTTGTCGCCCACGGCCGACTGCGTCACGTTGCTGGTGCGAACAATCTTGTTGGAGATGCGGTAAATCTCCTTCTTCTCATCCCAGCTCTTGTCCGGATCGAAATCCACGTCCAGGGTCGTAGCCAGCATCTCCGCTGCCAGTTCCTCGGCGTACTCGCCAGCCTGCTCCTCGGTCTCGCCGAAGCTGTGGTGCTCGCTAAGATAGCCGTAGGTGTTGCGGTCGGAGGGAATGGCCACGCCGATACTGGAAACCACCAGCCGGTGCGGCTCGCGCGTCGAATTCTCCGCAATCACTGCGAAAACCACCTCGCCGGGATTCAGATAGGTTAGGCCTTCCTTGCGCGGTATCAGCTTGCATTGCGGCGGAAAGATGGAAGAAACGCGCACCAGATTCTGCGAGGCAATCCCCGCATCCCGGAGGGCCAGCTCAAAGGAGGTCAAACGCTCCTTGTGTTTGCCTACGCCCTTGGTGAAAAACATCTTCTTCGGGACCATGCTTTTTCCCAATTTCTATGTGTCCTCCCTGTGGTTGAAAATCAACGATTTTTTGAACGTACCCGCATGAGTTTATCCCATTCGGGCGGGTAAGAGCGGGATTTTGCGAGATTTCGTCTTGCGTTAGTACTGATGGACCCAGTCCGCCGCCTGCGACGGCTCCGGCCAGAATCCGTTTCACGCTCGTCCGACTCCAGGGCGACTGTTTTTCTGCGGTTGCCACTTCTGAATCCAGAATGGTAGCCTCATGCTCTAAACACATGGGAAGAGGGGTCTTTCAAAACCGATGCAAATAACCTACAACGGGTTGGAATTGCCAAAGAACGGCAAGCCTATCGAGTACGAAAACGGACAGTTTGAAGTGCCCGACCATCCTATCCTTCCTTTCATCGAGGGCGACGGCACGGGGCGCGACATCTGGAAGGCTTCGCAAAGGGTCTTCGATGCCGCAGTTGAAAAGGCATACGGCGGCAAACGCGCCATTCGCTGGTTTGAGATTTTCGCGGGCGAAAAGGCCTTTCGCCAGTTCGGCAACTGGCTTCCGGACGATTCGGTGGCTGCCGCGCGCTATCTGAGAATTTCCATCAAGGGACCGCTCACCACGCCGGTCGGCGGCGGCATTCGCTCGCTCAACGTGGCACTGCGCCAGTTGCTCGACCTTTACGCCTGCGTGCGGCCAGTGAAGTATTACCAGGGCGTCCCCAGTCCGGTGAAGCACCCTGAAAAGCTGGACATCGTGATCTACCGCGAAAACACCGAGGACGTGTACGCGGGCATTGAATTCAAAGAAGGCAGCGCGGACGCCGCACGGCTGATTGATTTCTTGAATAATGACCTGCTGGCCAAGTCCAAGAAGCGCGTGCGCGCCGACTCCGGCATGGGCATCAAGCCTATTTCCATCTTCGGCAGCAAGCGGCTGGTGCGCTACGCCATTCGCGCCGCTCTCGAAGCGGGCCGCAAGACCGTTACGCTGGTCCACAAAGGCAACATCCAGAAGTTTACTGAGGGCGCATTCCGGGAGTGGGGCTACGAGGTCGCACAGCAGGAGTTTCGCGCCGAGACCGTCACCGAGCGCGAGAGCTGGATTCTGGGCAACAAGGACGCCAATCCGGCATTGACTGTCGAGCAGAACGCTGCGCTCATCGAGCCGGGCCTGGATATGGCCTCACAGGACTATCAAGACGCGGTCTGCGCGGAGGTCAAGGGCGTACTTGACTCCATCGGCCAAACCCACGGCAACGGCGCGTGGAAATCAAAAGTGTTGGTCAACGACCGCATCGCCGACTCGATCTTTCAGCAGATCATCCTGCGTCCGGAAGACTACAGCGTTCTGGCCACCACCAACCTCAACGGCGACTACATCTCCGACGCGGCTGCAGCGCAGGTGGGCGGCCTGGGCATCGCGCCTGGCGCCAACATCGGTGACGGCTACGCCGTTTTTGAGGCTACTCACGGAACCGCGCCAAAGTATGCCGACAAGGATCTCATCAATCCCGGCTCGGTGATTCTGTCGGGCGTGATGCTGCTGGAGTTCATCGGCTGGAAAGAAGCGGCCAGACTCATCGAGGCGTCGCTGGAGAAGACGATTTTGCAGAAGTTCGTGACGTACGATTTTGAACGACAGACCGCCGGAGCCACGAAGGTTGGCACCAGCGAGTTTGCCACCCGCATCATCGCCAACATGTAACGAAAACAAAGGTTCGGGACTTCAATCCCCAAGGAGGCAACAAATGCGTAAGAAAGTCAGCATCATAGGCGCCGGCAACGTCGGCTCGACGGCAGCGCACTGGCTCATGGCTAAGGAATTGGCCGATGTCGTGATGATCGACGTGGTCGAAGGCGTGCCTCAGGGCAAGGCGCTGGATCTGCAACAGGCTCTTCCCATTGAGAGATCCGACGTCCACATCACCGGCTCGAACGACTACGCCGACACAGCCAACAGCGACGTCGTGATCATCACGGCTGGCCTTGCACGTAAGCCCGGCATGAGCCGCGACGACTTGCTACACACCAATTTCAAGATCATGACCGATGTGGTCAAGAATGTGGTTGCTTACTCGCCCGAGTCGATTCTCATCGTCGTCTCCAACCCGTTGGACGCGATGGTGCAGGCCGCTTATAAATTGTCTGGTTTCAACCGCGAACGGGTCATCGGCATGGCAGGGATACTGGATTCCGGCCGCTTCAAGAGCTTCATCGCTCAAGAGTTGAAAGTGAGCGTCGAGAACATGAGCTGCCTCGTTCTTGGCGGTCACGGCGACTTGATGGTCCCGCTCGTCCGCTACACCACCGTCGCCAGCATTCCAATCACCGAACTGCTCTCCAAAGAGCGCATCGACGCCATCATCCAACGCACGCGCGACGGCGGTGCGGAGATCGTGAAACACCTCAAGACCGGCAGCGCCTACTACGCGCCCTCGGCTGCGGCAGTAGAGATGGCCGAGGCGATCCTCAAGGACAAAAAGAAGATTCTTCCCTGCGCGGCTTACCTCCAGGGCGAATACGGCATCAACGGCTACTTCATGGGCGTGTTATGCAAACTGGGCGCGGCCGGCCTGGAACAGATTGTCGAGATCAAGCTCAACGATGAAGAGCACGCCGCTTTGTTGAAGAGCGCCGCGGCTGTCAAGGAACTCTGCGACGTAATCGGCGTCTAAGGCGGCTCTGCTAGTACATCCTGTACGCACCACCCCACGGGCCATCCCGCAAAACGGAATGGCCTGTGCCATGGCGCTGTGGAATGTTGGACTGGCTTCTTTCGCTCGTGTCGCCAAACGATTCGAACGGAAGGTGAGAAAATCTATTCATGAAACGCATTCTTTTCGCAATCGCAGTCCTGGCTTTGGCCTGTACTTCCATGCAGGCGCAGAAGAGTTACGACCTCCTGTTGACGGGCGGTCGTGTTGTCGATCCGGCCAACCACATCGATGCAGTCATGGACATTGCCGTTGCGAATCACCGCATCGCCGCAGTGGCCGCGCACATTGATCCATCGCTCGCCACCAAGACAGTCGATGTCTCCGGTCTTTATGTGACCCCTGGCCTGGTGGACATTCACGTTCACGTGTATGCCAGCACCGGAGAAGCCGGTTCTTATGCAGGCGACAACGCCGTCTTTCCGGACGGGTTTACCTTCCGCGCGGGCGTAACCACGGTAGCCGACGCGGGATGCTCCGGCTGGAAAAACTTCGAGGACTTCAAGGCGCACATCATTGACCGCTCGAAAACGCGCGTGCTGGCATTCCTGAATATTGTGGGTGCGGGCATGCGCGGACCCGCGTATGAGCAGAACGTTGCGGAGATGGACTCCCAGGCCGCGGCAACCATGGCCAAAAAATATCCCGGCCTGATTGTGGGCATCAAGACGGCCCACTACGCGGGGCCGGAATGGGTAGCGGTTGATAGAGCAGTCGAAGCAGGCACTCTGGCCAATATCCCGGTGATGGTGGACTTCGGCACGTTCCGGCCAGAGCGCCCGTACCAGCAACTTGTGCTAAGCAAAATGCGCCCCGGCGATATTTCGACGCACATGTATCTGGATTGGGTGCCCATGCTGGACGCGCAGCAGAATGTGCTGCCTTATCTGTTCGAGGCTCGCAAGCGCGGCGTGATCTTCGACGTGGGCCACGGCGGCGGGAGCTTTCTCTTTCGCCAAGTCGTGCCGGCCGTCCGGCAGGGGTGGGTACCCGACTCGATCTCTACCGATCTGCACATTGGAAGCATGAACAACGGGATGAAAGATATGCTCAATGTGATGTCAAAGTTTTTGAATATGGGCATTCCACTCACGGAAGTCATTCGCGATGCCACATCGAATCCGGCGAGAGAGATCAAGCACCCGGAACTGGGCACGCTCAGCGTGGGATCGGATGCGGATATTGCGGTGCTGCGCGTGGAAAACGGCCACTTCGGCTTTGTGGACAGCTATGGGGCGCGCATGGATGGCCGCATGAAATTGCTCTGCGAGATGACGGTGCGCGACGGCCTGGTGGTCTGGGATTTGAACGGACTGACCCGCGAGGACTGGACGAAGCTGGGGCACTACCACGCCCAGGGATCGCCAGTGTGGGATGGCACCATCACTCCCGATGTGATGAAGCGTTAGCGAGCAGCCCGCTCGATCGTCGCGTCTGGCTTGCAATGGCGAGTAGTCCTGCTCGCGCCCGCATCGTCGAAAACCTGCGTTCTTCGACCATGCGGGCGCGGCAGTCGCCTACTGCTTCACAAACTCCAACGCCTTGGGTCCAACCTGGGCGGCGCACTGGCCGGGAGCCAGATGACCGCAACCAGGAAAAACCTCCAAATCGGACTGCGGCACGAGACGGTGCATTGTCTCGGCTTGGCTTAGCGGGGTAATGCGGTCCCTGTCGCCCCACACAATCAACACCGGCATCTTGAGCCCTGGCAGTAGATTGTTGGCGGTGTCCTCGGCGGTGAGCATTGTGGCGACCGCGCGATGGATCACCCATGCATTCTGGTTTGAGACGCGCAGAATATCACGCGCAACGAAGCCCGGTACTTTTGGAGGTTTGGGCATCAGCAGCGCGTCCAGTTGGTCGAGCTGAGCCGGCGTCGTCGGTGTGAACAAGCCCGTATCCCAGTCCGGTTTCTGTTCAATCCCTGCCGCGTCGAAGAGCATCAGCCGATTGACCCGCTCAGGATGCTCGCTTGCGACCAGTTGCACAATCCAGCCGCCCATAGACCAGCCGCCGAGGTCCACCTGCTTCAGCCCCAGCGCATCGAGAAATCCAACCACTACATGAGCTTCGTCGCGCACCGAGTAAGAAAAGTCCGCGGGCTGTTCACTGCGCCCATAGCCGGGAAGATCGGGCAGATAAACGCGGTAACCTGCCTTGGCGAAATAGGGCGCCAGTTCTCGCCAGTCCTCGGCGCGGCTGCCCAGTCCGTGCACCAACACCACCACCGGCCCGCCGGCCGGCCCCTGGACAAGGTAATGCACGCGATAGCCCGCAACCCGAACCGTGTGATTCTCCACGCCCGAAAGGCACTCCCGCAGATACATCGCTTCATTGAAATAGCTGACCGGCCGCTCCCAGAAGCCAATCCCGGCAACCACCACCAGCACGCCTGCAACCCACAACAGCCTCTTGATCGCTTTCATCGGCCTTCTTACATCTCCTCTCGTAGCTTTTGCGCTCTCTGCCAACCACCCTCAATAACTCGCACGGCGATTGGATCAAGCTGAAGCGCGCCGTGCGAATTCCATTCTTGCCGCTCCACCCACCGCACTGCGTCGGCATCTGAGGCAGCGAGCAACTTGCCTCCTGTTACGCGGCACAGGTAATCGGCAATCACATAATGGTAGCGAACGCGATCGGCCTCGGGATGAATGCGGTCGAGCAGCTCAATTAGTTCCACCGGTTCAACGATTAGCCCGGTCTCTTCCCTCACCTCGCGAACAACTGCATTGAGCAGCCCTTCCCCCAGTTCAACCAAACCACCGGGCAGCGACCAATGGCCTTTGAGCGGCTCAGTCCCGCGCCGGACCAGCAGCACGCGTCCTGCCTCCACAATCACTGCGCCCACGCCTACCAGCGGGGCCGATGGAAATTCTCGCTGCATCTTCCTCCAAATATCAATCTCATCCTACGATAACGCGCCTTTTTCACCCGGCGTATCATCAAAACAAACAGGAGAAGGCAATGCCAGAGTTGAAGCTGCAAATTGATGGAATGCACTGCGGCTCGTGCGTGAGGCGCGTCACTGAGGCCCTCAAATCGGTCGGAGGAGCGGTGGTCAACGAGGTGCGCGTGGGCGCGGCGCGGCTCACTTTCAACCGGGATCCTGTGCCCGTTGACCTTGTCATTGCCGCGCTGGCCAAAGCCGGCTTCACGGCGCGTCTGGAAGCCTGACTCAACCCATGCCCCCGCCTGCGACAGAATCCATCACGCTGCCTGTTCTGGGGATGACCTGCGCCTCCTGCCAACATCATGTGGAAGAGGCTCTGCGCTCGACGGTAGGAGTCGAAACCGCACACGTCGATCTGATTGCCAATCGCGCTCAAGTGGCTTACGATCCGCTGATCGCCACGCCCAACGCGCTGATTGAAGCCATTCGCGCGTCAGGTTACGACGCTGTGCTTCCCCGCGCAGATGCTGCTTCTGAAAGCTCATCGGACTTGCTCGCAATTGGAGCTGAACGCAAGGCGCTTGCCACGCTCATCGCCGGCGCGACGGCCATGCTGCTGGCCATGCCGCTGGGAACGCACATGGGCGCGCTGGACCACGTTTTGATGCGTCTGCTGCCCTGGCTCTATGCGCTGCCGCCTAACCTGCTGCGCTGGTCTCTGCTAACGCTCACCGCAGTGATGATGGCCTGGGCGGGACGCGGAATTTACGCGAACGCGGCGCGCGGCCTGCGCCACGGCGCAACCAACATGAACACGCTGGTGAGCCTGGGGACAGGCGTGGCTTTCGTCTATTCCGCTTATGCCGTGATCTGGCCTGCAGCAGGACTACAGGTTTATTTTGACGCGGTTTTGCTCATTCTCGGATTTCTCCTCCTGGGTAAAAGCCTGGAAGGCCGCGCCAAACGCCGCGCTCTGGCCGCGCTGGACTCACTCTCCCGGTTGAGGCCCGCTACTGCCCGCCGCATTGTGGATGGTGTGCAGACTGTCGTCCCGCTTGAAGAGATCCAGCCCGGCGACAGCGTTCTGGTGTTGCCGGGTGAACGTTTCCCGGTGGACGCAACGATTCTGGAAGGCCGCACCACGGTGGACGAATCCATGCTGACGGGCGAGTCTACTCCACTCGACCGCGAACCCGGCGGACGCGTGCTGGCCGGGTCGCTCAACTACGAAGGCGCGGTAGTTTGCCGTGCTGAATCGCTGGGCGAAGCCACCATGCTGGCGCAGATCACGCGCATGGTCCAACAAGCGCAGGGTTCACGTGCGCCCATGGAGCGTCTGGCCGACCGCGCCAGTCAAATTTTTGTTCCCATCGTGCTCGCCCTGGCCGCGCTCACCTTTTTGGTCTGGCTTATCGCCACACACTCGCTTCAAATGGCGCTGGCCTCGACTGTTGCCGTTCTCGTAATCGCCTGCCCGTGCGCCATGGGGTTGGCAGTGCCCGCCGCACTCACCGTAGCCGTGGGACGCGGCGCTCAACTGGGCGTCCTCTTCAAGGGCGGCGAAGCGCTGGAACGGCTTGCCCGTTTGGCTCCGTCGGACGCGATTGTGCTGGACAAAACCGGAACGTTGACCATAGGCCGCCCGGTGTTGGAGGCAGTTCATTCGCTCGGGAGCAATACCGAAAACGACTTGCTGCGCATGGCCGCTGCAGCCGAGGAACGTTCAAACCATCCGCTGGCCCATGCAGTGGTAGATGCAGCGCGGTCTCGCGGACTCGTCTGGCAGCCAGCCGAGGACGTGCAGGTTCTGCCGGGTCGCGGACTTTCCGCCAAGGTCGAAAGCCGCGAGTGCCTTTTGGGCAACGAAGCGCTCTTTAAGGAGTTTTCTGTCCCGCTGCCTGATGGAATTGCGCCACCTGAACCCGGCGTGACGCGGCTGTTGATGGCGCTCGACAGCATTGCCACGGGTTGCTTCGATGCCCGCGACGCACTGCGCAACGATGCCACCGAGGCTGTGGCCGCCTTGCGCCGCGCCGGCCTGCGCGTGCTGATGCTGACCGGCGACTCGGCCGCCGCGGCCGCGCCCATCGCTCAACAAGCAGGAATCTCCGAGATCGAAGCCGGCCTCAATCCGGCGGGCAAGCTGGCCCGCATTCGTGCCCTGCAAAAGGGCGGCTTGCGCGTGGCCATGGTGGGCGACGGCATCAACGACGCAGCCGCCCTGGCCCAGGCCGACGCCGGCATTGCCATGGGCACGGGCGCCGATCTGGCTCAGGAGGCCGGCGATGTGCTGCTGTTGCGCGCGCGGCCTTCGGCCATTCCAGCGGCGCTCGATCTGGCACGCTCCACACTGCGCGTGATGCACCAGAACCTGATCTGGGCCGTGGCCTACAATCTGCTCGGCATACCATTGGCCGCAGGCGCGCTTTATCCCAGCTTTCACATTCTTCTCAGTCCATGGCTGGCGGCGGCCGCCATGGCTTTCAGCTCCGTCAGCGTGCTGGCCAACAGCTTGCGCTTGCGAAGCTGGCAACCTTCAGACGCACGAATCGCTCAGCCACGATAAACTAGCCACAGAGCCTGTCTGTGCGCATTCTGAACCGATACATTTCCGGCGAGATTCTCTCCCACGCCCTTATCGGTGGCGTGATCTTCACCTTCATTCTCTTCATGAAGGAGTTGCCCCGCATTCTGGAGATGGTGGTCCACAATAGCTCCACTCTCGTCAGCGTTGTGGAAATCATTCTTTTCATGATGCCCAACTTTTTCATGATTACCATTCCCATGGCGGTACTGGTGGGGGTGCTGCTGGGATTGAGCCGCCTGGCCGCCGACAGTGAAATCATCGCCATGCGCGCCTCCGGGCTAGGCATCGGCTACTTTGTGCGTGTGGCCTCCATCGTTGCCATTGGCGGCACGCTCCTGGGACTGGCCAATTCGCTCTATCTTGCCCCGCGCGCCAATCAGGCAATTCTGACCATGGACAAGGCGCTTGCCATGCAGGCCTCTTACGAGATTGAGCCGCGCGTCTTCGACGAGGATTTTCACAATTTCGTTCTCTACGTGCAGGATGTGCGCGCGGGAGCCGGCGCGGCCAACTGGCGTCAGGTCTTCATGGCCGACACCACTGACCCCACCACACCGCTGGTCACCACTGCCGCGTCGGCCACTGTGGCTAACGACTCCAGCCAGGAACTGCTTATGCGGCTGCGTAACGGCGCGCGCCACGAAACAGTGGCTGGCCAGCCCGAACAATACAATATCTCCACCTTTGACTTTACCGATTTGCCCTTGATAGCCGGCCAACAGAACGAAGCGCATCTGGGGCGCATGGACACGGCCATCTACGCACTGCCTATGGGCGAACTGCGGGCACGTACCCTCGGTCCGGATGGCAAACGGTTCCTGATCGAGCTGCACAAGCGATTCGCCTATCCCGCGGCCTGCCTGGTGCTGATGCTGGTCGCCGTTCCCCTGGGCGTGGCCTCGCGGCGCGGCGGCAAGAGTACCGCCTGGGTGGCTACCCTTGCGCTGGTGGTCGTCTATTACTCGCTTTCTCTCATCGGCATCGCCCTGGGCAGGCAAGACTGGATTTCCGCGTTTCTCGCTGTATGGATGGCCAATATCCTCTTCGCCGCCGGCGGCGTCTTTCTGCTATGGCAGATGGCCTCGGGAGGCCACGTTCTGAATGCGATCTCTACGTGGGCGTCACGCTTCCAAAGGCCCGCACCCGCCGTGCCGGGCAAGGCTATTGGCATCTCGCTGACCGCCTTGCTGAGCAAATTTCAGTCGCGCCCCCGGCGCATCAAGGCCCGTAATGTTTTCCCGCGCATCCTGGACAAGTACGTGGTGCGCGAGTTTCTTGTTATCTTTGCGCTGGTGCTTGCCGGCTTCGTCACCCTCATACTTGTCTTCACCGTTTTCGATCTGCTGAAGGACATCCTTAGTCACGACATCGGCTGGTATACGGTCAGCGAATATCTGATCAACCTCACCCCCAGCATGCTTTACCAGATCACCCCGCTGGCCGTGCTGATCGCCGTGCTGGTCACCTTCGGCGTACTCAACCGCAACTCAGAGATCATCGCCATGAAGGCTTGCGGCGTCAGCCTTTACCGGCTGGTGATTCCCATCGTCTCCATCGCCGCCGTTCTGTCGGTCAGCCTCTTCCTTTTCGACCAGTACTATCTGCCCCAGGCTAACCGCAGACAGGAGGCTCTTCGCAATATCATCAAGGGCAAACCGGCGCAAACCGTCCTGCGCCCCGAACAAAACTGGATATTCGGCCAGCCGCATCCCGGCGAGCCGGACCGCATCTTCTACTACCAGTTTTTTGATCCTGAACGCAACGAGTTCGCCAATCTCTCGCTCTTTGAATTCAACCCCTCCACCTTTGCACTCTCGCGGCGCATTTTTGCGGCTCGCGCTGTCTGGGATGCTGAGACGGGCACGTGGCGCTTTCTGAATGGCTGGCAGCGCGACATCGCTGGCGCCAACGTTCAGGAGTATCGCCAGTTTCAGGAAACCTCCTTTCCTGAGATTCACGAGGACCCCGGCTACTTCAAGAAGGAAAAGCTGCAATCGCAGGAAATGAACTTCGGTCAACTGGATCGCTACATCGGCGATCTGCGCCAAAGCGGCTTTGACACTATGCGCTTGCGCGTCGAGCTGTGGCACAAGATCGCTTATCCGCTGATGACGGTGATCGTCGCGGTGCTGGCGATCCCTTTTGCGCTTTCCATGGGCCGCCGGAGCTCGCTCACCGGCGTTGCCGTGGCCATCGCCGTCACGCTGGTCTACATCGTCTTCAACGACCTCTTCGAGGGGCTGGGCAACGTGAACTACCTGCCCGCCGCGCTGGCCGCCTGGAGCGCGGATGTCTTCTTCGGACTGGTGGGCGGCTATCTGCTGCTAAGAACGCCTACGTAAAGTCGTAGCCAGGCGCTCTGCTTGCACAGTCCTATCCGCCTTCATGCAGCTCGCCCGTCCCCGTACAATAAGACTATGTTTCGCGATCTTGCTCCCCTCTACGTATACATGCGCCGCTACCGCTGGGGATATCTGTGGGGCACACTCTCCTGCATCTCGGCCAACGCCGTCTGGGTGCTTTTTCCCCAGGTTATCCAGCGAGCCATTGACGAGATGGGGCACGGGATCAGCCGCCAAAGAATTCTTCTCTTCGCCGGATTTTTGATCGCCATCGCTTTGGTTAAGGGCGTCCTTCTTTACTCCCAGCGTTGGATTCTCATCGGCATCTCGCGGGAGATCGAATTCGACCTGCGAAGCGACCTCTTCAAAAAACTGGAGCAGCAGGACTCGGGCTTCTATCAGCGCTATCGCACGGGCGACATCATGGCTCGGCTGACCAACGACCTGAGCGCCGTTCGCAACTTGCTCGGCCCGGCCCTTATGTACAGCGCCAATACGGCCTTCTTCACCGTGGGCGCGCTGTTTTTTCTTCTGCGTATCAGCCCCTGGCTCACCCTGGTTGCGTTTGCGCCCATGCCCCTGGCGAGCGTCCTGGTGCAGTACTTCGGAAGCAGGATTCACGACCGCTTCGAGCGCATCCAGGCCAGTTTTTCGGATATCTCATCGCAAACCCAGGAAAACTACTCCGGCGCCCGGCTGGTGCGCGCCTTCGCCCGTGAGGAATCCCAGATAGGACTCTTCGAGCGGCTCAACCGCCAGTACATCGCCCGCTCCCTCAAGCTGGTTCAGCTAATGGGCATGCTCTGGCCCACGCTCGAGTTCATTCTGGGCGTCGCCATGATTATTACCCTGCTGGCTGGCGGCCATCTGGTGATCGCTCATCGCATCAGCGTGGGACAATTCGTTGCCTTCAACACTTATATGGTCCTGCTTACCTGGCCTATTATCGCCGTGGGTTGGGTGGTGAATATCTTCCAGCGCGGCACCGCCTCTGTAAAGCGCATCGACGAGTTGCTGCGCGCTGAGCCGGCCATCGACGACAGCAGCGCAGATCCCGCAATTCAAGCCGGCACAGTGCTCCAAGGCGAAATCGAATTTCGTAATTTGAATTTCAGCTACGGCGAAACACTCAACGATTCGGGGGTGCTGCGCGCCATCTCGCTCAAGATTCCCGCGGGCTCCAGCCTCGCCATCGTAGGTCCCACCGGTTCCGGCAAGTCCACCCTGGTCAACCTCATCACTCGGCTCTACGAAGCGCCTGAAGGCTCGCTTCTGATCGACGGCCGCGGAGTGCGCGACTATCCACTGGCCGTGCTAAGGCGCAACATCGGCATGGTGCCACAGGAGACATTTCTATTCAGCGCGACGATTCGGGAAAACCTTATGTTTGGAGCTCCCCATGCCAGCGCGGAAGACTTGCTCGAGGCGGCCGCTGCGGCACACATTCGTCAGGAGTTCGAAGAATTTCCGCAGGGGTTTGAAACCATGGTGGGCGAACGCGGCGTCACGCTCTCCGGCGGGCAAAAGCAGCGCGCTGCCATAGCCAGGGCATTACTGCGGCGGCCAGTGATCCTTATTCTCGACGACGCGCTATCGAGCGTGGATACCTACACGGAAGAACGCATTCTGAACGGGCTGCATCGCTACACGGAAGGCGCAACTACTATCCTGATCTCTCATCGCGTATCTACCGTGCGCAACGCCGACCAGATTGCCGTGCTCGACCGCGGCAGGATCGTCGAGTTGGGCCGGCACGACGAGTTGCTCTCTCTCGATGGCTACTATGCCGGCCTCTACCGGAAACAGCAACTCGAAGAGGAATTGACCGTCACCGGATGAGCCGCGCTCAGACCTGTCTCAATCGCTGAAAGAGTCCCCGACAATCTGCACCGGAGGTCTGCTTAGGCATTCCATCCTGAGCCGGCGGAAGCATCTTCGCCGAAATCGGCGTTATCAAAGCCCTCTTGCCTGCGCCGGGATAACATTGCGGACACCTGGATAGGCGCTGGATTGACTTCAGGGTCACTGGCTACCTGGCGCCAGGCGTCGCGCACGTTCCTGACACACTCGATGGCATGCTCGAACTTCTGTCGCGAAGCCGACTGCGATGCTTGCAGTATCTGCGCGAAGATCGATGCGTAGAACTCGCTGAGCACATGCGCCGGCTTGCCGCCCACGTCCATCCGCAGCCGCGCCTGCAGGTGGATGATAATATCAAGCGCCCGCTTGACGGCCGTCCGGCGGCCCTCCGCGTCACCACGATCCACGGCCGCACTCGCAGAGTAAAGAAAGCGAATGATTCCGTCATAGAGCGCCACTACCAGATCGACTGCCGAAGCGCCGTCCAGCGCATGTTCCTGATAACTTCCCATGAAAATCAAGCTCCTTAGCCGTTCGAACCTTGGTTATATCCGGTGATCGCCGAGTAAAGCTCGTTGACCCCTTCCAACTGAGTGGGCAGCTCCTGCATGATCTCGTTGGCGCTGTTCAGTTCAGCGGTCAGACTCGTCTGCTGCGCTGAGATGAGGCTGCTTTCCTTTGAAATATCTGCATTCAGCGTGGATTCGATATTGCTGTTGGATTTTGAGGCAAGCGACAGAATGCCTGTCGTCGCGCTGGTTCCGGCGTTGGTCAGTATGCTGGTAAAGCTCTGGCCCCAACTGTTCGCGTTCTGAAAGAAGCCCGACACACTGCTGAAATCCGAGTTCATAACCGAGTCTAGCGAGTCCGCGTTAAACGTCAGCGATCCGTCGTTGTTCACGCTGATTCCGAGTGTGGTCAAGCTGTTGATGTCCGAAGAGTTCGTATAGTTCAACGCTGCTGTGTTCGTGCTGGTGGTGTCGAGAATGTTCGAGGTCACCGTCAAATCGCCAGCGCTCCCCGCAGTTCCAGAGATCAGCGACAGGTACGTTCCGTCGCTGTTCGTTATCACGGAAGCCGACGCACCGATCGCCGCAGTGTTGATCGCATCAGCAAGACCGGCGAGCGTGTTGTCCGGAGAAGCCGGCACACTGATCGATTGCGCCGCGTCCGAGCCCACCTGGATGGAAATCGAGCCGGAGAGCAGATCGGTTGCGTTGCTGATCACGCTCAGAGTTGCGCTTGAGGCCGTGGAACTCGATCCCGCTGTAACGGAAGAACTCAGCGGCGTGTCACTGATGGCGGTGATGCCTGACGTTACCGTCAACCCTCCGCCGGATGACCCTTCTGTTTGCGATGCCAACTCCAGCGTAGACTGGCCATTGCTGGTCACCACGTTGGCAGTGACTCCAAAGCCAGCGGCAAAGATGCTGGGGTTCACCGTCAATGTTCCGGCGCTTCCTGCCGTTCCCGAGGTCAAGGCCAAAGTCGCCACGCCATCTGCGGCTGTCGTCACTGCCGCAGAGACTCCGATACCGGCTGAGGTAATGGCGCTGGCCAGCCCGGCGAGCGTATTGACGCCGCTCCCGGTATAAATGGTGTTGGCTGCCGGCAAGGCCGGTGCGGCGCCGATCACAACATTCTCCGTCGTGCCGCCCACCTGGATCGAGATTAAACCGGAGAGCAAGGTGTTGGAGTTGGTGACCGGTGTCAGCGTGCCGGTTGAGGCTGTCGTGCCGCTCCCCGCCGTGCCTGTGTAGCTCAGCATGGTGCCTGCGCCGGCGGCGTTGATTGCAGCCGCCAGGCCTGAAATCGTGTCGTAATCGCTCCCCAAACCTGTATAGATCGTGCTCGCCGTATTTGTTCCAGCGCCGACCACCACATTCACCGCCGTGCCGTTGCCCACCTGGATGGTCATTGAGCCGGAGAGTGTTGTGTCGGCGTCGGCTGAGACCGCCGTAAGATATCCATTTGGATTGGCCATATTCAGCCCGCTCAGAAGCTGCTGCTGCAGCAGAGAAAGCGTAGGAGAGCCGAAGAGCGGCTCGGCATTGCCGGAGCTATTAGTTCCCTCTTGAGCATTGATTGCCGAGATCAGCGCGTTGTAGTCGCTGACCATCTGGGTCATCGTGCTCTCCACTCCGCTGTTGTCGTTGCCGATAACCACCTGCACCGCATTGGAGGATGCGGAAAGCAGTTGAAAGGTCAGACCCGGAATCAGGTTGGCCACTGTGTTCGAGGAGCTGTGAATGTTCGACTTGCCGTCAATCGTCAGGATCGCATCCACGCCGGTCACGGCGGGAGTGTAGCCCAATGTGCTGGAACCCGTATAGACGAGGCTTGAGTTCACTGTAAGCGTCCCGGCGCTCCCGGCCGTCTGCGAGGTCAGCGAAAGGCTTACCGTGCCGTCACTGTTGGTCACGGCCTCCGCATCCACCGCCGAGGAATCATTGTTTTGGAGATAGGTTGCGAGGTCTCCAACAGTGCTGCCGCCTGTGGCTGCCTCCACTTCGCCCATGGTTACCGATATTGGCGTTCCACTACCCGCCTGAATGGAAATCGTGCCACTGAGGTCGTCGCTGCTCCCGATTCCGGCCAGGACGCCGCTTGACTGCGTCGCGCCGGTAGAACCGGATGCATCCGTTCCGGCCGTGCCGGAGTAACCAAGGATTTGCCCGGTACCGGCAATCGAATTATTACTAACCGTAATGTTTCCCGCCGCTCCCGATGTCCCGGAGGTTAGGCTCAGCCATGTACCTGTTGAGTCGCCCTCCACGTTTGCCGTAATGCCCACACCCGACGAGTTGATTTCCGAAGCAAGATCAGAGAGAGTATCGGCACCACTGCCGGTGTAAATGGCGCCATCGCTTGATGTGCCGGCGCCGATCGTGAAGGTCTCGGCAGTGCCGTTTCCCAGTTGGAGCGTAATCGAACCGGAGAGCGTCGCTGAAGAATCGGAAACCTCGGCCAGGTACCCGCTCGAGGTCGCAGCCAGGCTATTGACAACCACGGTGTGTGTGCCCGCCGTTGCCGAAGACGAGGCCGCCATCAGTTCCAGCACATTGGTGTTGGAACTGGAACCCGTCTTCTCCGCCATAATGCCGTTGAAGTCTGTCAACGAACTCATGTCATTGGAGAGATTTGAAAACAGCGTTCCCAGACTGGAGATCGCCGTGTCCTGGCTCTCCAGCGTGGTCAATTGGGTCTTCCATGGCGTCTCGACATTCTGGAGATTCCCCACAATCTCGGACACCGTCGAACTTACATTGAAGCCAGTCCCACTGGTCGGCGATCCGAAACTCAGCCCAACTGTGCCCATCGCATCCTCCGTGTTGACTCCGAGCAGCCGAAGAACCACGCAAAGACAAGCCGAATGGGAAAAAACTCATGAACTTCAATTCCCAATAGCTCAAGCTCACACGCCGCGAAAATCCCTCAGAACAAACAGTTCATCGGCTTTGAAGCCGCCAGGCTTTAGCCGCCCCTATCCCTCAATCCGCGT
>Ga0224558_1001462_pt1 | contig 24664 bp, 25 predicted proteins | sample 714S32024metaG_FD_180682 | JGI IMG/M metagenome (GOLD analysis project Ga0224558, IMG submission 180682) | Peat soil microbial communities from Stordalen Mire, Sweden - 717 S3 20-24 | ecosystem: Environmental > Terrestrial > Soil > Wetlands > Peat | place: Sweden: Norrbotten County, Stordalen... | reverse complement strand
ACGGTCTCTTCCAAATGTCACGCTCTCTAACGGCGGCGGCATGATTCCGACGCCGCTAGACGTAGAGTAGAGCATCTGGAGGAAAAAGTCCAGCGAAATCTTACGCGGTTACTTTATGCCGTAAATGGCCAATCTCCAGGCGTCGGACCCCTGGTCCGACGGCCGAGCCAGGGGGCTCGGCGCGGGTCGGGGGATCCGCCCCACATTATTTACCTACGACACGAAACTGTCACCGTATTAGGCGAATCTCAACTCGCCAATCTCACCGCAAGTGCTGAATGGGATCGAGCAGGTCTCCGCGGCCTGTCTACTCGGCCTACGGGTTGGCCAGCACCAGCACCCAATCCTGAAACACGGGAGCCACCGGCGGCTGCCACGCGCCCGCCGTATCCGCCACCGCCGTTCCCGCCGGAATCTCCGCCCCCGTGGCCGGGTTGAAGTAGAACGCGCGATACGAGATGCCCGCTTCGAGCTGCACCATCCTGGGAGCGTCCCACATCGCCGGCATAAATACGATCCGCAACTCGCGCGGGATACCGGCGCAGTAAGGCTGCATATAGTTCGCCGCGGTCCAGTGCGGTTCCACCCACTCAGGATGCGGCTCCATGCGCCACCACGGATAGCGCATCAGCAGCGCCTTCGACCATCCCAGTTGCCGCGATCCCGGCAGTTCGCTGGCCACGTCCCACGGCGTGTCACCCCAGGAGCGGCCATGCGGCGAGGGTCCAAACGGCTGCGCGGCGGTGTTCACCTGCCAAATGCCGTTCGCCCCGTAGGTATGTCCGGCCGCGCCGCTCAGCATGCAGGCCCAGAACATGAAGCGCTGCACTTCCTGCCGGCTCTGTTCCAGGATGCCTTCGTAGCAGACCTCGCCGTCGATCACCGGCATCGCCGGGCTGGCCGCGCGCGAAGCCGTCACCAGCTTCACCGTGTTTGGAATGCTGGCGCGATCGCTGTGGCCGGTTTGCAGCATATCGAAATCCAGCACCGACGCATCTTCTACCGTGTTGCGCGCGCTGTCGGACGGATGAATCGTGATGGGATGGTGAAACGGATCGGTGGCGCGCACGTAACGGCCCATCTCGGTCCAGCCGCGCTTCTGCATCGCCTGGTCGCGCGCTTTGTCCGCCGCAAGGTAGTAGGGCATGGTGCCCTCGCCCGCCAAGCACCAGATCGCCGGATACGCGCCCCAGCGCGCGATCAGGTAGCGCCAGTGCTGCTTCATCCGGGCCATCCCCAGGATTGGCAGATAGTATCCCCAGCAACCTACGATGCACGGCGCGATGCCCCGATCAACCAGGTGCTGGATGCGCAGATCGGCCATGTCGAAGTACGCCGGATTGATGCGCGCGTAGTCGGGTGCCCACGGGAAACCGGCTTCGTTGGCGCCGCGCGCATCGAACTGCGGCATGTCCGGATAAAGCCCTGCCACGATCTGCACCACGGTGAAACCTTTGCCCACGCGGTCCGCCGTGAGGCGCGCAAAATCGGCGGGCCACCGCAGCCGCTTCGACAGTCCCATCCACCAGGTGTCCGCCAGCCAGAAGAATGGCGTGCCGTCGGCGTGCTCCAGGTATCGGTGGTTGGACGCGACGCGCAACGGGCCGCGGCTCAATAGCGGATTTGCGCCCTCGTAGGGCGCCACCTCAAGGACGCCGCGCCGGCCATGCAAGTCCTCGTTGGACGTGTCGCTGCAAGCGGTCTCGAACGCGTAACGTCCCGCGGCATCGGCGGCGTAGCGTACGCGCCACTCCTGACCGCCCGCCCAAAACGCGGGCACCCGCCGCTCTTTGCCCTGTGGATCGCGGAAAATCACGTCCAATTCGATCTCGTTGAATGGATCCTTGTACGGCTTGGCGGAGACGAAGATCCATTCGGTCGTTTCGCGCGCCGTGCTGAAGCTGTCGCGCCGGGCCTGCGCCGAAGCCGCGGCCGCGGCCGCGCCCAACAACAAACTGCGTCTCGTGAGCTTCATAAGACCACCCGTTCATCGCCCTCGCGGCGCGTGACCCGTTCACGGTCCAGATACTCCAGCAGCGGGATGGCGTATTTGCGCGAGATGCCGGTCCAATCCTTGAACGTGCCCACGTTGAATCGTACCGCTTGGCGCGCGGCCAGCATCGTGCGCAGTTTTTCCATGGCGGTGTGATGGAAAACCAGCTCGTCGCTCACCCGGATCAGCCGCTTCTCCCGCAACAGAATCTGCAACAGCGAGCGGGCGCGCGCAGCTTCCACGCCGGATTTCGCCAGCACATCCGGCAATGCGGGCACGGCCAGTCCTGCCTGCTCGAAAGCCCGCTCGATGGCCGCGCGCGCCTGCTCTTCATCTTGTTTCAGCACCAGCTTGTGGCTGGCCAGCCGCACGTTCTCGCCTTCCACCGCGATCTGCTTCTCCTGCGCCAGAATGGCGTCGATGAGGAACGGCGGCGAATTCGGCAGCTCGCGCCCGCGCAGATCCTGCTTGGAGATGCCGGGGACCAGCGGGTTCTTCTGATGAAACTCGCGCACCCCACGCAGCAGCTTCTCGCGCGCGGATTGGAACCAGGCGCGATCCGCAAACCAGGGCTGGGGCTGCGTGAAGCTCAAAACCGCTCCCTCACGGTCGCGGCTCGGTATCGATTCGATCTCCCGCTCTGTCAGCCCCGTGCGCGCCACCAGTTCGGCCATCCCCATCCCGTATTTCGATTCGCGCACCAGCAAAGCCACGCGCTCGGCCGCCGGCGCTTCCGCAAGCGTGCGCAGCCGCTCGGCTACGCCTGGGCGGTCGCTCTTGCGGTAACGCTTGCCCCCAATGTCCACCACCACCCCGCCGCCAATCGTCACCACCGGCGAAAACATGCGGATGATGAAGCGGTCTCCCGGCAGCAGCAGCGCCGCCTCCCGCAGCACGATGCGCGCCCAGCCCCGCTGCCCCGGCTGCAGCACCGTGGCGCCATCGAGCAGCCGCACCTGAGCTTCGATCTCCGCCGTGCCTGCATGAAAATGCACCGGGGCGCGATGCTTCAGCGGCTTGGCCGACGGCAGAAGATCCAGCGCGCAGTCCAATTGTGTGACCGCCCGGAATGTTCCCGGCGCGGCCAGCACCATCCCGCGTGCCAGTTCCCCCGGTTCGATGTCGGCCAGGTTGAGCGCGGTGCGTTGCCCGGCCAGCGCCTGCCCGGCGGCTTCGCCGTAGACCTGTACGCCGCGCACGCGCAGCCGCCGGCCCGTCGGGTACAGTTCCACTTCCTGCTCCTTGCGCACCGCGCCCGAGATCGCCGTTCCGGTCACCACGGTGCCGAAGCCCTTCACCGTGAAGGCGCGATCCAGGGGCAGGCGGAAATGTCCTGCCGCGCTCTTCTCCGCCACGGCCGAGGCCACCCGCTGCAACTCCCGGCGCAGGCTGTCGAGCCCCGCGCCCGTAGTGGAGCTGACCGCCACCACCGGCGCGCCCTCCAGAAACGACCCCGCCACGAACTCCTCGACCTCCAGCCGCACCAGCCCCAGAATGTCCGGCTCCACCAAGTCCGCCTTGGTCAGCGCCACCACGCCTTGCGGGATTCCCAGCAGCCTGCAAATGTCGAAGTGCTCGCGCGTTTGCGGCTTGATCGATTCATCGGCCGCGATGACGAATAGCACCAAGTCGATGCCGCCCACGCCGGCCAGCATGTTTTTGACGAAGCGCTCGTGACCGGGCACGTCCACGAAGCCCAGCCGCAGCGCGGGCGTCAATTGCAGGTGCGCGAAGCCGATATCGATGGTGATGCCGCGCCGCTTCTCCTCCTCCAGGCGGTCCGCGTCGATGCCGGTGAGAGCTTTCACCAGCGCGGTCTTGCCGTGATCGATGTGGCCGGCCGTGCCCACGATGATGTTCTTCATCCGCTGAAGTTCATCGTACTACCGGATGGCGGCGTGAGGCGGCCAACCGCAGCGTTGTAGATCAGACTCGTATCACGCTGAGCTCGTGGAGTTCGAATCCAGACTGGGGAGGCAACCTATCGTTCGTTGGCAACGCAGAGCTTGGCCGAGGCCAAAGTTGAAGTGCCTTGTTTTCAGGTTCGAGTCCTCGCTAGGCCGAGAGCAACGTGGAAGAGTTATGTGTCCAATACGGACTCATGGGAGCCGCGGGGATCGAATGTCGTTCCATTCCGCGTGTCTTGGTCCGGTGGCCGCACCTGCGCGAGACCTCAACCAACGAATGGATCGACGATACGCACGCCCGCGTTGACGAAATCAGCACGGTTTCGCGTGGCGACCGCCAGACCGTGGACGGCCGCCGTCGCTGCGATGAGGCTGTCCTTGATCGGCATGGCTTTCCCGGTCGTGCGAAGACGCGCCAGCAGTTCCGCCCATTGCAGCCCCGTGTCCGCGTCCCAGGGAAGGCACTGGAGACGCCGGACCCCCGCGTCGAACCAGCGTTCCAGGGCGGCCCGCTTCCTTCCACTGGGAAGAATGAGAATCCCGAATCGGAGTTCGCCGAGAATGACGGGATCGACGGCGATATCTGGCTCATGTGCACGAAGCCACGCCACGACCCGCGGATCGGGTGTTGGTTTCGTCGGCTCGCTGAGAATGTTCGCGTCGACTAAGTACTTCATAGCGCATCCGTCGACTCGGAGTCGATGGGGACGAAGAAGTCCTTCTGCGGACAGGCGAGTAGCCAGTCAACGGCGCCCTCGTTCGGCGGAGCCGCACGTCGGACGAGGCGATAGTCCCCGCGATCGACACGCTCGACATCGAACTCCTGACCCGGTTCGATACGGTCCATCTGCCGGAACTCGGCCGGCAGAACGATTTGGCCCTTCGAGGAGACGGTGGTCTTCATACTGGTAAGATACCGTCTTACCTACTGCGGTGTCAAGTACGACGCCCACGGAACCACGACAAGCATCAGCGACTCGAAAACCACGCGCATCGCCGGCGGCGGACCGATGTACCGGAGATAGAATGTGTGGCTGTTGGCATGGGAGTGGCGATCCTCGCGGTCGAATGCGAACTCAATCCCGGAGGCTTCGCGCACGTCAGCGTACACCGGCTCCAGCCCGAGGCGCAGATCCTCAAAGTGCGTTGGCTCCAACAGCGTGAAATCAAGGTCCTCCGAGAAACGATAGTCGCCGAAGTAGCAGCGTTTGAGCGCCGTGCCTCCCTTGAAGGCGAGCCTGCCTCGGAGATCGCTTTCCGCCAGAGAATTGAGCAGCCAGGCAAGACAGTAATCCCGTTCGAGGACACTTTCCGGGATACGGCGGCCGCCCGTTCTGGCGAGCCGATTTGCCAATAGGGAAAGGTTCCGTTGTGGAATCGATCAGGTGCTCCGGATTGCATCGAGTTCTTCGGCATCCACGTTCACCCGAAGCCGCCATCTCGCCATGCGTCGACCTTCCTTCGGTATGACCGGGTCGAGAAGCGAATAGGTCGCGGTCAGAGCGGACCGCAGCCTCTGCAATTCCGGTTCGGGCGCGAGATGGTAGAGTTCGAGCAGGTATCCAAGCCGTCTGATGACCGATCCCACCCGCAGCCGGAGGGCGTAATCGATCGCGCGGCTCGTTCTCAGGTCCTCGCGTAGCATCCACAAACCCTTGGCAACTTCCGCGATGCCTCCGCAGTACTCGGGTCGGCGCAAGCCGTCGATCAGCGTACGCTCCAGGTCGCTGATCCGAACCGAATCCTGCTTGGTGATCCAGTGCGTGCACACACCGAACATGTGCTCCGCTTTCACGAACACAAGCCGGAACTCCGTCCCGAGGATAGTCCGGGACCGGAGCCTCTTCGGCGTGCTCGTGAAAACGGTGAATTGCGGCTGCGTGACCATCCTATGCAACTCCATGGCGGAGGAGTGCGAGATGTAGTATTCGGCGCCGCCGGCCATGGCTCGCGCGGTCAGATACGGGTTTCCCGAAAACTCGGCTGCGCTCCCAAGTTCGGGGGGAACCAGCACGAACAGGCCGGGCTTGAGGCGAGTGACCAGACCGCGCACCTCGGCCTTGCGAACCAGGCTACGGGCGGAATTCGCTTCGAGCCCAGTAATGGCCGTGACGTCCGAATTCGTAAAGGTAGTCTGGGCGCGGTCGTAGAGTCCGGCGATCAGGCGCGCCGTTTGCGGCCCCACGGTCTTCAATTGCGGATTCTTCTTCATGTGCTAACCGTGCCCTGCCAAGGCACGTCCTGCACATAAAATATCACGTTTGCGGCCTGGTTGGTAGGCCTACAGCGGAGAAGCTTCGAGGATGGTTTGAGAGTGCCGAAAGGCTGACATCAATACATCAACTATGTTATGACTTGATGTATGCGGACGACACTCAGCCTCGATGACGATGTGGCAGCTTTACTGGAACAAGTGCGGAAGGCGAGAGATGCCACTTTCAAGCAGGTCGTGAACGACGCCCTTCGGGAAGGTCTGGCGCGGTTGGCTTCGCCCGCTGAACCCCACCCATTTCGGACCCGGCCGGTCGATTTGGGGAACTGCTACTATCCCAATCTGGACAATGTCTGGGACGTTCTGGATGAGGTGGAACGGAGCGGATCGGGGAGATGATCCTGGTGGACGTCAACCTGCTGGTCTACGCCTGGGACCGCAGGGCTCCTTTGCACGAAGCGGCCGTTCGGTGGCTGGATCGAAAGCTGAGCGAATCCGCCCGCGTGGGGCTTCCCTGGGAGTGCCTGCTCGGCTTTATGCGGGTGGTTACCAATCCCCGCATCTACGAGAAACCCGCGCCTGTGAACCTGGCGTGGCGGCAGGTGGAGCATTGGCTGAGCGCCCGCAATGCCTGGGTCCCGCTGCCGGGTAATCGCCACCAGGAAATATTGGGCCGCCTTGTGATCCGCCTCGGCGGTGGGGCGAAACTGATTCCCGACGCTCATCTGGCAGCCCTTGCCATCGAACACGGACTGGACCTCTGCTCGACCGACGGCGATTTTGCTCGCTTCGACGGTCTACGATGGGTAAACCCGTTGAGCCCATAGTTCGCCTCCCGGGTAGTGCATCCGGTCCGCCTCATGGAACAGAATTCTCATCGCCGCAGACAATCGCGATCCGGGAACTTATATGATCGAAATGCTTGCCATCAAACCGTAGATTCAGCATCGTTGAATCAAGATGCGCACAACGCTGGATATAGAAAATGATGTTCTGGATGCAGCCAGGGCTTTAGCCGTTGCCCGCGGCGTGTCGGTGGGAGCGGCTTTGTCGGAGCTGGCGCGGCGTGGTGTCGCGGCCCGCACGCCGTTGAGCGCACGCAACGGCTTTCCAGTATTTCAGGTGCCGGCGGGAACGCCGGGTTTCGGTCCGGATGAGGTCGCGGCGGCGACCGGGAAGGACGACCTTGAGGCGGCGCGGGAATTCCTGGAGCCGGGACGGTGACCGTGTCGGTCTCCCTGCTTGATGTCAATGTTCTGTTCACTTTGGCGTGGCCGACCCATATCCACCATCTGGCGGCCCACCGGTGGTTTGCGGAGAATCATGAGTGGGGTGGGCAACCTGTCCGCTGACGCAGTTGGGGTTTGTGCGGCTGGCAATGCAGCCGGCGGTGGAGGACTTGCCGATATTCGCGGCGAGATTCGCGCTCGCGTCGTGGGACATCGCCAACTGACCGATGCCGTCCTGCTCGATCTGGCAATCCGGCATCAGGGACGGCTGGCTACGTTCGATTCGGAGCATTCTGGGGCTGTTGCCGCCGGATTCGGTCCTGCGGGATGCGGTGGCGATTATTCCGGCGTAGCCATGCCTTAGCCAAGGTTTAGCCATCCAGTCTTTAGCCCGGACGGTCGTCCATTCCGGCCAACACAGACGGTCAATCGAGATCCATCGCGGCCTTGAGGCCCTCCTCGACCTCACGCAAAGGACCCAATGCCAAGCTGCCGAGCCTCTTGGCCAGTTTGGCGCGGTCCAGCGTGGTCACCTGATGGCACACGGCAAAGCTCGTCTTCGGCAGGCCGGCAGTCCCACCCGAAAGCTCAATGACGGTCGGCCCGCGCTTGCCTTGCGACGATGACGTTGAAATCGGCACAACGACGATCGACCTCCATCCGGGAGTTTGGTTGAAACCGTCGTGAGACACCACGATTACGGGACGGCGGCCCGTCTGCTCCGACCCCGATCGCGGGACAAGATCGGCCCAGTAAACATCACCTCGCTTCATCTAGCTGCCTTGCCGCCTTTCACCAGGTGCTCGATCGCGGCGGATTCCAAATCGGAGTCGAGATCGAGATGCGTACCAGCCATTTCCGCGGCGTAGGCCTCGATCGCGTCCCGCCTGGCCTTGCGGAACTGCTGCCGTAGCCACCCATCGACGGCCTCACGCGCCAGGGTCGTCGCGGGTACCTGCATTCGTTCGGCCTCAGCTCTGAGATGGGCGTAGGTTTCCTCCGGCAGTGGCAGGTGAAAGTTCTTCATCGCTTGACTCCCGGTCATATTATGCCATGGATTGATGCCAGCGGATCATGGCAAGCGGAGAGTGGCCGCTCGCCGGTGTTATCCTGAGTGTGCCTGGCATAAACGATCCGCCCAGACGAAGCGCCTCGCCCACCCCAGCCAACAAACCAGATGCTCCCCTTGCTACGAGCCGCTTGGATTTGGACCGCCAGTGCCATGCTCATTCTGCTTTGGACTCCGCTGCTCGGCGTGGTCAGGATCTTCGACCGCGAGCCGCGCCGGCTGCGCACCGGACGCTGGTTTCGCAGGCTGGGACGCGCCCTCGCGGTAGTCAACCCCTGGCGAATCCATATTTCCGGCCGCGAGAATCTGGACTCCGGCCAGGTGTATGTCGTCGTCAGCAACCATCAGTCGCTGGCTGACATCCCCGTGATTTCGCACTTAAAGCTCGATACCAAATGGCTCGCCAAGGCTTCCTTGTTCCGCCTGCCGTTTGTGGGTTGGATGCTCCGTATGGCGGGGGATGTGCCGGTCGAGCGATCCGACCGGCGCAAGCGCGCCCAGGCATCGTTGCAGTGCGCGCGATACCTCCGCCAGCGTTGCTCGGTGGTCTTCTTTCCCGAAGGAACCCGGTCGCCGGACACGCAGGTCCAGCCGTTCAACGAAGGTCCATTCCGCCTCGCAATTCGTGAGGGCGTGCCGATATTGCCCCTGGTAGTAGACGGTTCCGCGACGGCTCTGCCGCGCCATTCGTGGATCTTCGGAAAGACCCAGGATATCTATCTCCGAATCCTGGAGGCCGTGTCCGTCGATGGCTGGGACATCAAACAGGTCGCCGCCCTGCGCGATGCCGTTCGCCAAAAAATCGTGGACGAGTTGGACCGCCTGCGCGGGGTCAACCAGTCCTCTTGATTTTGTACCTAGCCCCCGCCCCGCCGCACGCCGTGTACGTGATACGGCACGTAATACCGCGGATCCTCGCGCATCGCGATCTCGAATCCCGCGCCGGCCACGAACTCCTTCACGAAATCGAGCGTGCGGAATTCCTCGCCTTCTCCACGGGCGGCGCGAAAGTCATGTGCCGCGATGCACACATACCGCGCGCGGCTCAGCGCCTTCTCGCAGCCGGGCAGCGCCCATCGCTCGGCGCCTTCGATATTCATCTTCAGAAAGTCGATCCGCTGGATGCCCCGCTCCGTCGCCAGATCGTCGAACCGCATGCCCTTCACCGCGTAGCTCGCCGCGCTCGGCGCGCCGGCCCGCACGTAGTTGGACTCCCATACCGGCAGCGTTTCGATCTGCAACTCCCCGCTCCGCTCCATGCACGCGTAATTCAGCGGCGTCACGTTCGCCAGCCGGTTGAGTTCGCACAACCGGCCGAGCGCCGCAAATGAAACCGGATGCGGCTCGATGGCCCAGACGCGCCCGGCCGGCCCCACCGCGCGCGAAAACGCGAACACGTCCTCGCCGCGGCCCGCCCCAATATCCACGATCGCATCGCCCGCCCGCGGCTTGTACAAGTAGAACCAGTAGTCCTCCGCGTCGCGTAGATGCTTCCGCGCCTGCCCCGCCCAGCGCTCCCAATTCGGCTCGGCACTCCCCGCTGCTAGGCGGAACATATCCGGATCGGGAAAGTAATCGGCACCCACGCGCCGCATCCACATGCCGTCCCACAGGATCTCCACATCCACACCGGGCATGGCCGCGCGCGCCAGTTCCGTGGCCCGGCGCGCCAGCGCCGCCCGGTCGCCGGAATCTGTCTCAGTGACCCACATGCGTGTTCGCTCGCTTCAGGCGCAGCGCCAGCAGCCGCCGCCGTTCATCGGAAAGCCGGGCTCTGCCACTCTGCCGGCGCCCGCCCGCCCGCCTTCCGGGTGACAGCAACACCTTTTCCAGATAGCCTTCGAACGGCACGGCGTTCAGGTTGCGCGCGTATTCGAGCGCGACCCGGCGAGACTCCGCGGCCAGCCACCCGTAATGCGCGCGGTCCGTCAACAGCCGTTCCAGAACCGCCGCCCACGGCCCCACGTCCTGCGGCGGGATCTCCACCGCGGGCACCATCAGTTCGTCCACCATGGGCCGATAGCGCGCCACCGGGTTGACCGGCAGCAGATAGTCCATGCCGAGCATCGCCTCCGCCAGGCCGCCGACGTTGCTGGCCATCACCGGAATGCCGCGCGACATGGCTTCCAGAATCATGCGCGATCGCGCTTCGGCCCATAGCGACGGCGCCAGCATCACCCGCGTCTGCCGCAGCAAATCGTCGATTTCGTCCACCGGCGGCAGAATCGAGATGTTCGGCAGCTTCCGCAAGGCCGTGAAATCCGCCGCCGTGGTGCCCCACGTGGGGACGGCGGCGAACTCCACATTCGGAAAACGCTCCGCCAGCGCCAACAGAATCGAGATGCCTTTCACCGCGCATGGATTCACCATGCTGACGAAGCGGTTGTCGAACCGGCCCAGGTCCGCGGGGCTGCCGGGATCCAGCAGCGAAATCGGCACGTGGATGGCCTCCACCCCGCCCCATTGCCGCGTGTATTGCGCGACGTACTCGCTCACCGCCACCACGCCATCGGCCTGCCGCAGAGCTTCGGTTTGGAACTCGCTCGGCAATCCCGTGTCAGGCCCGAACGGCAGCGCCACCGTGGCGCGTACCAGATAGACCACGCGTGCGCGCGACCGCAGCGCGATCTCCAGCATCAGGTGCGCCGGATCGTCGGTCGAGGCGAGGATGATATCGGGCGCGAACGCGCGCAACTGAGCGGCGAAATAGGTCCGCAGGTTCGGGTCGCGCGTTAGAACGCCCACTTCCACGCCGTTCAACTGGAACTCGACGCTGGCCCGTTCGTGCCGCGGGACGGCGCCGCGGTCGGACAATTCGCGCACCAGTTCCGCGTGCGCCTCCGCGCCAAAATGTTCCACGCGCGCAACCACCCGCACCGCGTGTCCCCTGGCCGCCAGCGCTTCCATCAGCAGACGGTTGGATTTGTCCCCTCCGCCATAAGACGGATAGTAGGGCGAATTATGTGCCAGCAGGATGCGCAATTCTCATGTTGACACATGGCGCCCCTGGAGGGCGGCCAATCTTGGCCGCAGCCGCCTTTTAGGCGGCCAGAGCCGGCTGAAAGCCGGCTGCGGGCAGAATTGCCCGCCCTCCACTTGGTTTTCATTATTCCACTGCGATGGTGACCGTGTTCGAGGTTGCCCCGTCCATCGAGATCGTCACCGGCACGGCGCTACCCGCGGCTACGGTAGCCGGCACGGGGACGTTGACCTGGTACAGCCCCACATAACCCGGCGCCAGGCCGGAGAACGATGGGGTGGCCGTCACTCCGCCGATGGTCACTGTTGGCAGCGTGACCGTGGGAGCCAATGCGGTGGTGGAAGCGGCAGCGCCAGTGGCGGGTTGATTCGCGCTCACCGCGCCCAGGCCGGTACAGTAAATCAAGATGGTAGTGGTGCCGGGGGTCGCCGGATTGGAGGCATCCACCAGACGATACGAGGAGTCCTGGATGGCGCCCTGGCCGGTACCCGATTCATTAATGGTGAAGATGGCCGGCGCGGCGGGCGCGACCGTCACCGTCTGGGTAGCGCCAGCCGTGCTATTCAGCGTGGCGGCGAGCGTAGCCGTAGTCTGACCGGCTAGCTCCCACGGCACTTGCAGATTCACCTGCGGGCCGGAAACGAAATATAAGGGAGCCGCGGTGCCGCCGCTGAACTGGAACGAGAGATTCTCAAGGCTGGTTTCGAGCGGCAGGGCCGTGTCTATCGATGTGGAGGTCAGGTAGAAAGTCCCGAAGACCGCGGCGACACTGCCGGGCACCACGGGCGCCGTGTAACTGGCCCCGTTCACCACGCCACCGCTGCCGATCGTCGGGACCTGCAGCGCGGGAGTCAGCAACCGGATCGCGTTGTTGCCGGCGTCCGCGATGTAGACATTTCCGCCCCGAACCGCCACGCCGGAAGGAAAGTTCAGTTCCGCGCTGGTGGCCAGGCCTAAGTTCCCGCTGGAGCCGGGCGTGCCAGTGCCGGCAATCGTGGTGATGATGCCAGTCGCGTTCACCATGCGGATCACGGAGTTGTCGGTGTCCGCGATGTAGAGATTACCCGAGGAATCCAGCGCGATGCCCTTCGGGTTGTTGAGTTGTGCCTGGAGAGCCGGGCCGCCATCCCCGGAATAGCACGACGAGAATGTCATGCACGGGCCCACGCCAACCACTGTCGAGATGATGCCACTCGTGTTCACCATGCGGATCGCGCTGTTGCCTGAGTCGGAGATGTAGAGATTGCCGGCCGCATCGAGCAACACGGCCGTGGGATTGTTGAGCAGCGCACCGGTCGAGACGCCTCCATCGCCGGTGTAGCCCGCGCCGCACACTACGGGTGAGTTACACGAGTTGACGTCGCTTCCGGCGAACGTGTTGATGTCCCCGGTGACCCATATGACCGGGCCAGTGGTGGTAGAGGTGAAAGCGTTGTTGGTGCAGGCGTTCGGCGTTTGGGTTACGCACACCACGCGCACTACATTGTTATAAGGGTCGGCGATGTAGATATTGCCCGCGGCGTCCACGGCCACACCGGAAGGATCCCAGAGCGATGCGCTGGTGGCCAGGCCCAGGTCCCCCGCAAAGTTTGCGCCCCCTCCGTTATTCCCGGCCACCGTGTTAATCGTGCCGCTGGCAATCTCCCGGACCTCGTAGTTGCCGGTGTCCGCAATGTACAGATTGCCTTTGCTGTCAAACGTCAATCCCGATGGGTGGTTAAGCCCGGCTTTAGTGGCCGCTGCCTTGTCTCCCGAGAAGCTTCCGGTGCAGGGCGTTGTCGGGCAAGTCCCCGCGATAGTGCTAATCGAGCCGCTGGAACTAACCTCGCGAATCAGATCGTTGTCGGCATCCGCGATGTAGAGGTTGCCCGACGAATCGAATACAATGGCTGCCGGGCCCCAGAGAGACGCACTGGTGGCCGCCCCTCCGTCACCGGTATAACCGCCCACACCGAGCTCTCCAGCCATAGTCGTAATGGTGTATTGCGGAGCCTGCGCCCGGCACAAGACCGGCGCCAGTGCAAATAGGAAAGCCAAAGCGAATGAATAACTTCCGCGTACCCTAGTCAATTGTCGAATCACCTCTATAAACCCCTTGTCTTCTGCGCGCGATCTTGTCCCAACTCCATCATAAGCCTTGACGGGTTCCACCCGCTGCGGGTTGCGGCGGCTTGGCTTACTGCACCGCGACGGTGACCGTGTTCGAGGTCACGCCGCCGATGGAGATCGTCACGGGCACGGCGCTACCCGCGGCAACTTCGGCCGGCACCAGGGCGTTGACCTGGTACAGGCCCACGAAGCCCGGCGCAAGGCCGGACCACGTATTTGCCGCACTTGCCGTGATTCCGCCGATGGTCACCGTTGCAAGCTCGGTTGTAGGAGCCAGTTCGGTGGTGGAAGCGGCGGCGCCCGTCGCGGGCTGATTCGCGCTTACCGGTCCCAGACCGGTGCAGTAGATCAAGATGGTGGTCGTGCCGGCGATCGCCGGGTTGGAGGCATCCACGAGATGATACGAGGAATCCTGGATCGCGCCCGGGCCGGTACCCGATTCATTAATAGTGAAGATTGCCGGACCGTAGGCTGCGACGTTCACCGTTTGGCTTGCGCCGGTTGTACCGTTCAACGTGGCAGCCAGAGTAACACCCGTTTGTCCGCCCGCCTCCCACGGCACTTGCAGATTCGCCTGCGTGCTCGAAACGGAATATAAGGGAGCCGCGCCCACGCTCCCGAAGCCCGAGGTGCCGCCAAACTCAAACGAGAGATTCTGCAGGTTGGTTTCCAGCGGCAAGGTGGTGTCTATGGATGTGGAGGTCAGGAAGAAAGACCCGAAAACAGAAGCGATACTGCCAGGCACCACCGGCGCGGTGTAGCTGGCCCCGTTCACCACGCCGCCGGCATTGATCTGCGGAACTGCCGCTGGGGGAGTCAGCACCCGGATCACGTTGTTTTCGTTGTCCGCGATGTAGATCTGTCCGCCGTACGCCGCTACGCCGGATGGGAAGTTCAGTTGCGCGCTGGTGGCCGGACCTCCGTCCCCGGTGTAGCCGAACGTATGGTTGCCTGCAATCGTGTAAATATTGCCCTTCTGCGCGTCCACCATGCGGATTACGGAATTATCATGGTCCGCGATGTAGAGATTGCCGGCGGAATCGATCGCGAGGCCCTTTGGGTCGCTCAGGTCCGCGCTGGTGGCCGCGGCGCCATCCCCCGAATAGCCAAAGTTGCATCCCTGCCCCATCCCTTCAGTGAGGCAAGAGCCATTGCCTGCGACTGTCGTGATGATGCCATTTAGTCCGGGAGTCACCTTGCGGATGACGCTGTTGCCGGAGTCGGAAATGTAGAGATTGCCGGCCGGATCGAGCAGCACGGCCACGGGATTGTTGAGCAGGGCCTTGGTCGGGGGGCCTCCATCTCCCGTATAGTTGGCGCCGGTCGCGAAGTTTCCAGCGAACGTATTGATGTCCTTAGCGGCCACTCCCTGGCAGGCGATCGGCGTTTGGTTGGCGCATACTATGCGGACCACGTTGTTGTCCGGGTCCGCGATGTACATATTGCCCGCGGGATCCACGGCCACACCGGCCGGCCTCGAGAGTTGCGCGCTAAGAGCCGGCCCCAGGTCCCCTGCGAAGCCGGCGCCCAAGCTGTTGTCCCCGGCCACCGTCGAGATAAAACCGCTGCTCGCTGTCACTTCACGGATTACGTAGTTGAAGTAGTCCGCGATGTAGAGATTGCCGCTGCTGTCAAATGCAATCCCCGTTGGACCAAAAAGTTCAACCGTCCCCCCCCCGACGAGCGCGACCGCCGTTCCGTCACCGGCATAGCCCTGGGTGCCATCACCGGCGAACAAATTAATAATGCCCGTGCTGAGATTAACCTGGCGAATCCGATTGTTAACGGTGTCCGAAATGTAGAGTAGGCCGGAGGAATCGAAAATAACGTCTGATGGGCCGAAGAGGAACGCGGTGAGGGCCTGACCTCCGTCGCCGCCATAATTGCCTTGACAGGGCGATACAATCGCAGTATCACAAACCCCGGCAACGGTCGAAATGGTGTATGCCGGCGGAGCCTGCCCCAGGCACAGGCCCGGCGCCAGCGCCAATAAGAAGGCAAGAGCGCCTGACCAGCTTCCGTGTACTCTATCCGAATCAATCGATTGTCGAATCAGCTTCATGAATCCCTTGTTTCGTGGCCCGCCGCTCAACGGAACCGGTACTTGCGCAACAACTCCGCAACCGGCGTCAGCCGATCGCGCACGCGCTGTTGTTCCGGCAGGGAAAGCGGGACGAGCCGAATATGCTCCAGAACTCTATCATAAGCCTTGACGAGTTCCACCGCTGCGCGCGCGGCGGCCAGGCGGTCGCCCGCGGCAGCCAGCGTCTCGGTCGAGCGCGCCATCGCCACGCAGCTTTCGACTTCATTCGGGACGTTAAAGCCCGCAATTCCCGGTTCAGATGGGAGCGCCAAGATTGCCCCAGCCGGCTATTGGCCGGTCGCCCGCAAGGCGGAGCGCGCGCCACCCCGGAACCGGGCGGGCCGTTGGCTCTCCAGCCGATCCAGCGCCGTGCGTTGCTCCGGCGTGAGAATCTGGTAGAAAGCGGCCCGCGCTTTCGACTGCGCCAGAGTCAACTGGCCCGTGAGACTGCCCAGGGTGTTCGAGAGCTGCTCGATGCCGACGGTATTGTTGCTCTTCACGGCGTCGTTCAGGGCCTGGTGCGCGGTCTTCAGGCTGGCGTGCAAGGCAGACTCGGTGGCTTGAGCGTTGCCGAAGATCGAGGTAGCCTGCGATTGCTGCTCGGCGGTGAGGCCCAGCTTCGCGGTCATCGATTTGACGCGATCTTGCGGGCCGTGCGGGCCGCCCGCCGTTTGCCCCATTAACGCCGCCGCCAGCGCGGACGACAACAGTAAGGAATACAGTGCGTTTTTCACGATTGCGAATTACCCCTGGAACGGGAAACGCGGCCCGGCGCAGGTGCGTTACTGCTTTGCTGTTAAGGCTTTGTAAAATCTGGCGACGGGCCTGTGCCGATGGTAATCTCCGGTCGCACGACTGCGGGACGGCGGCTCAAGCGCCGGCGCGGTCAGCGAGTCAGGGAGTAGATCAGCGTGGGCCGCGCGGCGAGGCGTGTCTCTCTCTCGAACTTCATGCCGAGCCGCTCCATGACGCGGACCGAGGCGCGGTTAGGCACGTCCGTGCGCACGTAGACCCGCGTGAACAGGGCCGCGTCGAAACCGTATGCGAGGGCGGCGCGGGCCGCTTCGGTGGCCAGGCCTTGTCCCCAATAGTCCGGCAGCAGGCCGTACAGCAGCTCGATATCGGATGCATCGTCGATGTAGCGAAACCCGCAGAACCCGGCGGGCGCGCTGGCCGGCTTCGGCAGCACACACCAGAGTCCCACGCCATTCCGGTTGGCGGCGGCCACTCCGTGTTCCACGGCCTCGGCAGCCCGTTTACGGGAAATCACCTCGTCATCCCAAAGGTAGCGGCGGACCTGAGGATCGGTCCAGATCTGGTGCAGCGCGTCGATGTCGTCGAGCGACCAGGGGCGCAAGATCAGGCGCTCTGTTTCCAGGGTGGGCAAGCCCATGCGCTCCCATTTTAGCGCCGGGCAGCATGCGGCCCGACTTGCAGCACGACCGCCACTCTGCTGGGTGATTTCACCCACCGTGCGGGGCCTACCGCGCGCGCAAACCCTTATATTTCAATGGGCGAAGGGTGGCTGTGGAATTGCAACGACCCCTTGCATCCAGTTGCATTAAGAGGAGATCCGATGAATTTCGACCAAGCGCCCATGCTTGTCATTTGGGAAGTAACCCAGGCGTGCGACCTAGCATGCGTACACTGCCGCGCATCCGCCCAGTCGAGCCGCCATCCGCAGGAGTTGAACACCGCGCAGGGCTTCGAACTGCTCGACCAGATCAAATCGTTCGGCAATCCCCTGATGGTTTTCACCGGCGGCGATCCCCTGAAGCGCCCGGACCTGTATGAACTGATCCGCCACAGCGTCGAGATCGGGCTGCGCACCAACGTCACGCCCAGCGCCACGCCCCTGCTTACCGAAAAGGCCATCGACCGCTTCCAGGAGTGCGGCATTTCGCGCATGGCGATCAGCCTGGACGGACCGGACGCGCAGTCGCACGACGATTTCCGCGGCATTCCGGGCACCTTCGACCGGGCCATGATGGCGCTCTATCATGCCAAGAAGATCGGCCTCGAAACGCAGTACCAGACCACGGTGACGCGCCGCAATCTGGCGCGGCTGCCGGAGATGGCGAAGATCGCGGAAGACGTCGGCACCAAGATGTGGAGCCTGTTCTTCCTGATCGTGACCGGGCGCGCGCTGGAGAATATGGACCTGGCCGCGGAAGAATACGAGCAGGTATTCGATTTCATGTACGAGCTGTCGAAGACCGCGCCGTTCGCCATCAAGACCACCGAAGCGATGCACTACCGCCGTTACGTGGCGCAGCGCATGAAGGCCGAACACCGCTCGGCGCCGGAGAACGAGAAGACCGGGGCGGTGATGTGGCGCACGGCGGGCGTCAGCGACGGCAAGGGGTTCGTCTTCGTTTCGCACACCGGCGAGATCTTTCCCAGCGGGTTCCTGCCGATCACGGCGGGCAATGTGCTGCGGGACTCGCTGACCGATGTGTACCAGAATTCCAGCCTGTTCCGCTCGCTGCGAGACGTCGATCAGCGCGAGGGCAAGTGCGGCATCTGCGAGTATCAGAAGGTGTGCGGCGGATCGCGCGCGCGGGCTTATGCGCTGACCGGGAATTACTTGGCGGAAGATCCGCGGTGCACCTACCAGCCGCACTTGGCGGAAGCGATGGCTGGATAGCGGGCCGGCGGGTGCCGACCAGAAACCGCTCCCTGACGGTCGCGGCTCGGTAAGCCTCCGTACTATTACCGAGCCGCGACCGTCAGGGAGCGGTCTGCCGGGAACTATCCGGCGGAAGGTTGCGTATACTCAAGAGTTCAGGAGGCGATTGTACGCAAATGCAGCTCAGCCGCAGAGACTTCCTCCTTACTAGCACCGCTCTAGCGTCCGCTCTCAAAGCCGGCACCAAAACCGGGCCTAAACCAGTCGTCAGTATCGTTCGTATCCGGAACGACAATATCGCCAAGGCCGTCGAGAAGGCGATCGACCTCCTGGGCGGCATCCGGCACGTGACGAACGGCGTCAACACCGTGATGCTGAAACCCAACCTGGTTTCCACGCAGGCGGCGGCCACCACCAAGCTCGCCGTGGTGCGCTCGCTCGCGGAAACCATGCAGCGCGCCGGCAAGCAAGTATCGATCGGCGAAGGATCGGCAGCCGCGCCCAACTTCAACGTGCGGGGGACGGCGATCTACCGCACCCGCAAGCGGGACATCCTGGACCCCATGCAGCAGTACGTTTTCGAGCAACTGGGATATGCCGATCTGGCCAAGACGCTGCGCATTCCGCTAGTAAATCTGCACTCCGGCGAGTTGGTGGACGTGGCCGTGCCCGGCGGTTTCGTGTTCGACAAAATCTCGCTGCACAAGAGCCTGGCCGAGGTCGATCTGCTGTGCTCCGTGCCGATGATGAAAACGCATCAGCTTGCCACCGTCACGCTGGGGATGAAGAATTGGCGATTGTGCACTTGACAACACCAGAAGCACGGAGGTGGGCCGGACCCGCAAGGGGCGCGGCTATTGCGAGCGCTTCACCCGCGCCTTTTTCTTGGCCGCCGCCACCTTCGGCTTTGGCGGTGGGGGAGTCCGAAGCGCCCGCTGCATGATGCGGTCAAACTCATCAGCAGGCATCCGCAGTTCATCCTTAGCTTGCGTGTTCACCTGTAAACGTCCTTCCTGTTGTCAATATCTAACACCACAACTATGATTCCCCGTACACAGTACAGGATACGATAATCGCCAGAGCGTACCCTGTAAACCCGCTCTTCGCCATCCTTCATTCCCCGAATCAGCTTTGCCGTTGGCGGATGTGGATCGCGAGCCAAACCCTCAACGTGCCTTACTATCTGGCGGCGAATTTTCTTTGGAACCGTCTGCAAGTAGTCTAGCGCACACCGGGCATAAGCAAAGCCACAATACTTTGACATACCCGATCAGGCCAACAGTTCATCCAGCTTCTCTTTCAATTCCGCGCCTGCTATCAGTAGGTCAGGGTTAGCCTCAAGTTCTCCGAGCCGCTGTTCTGCGATAGCTGCGTCAATATGGTCAGGATCCACTAGGGTCGTCAAATCCGTGACCGCTGCGTTTATAAGAGACACCGCCAATGACCGCGTAGCAACAGCCTTGTGAGCCTCCTCGTTTATACGCGCCATCTCTGCCTTCTGCTTTGCGTTGACCGGCATTGGAACTAGGACGCTGCTGGTATGGGCCTCGGTCAACTCGTCAACCACCGCTCCGTATATCGGGCGCGTTAACTGCACCTGACCTAGAGGAGATGCCAAGAAAGAATACAGATACCCGCTTGGACATTCCTTAGTGTTTGGTATTATCCGAAGTATGTGCTCCGACGCGGCCCACCCGTCCCATTCCGACGGACACAGCGCAACACGGCCAACCGTTCCAGACCTAGTTACTAAAATCCAATCCTTCCGTATCACCCAACGGTCAATGTGTTTGTGTTCCTGAATCGAAACGTGTTTCACATCAGCGGGCTGGAAGTGGACTATATGACTGCCTTGAAGAAACGGCAGACCGTAATTGTGGCCTACATAGATTCTAGCGAAACGATTGGGAATAAATACACGCTGCGTTAGTTCTCCTACTGTAGCTAATCTCATGCCAGAGTGTCGAAGAATTTCCAGAGCGTGCGCAGCGGCGGGGTTAAAATAACTCGCATCTATCCGCTCGGCTTTACGTAACACTTGGGACTGAACAGAAAAATGTTCCACGGTATGCGGTAGGGCCGCTGTGCCTAAAACCGTTTGCACATTAGTCACTGCCATAATTTGCCTCCGTTCGCCACTGCTTAAAGGCTTCTGCCACTAGAGAGACTTCATCATCCTTTACCGGCTCATCACGTTCATTGAGGATTACCTTTCCCTCTGGCGTGCGGTAGTACTTAGCGTTGCCGCGTTTATCTCGGCCTGCGGTCTTGGGGATAGACATAAATACGTCATACTCCCCAAGTGCATTGGCTTCGGCCAGCTTAATATCGTCCCTAGCAAGGCGTTGCACAAGCAGCACGCTCGGATTGGGAACTCCACCGCTGTCTGCGAAGGTCTCTTTGGGCATATCCACGGATGCTATTATACGGGCGCGGCGAAACAGCCAACCTCGAATGAACTCTAAACTGGGATTGTTCAATATACTATCCGGCAATACAATCGCCAGATAGCCGCTCGGCTTTACGTACTTCAATGCTGCTTCAACAAACAACTGTTCAGCGGGCATGGAACTGCGTTGCGTGACCGCCTGAAAAGTGGGCAGCTCATAGCGAGACAGAATATGTGGATCGTCAATAATGGCTTTTCCTCCAAACGGAGGGTTGGTCACGCAGATATCAAATGATCCGGGGATGATTCGTTTCCGCGCATCCTCGTTATCCCATTCTCCCGGAGATGCGAGCGAATCTCCGGGGAAGACATTTACCGAGCCGTCTCCATGCATGACTAGATTCATCTGTGTCGTGCGCACCAAAAAAGGATTTATATCCATACCGCAAAGGTTCCGCTCTGCGATCTCTTTTACGCGCGCCGCCACGCGTGCCTGAATTTCCGACTCTGCGCCGCCCTTGCGCTCCTCGAAGCCGATTACAGCATCACGCAGTATATTGATCGCCGACACTAAAAAACCGCCAGTTCCACAACAACAGTCAAGAATTCGCAGGGACGTTAGGCGTTGCGGCGCGTACAGTGCCAAACTCATACGGACAGCCATGTCGCAGACATTTCGTGGCGTGAAAAACTCGCCTCTGTCGCCGCGCAGGTTTTCCCCTACCAGTTCCTCGTATGCGGCACCTTTCACGTCTGTGTCGGTACGCAATAGGGAGTATCGTTGAATCTCAGAAACGATGTATGAAAGCACTCTCCGGTTCAATTTGATGTGATCGCTAACGTCAAAGATATATGGATACCGCTGTTTAACCTCTTCAAACAACGGTGCGATACGCTCATCAAATACGCGCCGTTGTCCTGCCTCGGACCGGCGTTCATCGCCGCGAATGTAGAACCGTAGAGCGCCTGTGGTTTCGTACTCATCTAACACCTTACAGAAAATCAGCTTTTGCAGTTCATGGAACGCCTCTGCTTTCTGAATCCCTTGGTTAGCGTAGATATAGTTATGACATCGCTTAAGAGATGCCTTTAGATCGACGGCTGGAGCAAGCGATTTGAAGTCAGGCGGTTTTGGCTCAAGATCACCTTGGCGCGGTATGTCGGTAGTTTCTACAATTGAGCCATCTGGAAGTTTTTCGAGCGCAAGTTTTTCCGCACCAACCCACAAACCAAACCGGCAACTGGATGAGGCGGCCATGTAGGAGCGCAACTGTTCAACGCCTTCGGTTTTGTCTTTCGGTAAAACGTCTGAGCGTTTTGCCTCAACAATGATAAAGATGGAATCTTGGCGGTGTGGGCCTCCAGGTTTGAATAACACAAGATCGGCACGTTTAGACGCCGTGCCCATTTTGATGCGGAACTCTATTGCAATGCTGGATCGGTCGTATTTGTATTCATCTACAAGACTGCGGGCCCATCGCTGGCGGACGTGTTCTTCTGGTTTGTCTGGACGTAACTGGCCTGTGATATAACAGCGGACCTTTCCAACCGGGATAAGAGGGACAACGTTAGATACGCTCTCTGGCATCTTAGATGCTTTCACTCAATACCGTAGCCTCACCGTTCTTAGGAGTCCTGAGCATCAGCCGCTTGCCTTCCATGCCCTTGATGCCCATTACCGTGCGCTCTCCATCCGTAACCGTGCGAGTGTTGTACTTGTGGTCAAGCTCCGCAAAGTAAAGGCCCGCGTGCTTGCGGCTGATGTGATGGTGTGTCCCGTCAATACTGCGCTTGCTATTTCCGAAAAAGCCTTCGACTGCGTTAGTCGTGGCGAGCCGTCCAGTGGCACGGTCATAGCGGGCGTACTCTTCGTTGTGGTGATTCACTTTGTCGTGTGCAGCAAAGGTCTTGCCAACCCTATCGTACAACGGGGATTCATCGGTATTTAGAATAGCCGTGCTCGCCGCGTTCTCCCGTAGCAATTGAGTGATGGCTTTGCCGCTCACCATGTCCACGACCCGTGACCGAACCTTGCCGCCCCGTTCCACCAGTGACACCACAGGGATTTTGTTTCCTTTGTAGGCGCGCCCCTTGCCGCGTACCTTACCGCCAACATAGGTTTCATCGGCTTCAATGGTGCCTTGCAGTCTGGTGCCGGGAAACAGGTCCATCAAGGCAAAGCGGATGCGGTGGCAGAGAAACAACGCGGTATTGTAGGAACCGATCTCAAGTTGACGTTGCAACTGGAGAGCGGATATCTGGGTTTTGCTGGCGCACATCATGTAGAAACCGATTATCCACTTTCGTAGCGGGACGTGGGAATCTTCCATGACGGTCCCGACTTTGACCGTGAAACTCTCCCGGCATTCGCCGCACTTGTACAGGCCGGGACGCACCTTGCTTGCCCGGTTCGCCGTCAAACTGTAAATGCGGGCTGCATCCTCGTTGCCGCAATGCGGGCAGGACGGGCCAGACGGCCAGCGGACGGCTTCAAAATACCGGACCGCGGCCTCTTCGGTGCGGAAGCGGTCCATGACCGACATGAGCGTAAGATCCTGCCCGGTTTCGGGTGCGCCTGCCTTTTTTGTTCCAGCCATGGTATAATCTTACCAAACTTGGCTGGTGTTGTCAAGTGTATAATCGCCAAAGAATTTGATCGGCGCATTTCCGGGCACGGTCTATCAGTCCGTGCGCGGCCACATGCACGATTTGGCATCGAAGGTGGAACCGACCGCCGCCTCCGCCGTGGTGGTGGATATGGTGCGCGCCAATAAACTCGGCCTGGTGGTGATCGACGGGTCGATGGCCATGGAGGGCAACGGCCCTTCGCTGGGCAAGACGTTCAAGATGGATGTGATTGTGGCCGGTACGAATCCCGTGGCGGCAGACATGGTGGCGGCGAGCGTGATGGGATTCGCGCCGGCGGAGGTCCCGACGTTTCTGTGGGCGAACAAGGCCGGCTTGCGGCCCGGTGCGTTGGAGGAAATCGAGATTCGCGGCGAGCCGATCCAGCGGGCGCGGCGCGTCTTTGCGAAGCCGCAGCTTGTTGCGTGGAACGCGATTCGTCCCTACTGGGGCAACCAGGAGATCGCGCGCAACCTGTACGGGGGCGCAGCGGAGACAGCCGGTCCTGGAGTACCGGCGCAGACCTGGAGGTCCGCCCCACAAACTACGGGTGCGTGAATTCGCGGGCTTGCGGAATCAGGTCGAAGTAGTGACCTCAGTCACCGGGCGGTTTGCTTCCAGCCACGGCTCGCTGCCACGCCTCCACCAACCGCGCGCGGGCGGCCTCGCTGATGGGCCCCGGCATCTCGCCGGCCTGGTATTCGTGGCACAGGGCCACGGTTTTGCGCAGACTCTCGGCGAACTCGACGCAAGGCGGGCACCCGGCCAGGTGCGCTTCCATCTGGCGGCAGGCGTCCGGCGGCAGTTCCAGGTCCAGGTATTCTGAAAGCGTTGCGAAGATCTGCTTGCATTCCTCAGTTCCGTGAGGCATGGGCGGACCCCTCCCTGGTCTTGAGATAGCTGTCCAGTTCCTGACGGATCGCCAGGCGGGCGCGGTGCAGCCGCGTCTTGATCACGTCGACGCTCAGGTCCAGCACCTGCGCGGTCTCGTCGGTGGACAGATCTTCCACATCGCGCAGCAAGATGACGGACCGGTAGGTGTCGGGCAAGGCGGCAATGGCTTGGTCCAGGACGCGCCGCAGTTCGGCGCGCAGCATGCGGTCTTCGGGCAGGCTGGACCAATCGGCGATCTGGAGCTTGACGTGTCCTCCGTCGCGATCGAGCGCGGGCATGTATTCGTCGAGCGAAAGCTCCTGGGTGGGCGCGAACTGGCTGCGGCGGCGTTTCATCAGACAGAAGTTCTTGGCGATGCGCAGCACCCACGCGCGCACTCGCTCGGGCTGGCGAAGCTGGTTGAAGCTCTCGAAAACTCTCAGCAGCGTCTCCTGGGAAACCTCCTCGGCGTCCTCGCGCTGGCCGCACATCAGCCAACTGTACTGGAAAATCTTGGCGCGGAAGTGCTCCACAAAACGGTCGAACGCCTCCGGTTGGCCGGCCAT